>Ga0268280_1001354_pt1 | contig 16730 bp, 15 predicted proteins | sample saktaG_9_FD_190139 | JGI IMG/M metagenome (GOLD analysis project Ga0268280, IMG submission 190139) | Saline water microbial communities from Sakinaw Lake, British Columbia, Canada - sak_2011_5_24_40m | ecosystem: Environmental > Aquatic > Non-marine Saline and Alkaline > Saline ... | reverse complement strand
AAAATAGAATTTCTGTTAGATTTCAATCTGTTCTGCTTTCTGCCTGCCGGTAGGCAGGAAGCGCCGAAGCAATCTCTAATTATCCTTCCTTTTTAAGCAAAAAACCCTTTATTTGTAAGATGTTAATGCTATAATATTAGCTTATGAAATACAATAACTTTTCGCTTATGGTAGCGTAGGAGGTTAAATGAAAGTAGTCATTTTAGCTGGTGGTAAAGGAACTAGGCTTAGCGAAGAAACGACTAATATCCCCAAGCCAATGGTAGAAATCGGAGGCAAACCGATTATTTGGCATATTATGAAAATGTACTCTAATTTTGGTTTTAACGATTTTATAATCTGTTTGGGATACAAAGGCTACATGATTAAAGAATATTTCGCCAACTATTTTCTTCATTCAGCTGATCTAACCCTTGATTTAAGCACAAATAGCATGAAAGTACACGGTTCAAAAGCCGAGCCATGGAAAGTTACTCTTATTGATACTGGTCTTGAAACAATGACTGGCGGTCGAATTAAGCGCATAGAAGAGTATGTCGAAGGCCAAGCATTCCTTTTAACTTATGGTGATGGCATTGGGAATGTGGATATTAATAAGCTTGTAGAGTTTCATAAGACGCAGGGTAAGCTCGCCACGGTTACCGCTGTACAATTAGAAGGTAGATTCGGGGCGCTAAATATTGAAAAGAGCGATAAAGTTTCTTCTTTTTTTGAGAAACCACAAGGTGATGGGGCGTGGATTAATGGGGGATTCTTTGTTTTAGAGCCGGGAATATTTAAATATATTAAGGATGATTCGATTATTTGGGAACATGATCCTTTAGAGAAACTAGCTAAAGATGGTCAGTTGAATGCTTATAAGCATAGCGGACTTTGGAAATGCATGGACACTGCAAGAGACAAGATGGAATTAGAGCAACTTTGGAATGCGGGCAATGCTTCCTGGAAGTCTAAATAGGTGAAATTATGAATAAAAGTTTTTGGAAGAATAAAAAAGTATTAATTACTGGATTTGAGGGGTTCCTTGGTTCTAATTTAACTCGAGAATTACTCAAAACAAAAGCAAAAGTAATTGGTTTAGATATCAAGACTTTTCGTAAGGAAACCATTCTTGTACCTCAGGATTACAAAAAAATGGTTGTTTATAAAGGAAGCGTTACTAATTATAATCTCCTTGAGAAAATTTTGCGTAAACATTCAATTAACGTAATTTTCCATTTAGCTGCGGAAGCAATTGTCAGCCGTAGTCAGGAAAATCCCCGCAAGGCATTTGAATCTAATATAAAAGGTACTTGGGAGGTTTTAGAAGCCGCCCATCAGCAGGGGAAGATGGAGGCGATTATTGTCGCTTCAAGCGATAAAGCATATGGTAGCCATAAAAAGCTTCCTTATCGTGAAGATGCGCCACTTATTGCAAATCATCCTTATGATGTTTCAAAAAGTTGTGCTGATTTGATTGCGCATACTTATGCGCATACCTATGGCCTTCCCGTAGCTATAACTCGCTGTGGCAATATTTTTGGACCGGGTGATTTTAACTTTTCTCGCTTAGTTCCGGATGCTATTCGCTGTGCGCTTACTGAGAAAACGCTACAAATTCGCAGTGATGGTAAATTTACGCGGGATTATGTTTATGTTGATGATATTGTGAATGGTTATATTATTTTGGCTGAAAAACTACAAAAGCTTAAGCTCTGTGGTGATGCTTTTAATTTTAGTGATGAGAAACCTATGGCAGTAGTTAGTGTAATAGATAAGATTTATAGTTCAATTGGTAAAAAACAAAATTATAAGATCTTAGACAAAGCAAAATACGAAATAAAACATCAATACCTCGCTGCTAATAAATCTAGAAAAATACTCGGCTGGAAACCAGCGTATTCTCTAAGTTCCGGGCTAAAGAAAACGATTCAGTTTATAAGTAATATAATATGAAAAATTTAATAGAGCAGGATTTAATCCATATATTTGATAATACGAAAAATTTATGGGGACAGATCAAAAACAAGAAAATATTTATTACAGGTGGAACAGGTTTTATCGGTCGCTGGTTGTTGGAAAGTTTTGTTTGGGCTAATGAGAAGTTGAAATTAAATTCTACTGCTTTGGTTCTTACCAGAAACCCGGAGCGTTTTAAGAAAAAAGCAGGATATCTCGCTTCAAATAGAGCCATACATTTGCATAAAGGAGACGCTCGCTCGTTTGTCTTTCCTAAAGGAAAGTTCGATTTTATTATTCATGCTGCTACTGAAGATAGTTTTAGTCCAGATTCTTTGGATATGTATTATAGCAATGTAGCGGGAACTCGCAGGGTGTTAGATTTTGCGAATAAGTGCGGCAATAAGAAATTCTTATTTACTAGTTCGGGAGCTATTTATGGGAAACAACCCATAGGAATCAAAAATATTCCTGAAAGTTATTTAGGCGCTCCGAAGACCACAGAGATTAATTCGGTTTATGGCCAGAGCAAAAGAATTTCTGAATTTTATTGTACGCATTATGCGCGGAAATTTGGAATAGAGACGAAGATTGCACGTTGCTTTGCTTTTCTTGGCCCATTTCTTCCTTTGGATATTAATTATGCGGTTGGCAATTTTGTCAGAGATGCTCTTTCTGGCGGGCCAATTTATGTAAAAACCAATAACCGTGTTTTTCGCTCGTATTTATATACCGCAGATTTAGCAATTTGGTTGTGGACCATCCTATTTAAAGGTAAATCTTGTATGCCATATAATACCGGCTCTCCTGAATCTATAACTGTTTTAGAGTTAGCTAACAAAGTAGCTCATATATTAAAAATACCTGCAAAAGTTATAATCGCTAAGAAAATCACTGTTCCAACGATCCAGCGCTACGTTCCGGATGTTCATTTAGCAGAAAATGAACTTGGTTTAAAACCGATTATAGGCTTGGATGAAGGCATCCGCCGCATGGCTAATTTTTATTCTGTCAGGTTAAATAAAAACAAAACTTTTTAGTAGAAATAAAAAAGGAGAAAAAATGGGAGAGATTAAGATTGGAAATGTATCAATTGGTAACAATTACCCTTGTTATATCGTTGCTGAGATTGGGATTAATCATAATGGTGATGTCGAGATAGCTAAAAGATTGATTGATGCCGCGATAGATACAGGGTGTAATGCTGTTAAATTTCAGAAACGAACAGTTGATATTGTTTATACTGCAGAAGAGTTGACTCGCCCAAGAGAAAATCCCTTTGGCCCTACAAATGGTGATTTAAAATATGCCTTAGAGCTGGAGCTAGAAGATTATCAAGAAATTGATAGTTATTGTCGGCAGAAGGGTATTGTTTGGTTTGCTTCTTGTTGGGATGAAGCATCTGTTGATTTTATAAACCAATTTAATGTGCCATGTTATAAAATTTCCTCAGCTACTCTTACGGATAGTAATTTACTCCGTCATCATAGGTCAAAGAAAAAGCCGATTATATTAGCAACTGGTATGAGTACAGTTGAGCAGATTGATCGGGCTGTGGATATTCTTGGCAAAGATGATTTAATCATTTTGCATTCTACTAGCACATACCCAGCCAATTATGATGAGTTAAATCTTAAAGTAATTAATGTTTTTAAGAATCGTTATAAAGTTCCTGTGGGTTATTCTGGCCATGAGACTGGAATAGCTACTTCTGTTGCTGCAGTAGCTTTAGGAGCTTGTATGGTTGAGCGGCATATTACGCTTGATCGTGCAATGTGGGGATCAGATCAAGCCGCTTCCTTGGCTCCTAGTGGGTTTGAGCAGCTTGTGCGTGATATTCGTTTAGTAGAGTCTTCAATGGGAGATGGGGTTAAGCGAATTTACGAAAGAGAAATTCCGGTTTTAAAGAAATTGCGAAGGGTACACAATTAATATGTATTGAATTAAAGAGCTCGAATGGCACTTATAAGAAAAGTCAATATTGGCGATATTTGTTATTGGTGATTGATTAGTAGGAGGGATAGTGAATAAAAAATTTATTGTGGGCATAGCTTTAGCTTTAATGTTATTTATTCTTCCTTCACAAGCTTTCGCCTATCTTGATCCAGGAACTGGTAGCTATTTCTTCCAAATTTTTATTGCCCTTATCGTTAGTAGTCTATTTTTAATTAAGTTGTGGTTTAGAAATATTAAAAATTTTATTTTACGCATTTTTTCTAAAAAGGTAAAAAATGATAGGGACTAGTACCAAGGTTGCCAGCTCTTTTCGTGATCCGTCAGGGTATCTTTTTTGGCGTAATGGCCAGCTTTATCGCCGCATCAATTCGATTTATTTCTGTAACTATGAACATTTGATGAAATCTGGATTGTATAATACCTTAATTAATGAGAGACTTTTGATTGGCCATGAGGAAGTTGCGGCACTTGCTGATGATTCCGGACCTTCTACGATAATAAAACCTAAAATAGTTCCGTTTATTTCTTATCCGTATGAGTGGTCATTTAGCCAATTAAAACATGCCGCTTTAGCTACGCTTACGATTCAAAAAAAAGCCATGGAATATGGTATGGTATTGAAAGATAGTAGCGCATATAATATTCAATTTTATCAAGGTCAGCCTATTTTGATCGATACGCTTTCTTTCGAAAAATATAATGTTGGGGATGTTTGGGTAGCGTATAAACAATTTTGTCAGCATTTTTTAGCTCCATTAGCGTTGATGAGTACCCGAGATATTCGTTTAGGCCAACTTTTGAAGATATATATTGATGGTATTCCTCTTGATTTAACTTCGATGTTACTTCCTTGGGCAACCAGAATGAACTTTGGCTTGCTTATGCATATCCACTTGCATGCGAAAAGCCAAAAATATTTTTCCGATAAATTAATTAAAGTTAAGCGGCCCAAAATGAATCGCATTGCTTTATTGGGGCTTATTGATGATTTGAAATCGGTAATAACCGGATTAAAATGGAAACCGCTTGGCACAGAATGGGCAGAATATTACGAAAATGCTAATTATTCCTCAGAAGCGTTTAGCCAAAAGAAATTTTTATTAAGTCAGTTTTTGGGGGAAATAAAAATTAGAACAGTTTGGGATCTGGGAGCAAATACGGGGATTTTTAGCCGTTTGGCTGCGGACAAAGGTTTATCTGTCGTTTCTTTTGATATCGACCCGGCAGCTGTCGAAAGGAATTATCTCGATTGTTTGCAAGAAAAACAGTCTCACGTCTTGCCGTTGATTCTTGATTTAACTAATCCTAGTTCTGATATTGGCTGGGCAAATGAAGAAAGAATGTCACTCCATCATCGTGGACCAGTAGATGCTATTTTTGCTCTTGCGCTTATTCATCATTTAGCTATCTCAAATAATCTACCACTAGAAAAGCTTGCTGATTTTTTTAGTAAATTATGCAGGTATTTAATCATCGAGTTTATACCTAAAAATGATTCTAACGTACAGAAGTTATTGGCCAGCAGAAAAGATATTTTTCCTGAATATACTGTGGAAGGGTTTGAGATGGCTTTTTCAGAATATTTTGCTATTAAGAGTAAAATACAAATTAAAAATTCATGTCGTACTTTATATTTTATGTCAAGCAAAGGTGCATTGTATTCAGGCCATGATATGGATATTAATTAAATTATGAAGAAATCATTCTTTTCAAATAACGTATTTATGTGGTGGTTGTTTGTTTTTTTATGTGTAGCGCTGATACTAGTAACAATAAAAGCAGACATTTTTTGTTTTAAGGCAGAAAAGAAAATTAAGTTTAGTGGGATAAATTATGATAGTTGTTCTGCAAATAAAACATTAAGAATGTACAAGGAATTAAAGGGTGCTTCGGCGTCAGGGCCTGTGGACATTTCGATTAGCTTTAAAATGAAGATCTATTCAATCGGAGAATCAAATAATGTATTTCAAACTGCTCCGGGTAATGTTGGTCTAAGGCTGGAGTTAACTAAGCCATCCACGGCAGCATTAGTTTGGACTTGTAGCCAAGATTGTTTAAGTGATGATGGATTGAAAGGCTCAGTTATTTCTAAGACATTGGAACTTAATAAATGGTATACAGTTTCTATTATATTAAAAAAATCTAAACATCTAAAAGTGTTATTTGATAATCAGGTGGTTTATAATAATGATTATCAATTTTTAATCGAGTTTTCGGATATTGCTGTAGGTACGGGTTTCAGTAAGACAAGGGATTTCGATGGCGCCATAAAGGATTTTATTATTCAATACAATATTTATACGGAAAACAAAGATATTATTCGTTTTCTTCCATTGTTTCGAGTCTTTGTCTTTCTAGGAGCTGGTGTATTGATACTGTTTTGGATACTACAACAACGTAACAAAATAAGTACTTTGAGGTTTAAATGGCAGGATTTTTTACATCCTGTATTTATAGGAGCCTTTCCTATACTATTTCTTTTTTCTGTCAATCTTAATGAAGTGCTGTTGTTTGATATCATGTTTCCGTTAAATGTGTTATTACCTATAATTGTGGTATTTGTATTATTATGCAGTTTTCTTCTTCGAGACAGTGGTAAAGCAGCAGTTATTGCAGATATTTTAATAATTATGTTTTTTTCTACTGGAAGATTATTCGAGATTTTTACTAAAGCCGGGATAAGGATAGCTCCAATTGATTTTTGTTGTGGGATTATAATTGGTACAGTTTTTTTGTTGAGATGGGTTTTTCTTAGTAAAGAGGACTTTACTAAAGTTACTCCGTTTTTGAATATATTTTCTAGCATTCTTATTATTATAACTTTTTCTATTATTGGAAGTTATTATGTTAAGAAAAACATACTGCAACTGCGTATTAAGGAGGAAATTATAGTTTCTTCTTCTGGTGTAATTGGTCCGGATATTTATTATATCATTTTGGATGGTTATGGAAGTTCCGCAATTTTGAGAGAATTTTATTCTTATGATAATAGTGAGTTTGAAAGTTACTTGGCTAATAAAAATTTCTTTGTCACTTTAAAAAGCACCTCGAATTATCAGAGCACTCAATTATCAATACCTTCTTCTCTTAATATGAAGTACATTAATGATTCTAATAATATTCTTACCGAAGATATTTTAAATAATAATTCAGTAGCTCAGTTTTTAAAAAGGAAAGGATATAAATTTATTACTCTGAATTCTAATAAAGTTCTTGTTTCCCGTAATATTTTTGCTGATCTAGATATTGATTGTTCTTTTAGGCCATTTTTGACGTTGCTTTTTAAAACGACAATTTTATTCTGTTTAGAAGAAAAATTTGACGATCTTCATCGTAATGCGATTTTGGATTTTTTTATTAAGCTTCCGGAGATTACTAAGGTACCTGGACCTAAATTTATCTATGCTCATCTTCTATGTCCTCATCCTCCATATTTATTTGGGCTGAATGGAGAACATGTGGATATAGCGATGAGGAAGAAGATAATCAGTAATGACGCTGGTTTGCCCATTGATAATAAGAATCTTTATGTTGATCAATTGCGGTACGTTAATAAAAGAATCCGTAGCGTTATTGAAAAAATTTTAGCATTGTCAGAGCGTGATCCGATAATTATTCTTCAAGGAGATCATAGACCGCGTTTATACCTTATTGCTGATACAGCAAATGGACTATTGCCTAGATTGGATTGTTTGCGAAGTCGTTTTGGGATTTTTAACGCTTATTATTTGCCTGGGGGAAATTCAGGGTTGTATAGTTCTATCACTCCAGTTAATAGTTTTCGACTTATCTTGAACCGATATTTTCAAGCTGGTTTACCGATGTTGACAGATAAAAACTATTATTCTACTGATCCAGATCCGTATTCTTTTACTGATGTCACAGATATGCTTAAATATGAATAATTGTTTAGTATTATTAAAAATTGTTGATTGTGTTTTATCTTGTAGTTGATATTCAGCTGAAATATTTTTTTAATTAAGTCAATAGTTAAAGAATGTGTTTTGTTAAATTTATATATTTATGATAAAACTTTCAGATTATGTAATGAATTTTTTGGTTACTAAAGGAGTGCACCATGTTTTTATGCTTCCCGGGGGCGGAGCGATGCATTTGGATGATTCTCTTGGCAGATGCAAGAATTTAGAATACACCTGTTTTCTGCATGAACAAGCATTAGCTATTGCTGCAGAAGCTTACGGTCAATTTACTAATTTTCCTGGAGTAGCAGTGGTAACCTCAGGCCCGGGTAGTACTAATACGATTACTGCTGTGGCAGCGGCTTATATTGATTCAACTCCTTGCGTGTTTATATCCGGTCAAGCCAAAAGATTAGATCTTAAAGGAAATAGTGGTGTGCGTCAGATGGGATCCCAAGAAGTTGATATCGTTTCTATGGTGTCCTGTATTACTAAATATGCGGTTACAGTTTTAGATCCCAATGAAATTCGTTACCATTTGGAGAAGGCCTGGAGTTTGGCAACAAGTGGAAGGATGGGGCCGGTTTGGTTAGATCTTCCTCTTGATGTTCAGGCAGCTTTGATTGATGAAACAAAACTGCAGGGATTTTCTTCCGAATATAAAGAACTTATCAGTCAAGCATATCTTCCAATGGCAGAGATTATTAAATTATTGAATAATGCAAAGCGCCCTTTAATTTTAGTTGGGAACGGAATCAAACTTGCCGGAGCAGAAGAAACATTGCTCATTTTTGCAGAGAAAAATCAGATTCCGATATTGCTTACTTGGAAAACAGTTGATCTTTTAGATTATAATCATCCTCTAAATTTTGGCAGTCCTGGTATTATGGGTAGCCGTTTTGCAAATTTTATTGTACAAAATTGCGACCTTTTATTTATTTTAGGTAGCAGGCTTGATTCTAGTATTACCGCTTTTAATAGCGCTGAGTTTGGCAAGCATGCTAAAAAAATCATGGTTGATATTGATGAGGCTGAAATTCGAAAAATTTCCAGTATTGATATTCCTGTTGTTTCTGATATAGCTGAATTTTTGCGTTCATTATGCGGAAGGCAAACAGAGATTCAATCTCAAGATCGAAACAAGTGGCTATCTTATTGCAGGCGGCTTAAAGAGCAGTATCCAGTTGTTCTGGATGAGTACCGCAATTCAAGTGACAATATCAATCTATATTTCTTTACAGAAATTATTTTTGAACAACTTAATCAGAATGATATTATTGCTCCAGAAAGCTCTGGCGCTGCTGGAGAAGTTACCTATCAGGCAATCTGTATCAAAAAAGGACAAAAAGTTAAGAATGCCGCTGGCCTTGGTTCTATGGGGTTTGGTTTGCCGTATTCAATTGGTGCTTGCATTGCCAGTAATCGCAAACGTACTATTCTTATTAACGGCGATGGTGCATTTCAGCTTAATCTTCAGGAATTAGAAACTGTTGCGCGTTTAAAATTACCGATTAAGATGTTTATTTTTGAAAACAAAGGTTATGGCAGTATTATGGCTACACAAAGAAATATGTTTAATGGTTTTTATGTGGGGTCTGAGCCCAACAGTGGACTTACTTTGCCGGATTTATGCGCTATTGCTAGCGCATATGGTATACGTTATGAACGTGCAATGAATCACAAAGAGTTAAAAAAAGTTATTACTCGGACTCTAGAGGGAGATGATCCTGTGTTATGCAGTATAAAAGTTTCTCAGACACATGTAACTGCGCCAAGAGTTCAAGCGATGAAGTTGCCGGATGGGGGGATGATTTCTAAACCGCTTGAAGATATGTGGCCATATCTTCCTCCTGAAGAACTCGAAAGAAATATGATCGCAAAAGGATGACATCATGATAAAGCTTGTTTTGCTTGATATTGATGGTGTGTTAACTGATGGAAAGGTTACGGTAGATTCCAACGGTAATGAATATAAGACAATTAATTTTAAAGATATTGACGCAGTATTTGAAATGAAGCGGCAAAAAATATTGGTTGGTTTAATTACTGGCGAGGCTACTCCTATCACGGATTTTTTTAAAGAACGTTTTAAGCCGGATTTTTTCTATAGCGGTTGTAAAAATAAACTAGAAGCTTTGGAGGCAATTCTTAAGCAAACTGGGATCAGCATTGAAAATGTATGTTATGTAGGTGATTCTAAACACGACATCGATGTTATGAAACTAGTGAAACTATCAGTTTGTCCGGCTGATGCGATTCTTGAAGTAAAAGCGTTGGCAGGTGTTTGTCTTAATGCGCGAGGTGGAGATGGTTGCGTATGGGAGCTGCTGGAATGGATTATAAGAAATGGAGATAGTGATAATGGGTAATTTGTTAGAGCGCAGGGATTCAGATGTGCGTCAACGTATTATTAAATTGTTGGCAAAAAAAAGAAATTATCAACAAGAAATTAAAAGTTTAGTAAAGCAATATGAGCTTGTAGTTTTTTATGGTTGTGGGGCAATCCTTGATAGTATAGTTGAAACCTGGGATATATATGTAGGTAGAAAAATTGATTATTGTTGCGATAGCGATAATTCTAAATGGGGTAAATATTTTTGTGGAGCGAAATGTATATCGCCGCAAGAGTTAATAGCGATAAAGGATAAGTGCGCTGTATTTATTACGATTGGTGATTTTGAACCGGTATTTAAGTTTTTAGTTGATAACAGATTCCCTTCAGTTAACCAGATTTATAAATATGATTTAATTGCTTCTGATTTTTTGGAGCATTATGATCATGACGAGATTGTGAGCAAGCTTTCTCAAGCTTATGAATTTCTATCGGATGAGCAATCTCGGAAAGTTTTTGATGCCATAATTAATCGGGTTCTGAACAGTAAAAAAAATATTGATATCATGGTGAATGTGAATGAGAAGAATCAATACTTCCCCAAAGATATAATTAAACTATCTGATCATGAAAGTTTTGTTGATATTGGGGCTTTTAATGGAGATACGATTAGGGATTTTATTGATAGAACTCAGTCGAAATTTGATAATATTTTTTCTTTTGAGGTAGATAAGATTAATTTTAGTCTATTAGAAAATAATGTCAAACAGATGTCTAATCATGACAAAATTAAAATTTTTAACCTTGGTATTTGGGATAGTGAATGTGATATTACCTATAGTATAGGAAATTCACAGAGCACCATCGGTAAAGGCGAAGGTGCGGGGCATGTGGTTTTGCTCGATGACGTTCTTAAAAATAAAAAGATTACTTTTATAAAAATGGATATTGAAGGCGCAGAACCTCGGGCTTTGCGAGGTGCTCGTAATATTATTAAAACCCAGAAGCCTAAGCTGGCAATATGTGTTTATCATGATTTTAAGCATTTATGGGAGATTCCGCTTTATCTTAAAGAACTAGTTCCGAAATATAAGATTTATTTGCGGCAACATACGAAACTAGAATATGAAACTGTGTGTTATGCAGTAGCACAGTAAAATTTATTTAATAATGGGGATAATATGACAGAAAAAGAACTAGAACAAGTAAAAAGACAGAAATTGATGCGGGAAAAACCTCAGGTTTTTAAGAAAATATTAAAGATTGAAGAACGCCATAAAAAAGGCGTTGCTACTCCAATTATAGATATTGCTTATAATTATGCTTGTAATCTTAAATGCCAGCATTGTACTGCATCGGGTTTTGAAAAAAAGGAGCGAAAATTAACTCTAGCAGATATTAGGAGAATTAGTGATGAGGCACACTCACTAGGCCTTTGTCAGTTCTGTATTTCCGGAGGAGAACCACTGATTTTTAAAGATTTAAATGAAGTTATTAGTGCGCTTCAGCCTGATAAGTTTCATTTGACCATGAGTACTAATGGTCATTTCTTGACTAAGGAAGTTGCAAAACATTTAAAAGAAAGTGGTTTGGATAAAATTAAAATTAGTTTGGATGATTTTGATGAGAAGCGTCATGATGAGAATCGTAATAGTAGTGGGGCATATAAGAAGGCCCTTGACGCAATGCTCAATGCTAAAGAAGCGAGTTTAAGCGTAGTGATTCAAACCGTAGTTACCCGGCAAAACTGCCAGACCGACCGATTGATGCAAATGGCAAAATTTGCACAGGATAATGGATATACTGTTGATGTTTTGATAGCACGAGCAACTGGAGCCTGGGAAGGTATACATGAAGTATTGATCAACGCAGAAGACGCTGAATTTCTGAGGAAAGCACATGAGCAATGTCCTGTTTTACATCGGGATACATTTCCTTCTTATGGTATAGATAAGGGCTGTGGATGCGTTGATTCAACATTACATATAACACCGTATGGAGATGTTTTACCATGTGTCTATATACATATCGCCATCGGAAATATCTTTGATGAAAGTCTTGCTGATATCATCAAGCGAGGGCAAAGCATTAAACATTTTAATAAATATAATCCTCTGTGTCTTTCAGGTGAGGATAGGGGTTTTATTGACAAGTACATGACTAAGTTTTATGGTAAACCCTTACCTATTCATTGGTCTGAAGCGTTTGGTGAAGAGGATTTTATAAAATGATCAGATATACCAAGCTGAAATCGACAAACCGGAATGATCTTAAGGATGTACTACCCTTATCCAAACCGTTTACATTGTTGATTGAACCGTCCAACTTATGTAATTTTAAATGTATCCAATGTTTTCAGAGCATTAAAACAGACAGTTATTTTTTAAAGAACCGCATGAATATGCCGCTTGCGCGTTTTAAGCGGATCATTGAGCAATTGAAAGAATGGAAAGGGGTAAAACTTAAAGTTATTAAGCTGAGTTTGTACGGAGAGCCGTTAATCAATCCGGATTTTTGCGAAATGTTGAAAATCTCCCGGGAAGCCGATATTGCTGAACGGATTGAAACTACTACTAACGCCTCTTTGTTAAATCATAATATTGCAGAAAATTTAGTGCGTTATCAGTTAGATTATGTCAGGGTATCTATTTATGCATTGGATCAAAAGAAACATCAGGTTGTTACAAATTCCGATATAGATATTCATGCGATTCAGGAAAATCTGCAGATTTTGAAAGATATCAAAAAAAGAGAAAAATCCGAAAGGCCGTTTGTTAGTTGTAAAATGTTAGATTCTTATAGTGATCAGAACGAAAAGTTCATTCAAATGTATCAAGATGTTGCTGACGAGGTGTATATTGAAAAACCGCATAATTGGATTAAGGTTGATGGGGTTGATTTTATGGGGGATTATTATAAAAATGAGATTAATGATGCATTAAAGGATTGCCGGCAGATTAGCTCGCAAAGAATTGCTTGTCCGATGGTCTTTACTACTATGGCTGTTCGTAGCAATGGCGATGTTGCACCTTGTTGTGTTGATTTTATCGGGGGGACTAATTTGGGTAGTGTTGATAAAAGTAGCTTACAGGAGATCTGGAATTCAGAGCAATGGTTTGAATTTCAGAAAATACAATTGCAAAATAGGAAACATGAGAATTATTCATGTGCCCGGTGCGACATATATAAAAATGATTATTATACTAGGGATAATATTGATGGGTTTCCCGTCGAGAAATTGCGGTGAAAAAAGAGGGAGTTTTTTATGGATAATAACAAGAAAAAAATCAGTATAGTCAGTGGTTCCTATAATGAGGAAGGTAACTTGCAGCAATTTTATGATCGCGTCATTAAGGCCATGGCTAAATTACCCCAGTATTCATACGAGATTATCATTGCGGATAACTGTTCAACTGATGGCAGTCGGGATATTTTGCGGCGGATTGCCTCTCAAGATAAAAATTTTAAGGTGATATTAAATTCTAATAACTTCGGGCCGCTTCGTTCCGGTTATAATGCATTTTTACAGGCATTTGGAGACGCGGCAATACTTATGGGTTCTGATTTGCAGGAACCACCGGAATTAGTTATTGATTTAGTTCGGAAATGGGAAGAAGGTTATCAGGTAGTGGTTGCGATCAAAAACCAAAGCCAGGAGAACCATTTGGTATTTATCGTTAGACGTTTTTATTATTGGCTTTTATCAAAATTTTCCGCCACGGGTTCCGTGATACAGAATTTCAGTGGTTTTGGTATTTATGACCGTAAATTTATGGATGCCCTAAGAAAATATAATGAGCCCGTTCCTTATTTTCGTAATCTGGTTAGTGAAATAGGATATAAACGGACGGAAATAAAATTTATTCAGCCGCAGCGTAAACAAGGCAGATCTAAACATAATTTATTTACCTTATATGATGTTGCAATGAATGGCTTTGTTAGTTCTAAATTACCTTTACGGATGTCGACATTTTGCGGGCTCTGTTTAGTGGTAACCAGCTTGTTTTTATCTATGGGGTATTTGATTTTTAGATTATTGCACTGGAGTGTATTTTCGTTAGGTACAGCTTTGCTAACTATCGGATTACTATTCTTTTTCGGTATGCAATTTATTTTTATCGGTATTGTTGGTGAATATGTCGGGGCTATTTTGACTCAGGTAAAAAATTACCCGCTAGCGATTGAAGATGAAAAAATAAACTTTTAATATAAGGAGTAATTAATGGCGGTTCATACTTGTAGAGTTTGTGGACAAGAGTTTTTTAATAAACCATTGTTGCGTTACGAAAATATGCCAAAGGGTGCTCAAAATTTTCCTGATGCCGCTTCGTTAAAACTTGAGAGAGGAATTAACTTGACTGTTTGTCAATGCTCTGGATGCGGGTTGGTTCAGTTAAGCGATGCACCTGTTTCTTATTATAGAGAAGTGATCCGGGCTACTACTTTTTCGGATGTGATTAAGGATTCTAAAATGAAACAATTCTCCGGTTTTATTCAAAAATATTCACTTCAGGGAAAGAAGATTATTGAGATTGGGTGTGGCAGAGGCGAATTTATCTCTTTGTTACAACCTTTGGATGTAAAGGCTTATGGTTTGGAATTCTCAGATTCTGCGGTGGCACATTGTGTGGAAAATGGGTTTAAGGTATTTAAGGGCTATTTAGATAGTAGCGATATTAAGCTAAAGGATGGTCCATTTGATGCCTTTTTGTTATTAATGTTTTTGGAACATATGCCTGAGCCGAATGTGGTACTAAGAGGGATATATAACAATTTAACAGATGGGGCTATAGGGTTGGTTGAGGTACCTAATTTTGACATGTTCTTGCGTAATAAGCTGTTTTCGGAATTTATAGGCGATCATCTGTTGTATTTTATCAGGGAGACTTTGCGGACAACCATGTATCTTAACGGATTTGACATTATTGAATGCAGTGAATTACGGGATGATTATGTTATTTCTGCTGTTGTTAAAAAAAGAAAAAAGCTGGATATATCTCATTTTTATGATTATCAAATAAAGATTGAAACTGAAATAAATGAATATATTAACCGTTTCAATAAAAAGAAAGTAGCTATATGGGGCGCCAGCCATCAGGCTTTAGCCATTATTGCTTTGACTAAAATTGCGGATAAAATTAGATATGTTATCGATTCTGCGTCATTTAAACAAGGGAAATACACCCCGGCTACGCATTTGCCTATTGTCGCGCCTGATTCCCTTTCTTTGGATCCGGTTGAGGCGGTTATTGTAATGGCAGCCAGCTATTCTGATGAAGTTGCCGGGATAATACGACAAAAGTTTAACCGTAATATATCTGTTGCGATATTGCGTGATTTCGGATTAGAGATGGTTTGATTGTTGTTAATAATTACGTTTTTAAAAGGATTCTAAATGCAGATGAATGGTGCGATTGTCTTATTAGTGAATAAATACAAGAAGAATCGCGAAGAAATTCATCGTATTGTGCGTTATTTGATCATCGGAGGCTGGAATACTCTGTTTGGAATAGGGGTATACGCTATTTTGTATTATTGGTTGCAAACACGTGTTAATTATTTGATATTGATGATCCCGGCCAATATTTTGGCGATTACTAATGCGTATTTTAGTTATAAGATATTTGTTTTTAAAACACCTGGCAACTATATCCGAGAGTATTTACGTTGTTATCTAGTCTATGGTGGTGGTATGGTTTTAGGTTTTATCCTAATGTATATACTAGTCAGTATTTTTGGTTTATACCCGATTTTAGCGCAATGTCTGTGTGTTATTGTTTCTATTATTTTTAGCTATATCGGTCATAAACGTTTTTCTTTTTTAAAAGAGGAAGATATTAAGACTTGAGTAATAACATAAAATCCAATCAAATTTTCAATTTATTAATCCCCTTTAGTATTTTTGTTGTTACCATTATTATTTTTGGATATTTTTCAACTATTGGGGTTGATCTTCATCATGATGGCATAATGTTCAAGCCGGCTTTGGATGTTGCATCCGGATCGATGCTTTTCAGGGATACTTTTACGCAATATGGAGCCCTTACTACCATAATTCAAGCCGTAAGCCTAAGCATTTTCGGTAAGTATTTAATTACTATAAAATTTGTTACAGTTTTTTTCTATGGTTTGATTTCAATATTGCTTTATTTGGTTTTAAAGAAAATTCTTCCTAAATCATTAGTTTTGGCTTCTCTAGTAATCTGGATTTTTTTAGCTCCGTTTTATATTCTGACATTTATACCATGGTCATCGGTTTATGCTCTTTTTTTCCAATTATTGGCGGTTTGGCTGTTATCAATGGCGGTTGAAAAAAAATCACATAAAATAGTTCTTTGCGTTGGGATAAGCACTTCATTGGTTTTCTGGTGTCGCCAGCCTGTGGGAGTTTTTACAATTTTATCGCTTGTCGCTTTTTTAGTATATTTATTTTATTTAAAAGGGATTGATATTGTTGGGCTAAAAAAATACTTATTTTATTACATTGGCGGTAATATATTGATTAGTGCTATTTTTATCGTATGGTTGTCGGCTAATCATGCTTTTATTGACTGGTGGAAACAGTCAATTCTTTTGCCATTATT
>Ga0268280_1001349_pt1 | contig 16778 bp, 15 predicted proteins | sample saktaG_9_FD_190139 | JGI IMG/M metagenome (GOLD analysis project Ga0268280, IMG submission 190139) | Saline water microbial communities from Sakinaw Lake, British Columbia, Canada - sak_2011_5_24_40m | ecosystem: Environmental > Aquatic > Non-marine Saline and Alkaline > Saline ... | reverse complement strand
AAGAAACGCACCGTCGTACATTATGCTCAGGTAAACCTTGCCCCTCTTTATGTGTTTCTGGATGGCCTCTTTTACCTTATCTTCCAAAAGCCCCATCTGGCTGGGCATCTTAAGCGAGATATCAAAGAACTTATGGTTCACGGTCTTTATCTCTACCGTGATCTTCCCTTTCGGCAATAACGATTCCGCCCTTCCAAACCCCGTCATGGATCGTATCAAGCTATGCTCCTATTTTTAATTCGCCTACACCCACACGCGGCGATCGACTTTTTCTTTATTAACCTTCGACGGGTATATATCGACGATAACGTCGTCCGGCTGAAACCATAGCTTTATCTCCCGCTCGGCTTCCGGCTCATTGGCCGACGCGTGAATGATATTCTCGTACACGCCTTTGGTCGTTATCCTGCCGTACGCCCCTCTTATAGAAACCGGATCCGCTTCCTCCGGGTTCGTGGATCCGCAGACCGCTCGGACCTTCGTTATGGCGTCTTCCCCGGAATACACCAGAGCCATGACTTTCTTTTTATGGTACTCGCCCATTAAATATTTTAAAAGCTCGGGGAAAAAAGGCTTATCCTTAAGCATGATATAATGTTGCTCAGCCAGTTTCCGCGATACTTTCACTATCTTAGCGGCGACGATATCAAGTTTCGTTTCCGAAAGACGCGTCAGAACGTTGCCGGTAAGCGACTTGCTTAGTCCATCCGGCTTTATTAAGACGAGCGTAGATTGCAACATACCACCCCCTATATTATAATATCAGTTCGCCGACGTAAAATAGTACCATATTAGACTATAAATCCGGAGATTTGTCAAGATATCCGGCTTATAGGTCTCTTTAAGCTTTTTTTGACGATATTATATCCAAAATCCTGTTTAGATCGTCTGTAGAATAATAATCTACGCGTATGGTGCCGCGCTTTTTGCCGTGCGATATTACGACTCTGGTGCCAAATATCTGTTGGAGCTTATTTTCAATGTCGGCGATATTTCCGTCTTTTATCTTAAGGGAGGACGGCTTTTGCGTAAGCATCCTTCTTGCGGCCAGCGCTTCGGCTTCCCTGACGGAAAGCCCTTTTTTGATTATGACGCCGCATACGCTTATCTGAGCACCTTCCGTCTGAAGTGACAATATCGCTTTGGCGTGTCCCGTCGTAATATCGCCCTTTGCCAGATGATCCTGCACCTTGTTCGGCAGAAAAAGAAGCCTTAAAGTATTGGCTATCGTCGATCGGTCTTTTCCTATAACCTTAGACACGGCCTCCTGCGTAAACCCAAACTCCGTCATAAGCCTCTGATACGCGAATGCCTCTTCCATCGGATTTAATTCTTCCCGTTGGATATTTTCTATTAAAGATATTTCGAGCATATCCACATCGGAAACCTTCTTGAGTATCGCCGGTATCTTTTCCATCCCCAATGTCTTCGCCGCGCGCAAGCGCCTCTCGCCCGCGATGAGCTCATATCCGCTCTCAGTTTTTCTGACGAGAACCGGCTGGACCACCCCTTTTTCCTTTATAGAGCTGATCAGATCGTTTAATTTTGCCTGGTTAAATTCAGTGCGCGGCTGATACTTGTTTGCTCGTATATTTGCAACTGGAATCTCCAGGATCCCTGTCTGTGAAGAAAAACTTTCCGGCTCTTTTGTTGGGATCAGCGCGCTTAAACCTTTGCCCAAAGCTTTGTTTGTCATTATTTAACCTCCGATTGTGTAGTTTCGCTTAAGTTGTTGTCGCTCAATATGTTAGGAGTCTCATCTTTTTTTATGCCTAACAGCTCGTTTGTAAACTCTTGATATTTCTGCGCCCCTAATGAGGATTTATCATAAATAGCTACCGGTTTACCAAACCCCGGAGCTTCTGTGAGTTTTATATTCCTAGGTATTATCGTATCGTAGACCCTGCCCTTAAAAAAACTCCTAACTTCCTTTATTACTTCGTTTGTTAAATTTGTCCGGAAGTCCGCCATCGTAAGAAGAACCCCCTCAATACCTAACGAAGCATTAATATTTTCTTTCACGAGATTTATTGTGTTGACTAGTTGACTTAATCCCTCGAGCGCATAAAACTCGCATTGTATAGGTATGAGAACGGAATCTGCCGCGGCTAGCGCGTTTACGGTCAAAAGCCCGAGAGATGGCGGACAATCTATGATAATGAAATCGAAATCGCCAAGGATGGCGCTCAGGGCCTTTTTTAGCCTATATTCCCGACCCATTATACCGACAAGCTCAACTTCCGCCCCAGTGAGACTCAAGGTCGATGGTATGAGTGATAAATTTTCAACCATCGTACTTATAACTACCGGGCGAGGATCTATCTCATCTATAACAAGATCGTATATGCTTTGTTTTATATTGTGCTTATTTATTCCGAGACCGCTCGTGGCATTACCCTGGGGATCTATGTCTATGAGGAGTATCTTTTTGCCGGCGATGGCAAGGTATGTGGAGAGATTGATCGAGGTCGTAGTCTTCCCGACCCCGCCTTTTTGATTACAAATTGCTATTACTTTGGCCATTATTTGTTTTGTTCCACGTACAACATTTCGCTAAATCTCTTGCTCTGATTGACTAAACTATACCTTAGAAACCACTATTTGTCAAGCCCAAGGCTAAGCTTTTTTAAGAATGGCGCCTTGTTCTACTATCGTCAGAGCGGTATTTACCACCCAGTACAAAACCAGCCCAGACGGCATATTGTAGAATATGAATCCAAACATTATCGGCATTATGATAAGCATCATCTTCTGCTGCTGTTTCTGCTCGTCTGTAACAGCTCCTCCCATCGACTTGGTAGATATCTTCTGTTGAAGCACCATTCCAACTACCATTATGAGAGGCAGTATGTTTATGCTGTTTCCTATTAAAGGCAGGGTAAATGGCAATCTTACAGCATCGGGAGAAGACAGGTCTTTTATCCACAGGAAACTTGCATTTCTAAGTTCCAGCGATTTCATGAGCGCCTGATATAGCGCCACAAATATCGGCATTTGCAACAACATGGGGAGACAACCGCTCAAAGGATTGATATTATACTTCTTGTAAAGTTCCATCATCTCTTTGTTGAGTTTCTCCGGACTTCCCTTGTATTGAACTTTAAGCTTTTCCATCTGCGGGTGAAGTTCCTGCATCTTCTGCATGGACTTAAAGCTCTTCATTGTCAGGGGGAATAGCAGAATATTGAGGAATATTGACAATAAAATGATGGAAACACCCCAACTACGGACTATTTTATGGCAAAATCTTAGAGTTGATAATATCACCTTGCTTATGCTGCCAAAAAAACCGTAATTTATGGTCTCTTCGAGCCCATAGCCGGCAGATTTTAGTATTGGTATATGGCTCGGTCCGGCAAATAATATGAATATATTCTCAATGGTTGCGCCAGGCTGCAAAGCAATAGACTCCGATTCTACGCCTGATATATACTGCCCGATCTTGTTCTCGCTGTAATATTGGCTTGCTGTGCCAGATAGCGGCTTCACAACAATAGAAAAATATTTCGATTTTACCGCCGACCAATTGACAGAACCCGGGTTAATAATCCTTTCGCCAGGTTTTGGCCTCTTAAATTTTACCGGCTTTTCATTTATCTTACCAACTACTTCCAAAAGCCTTGCGTCCTGGGCGTTGTTTTCTTTAAGCCCGGATCCATATAAAAGCCTGTAGTTTATATCGCGAGGAGAAGCCGATAAGTTCTTTATAAAAACCTGTAACCCTATGGTATAATTAGACTTATGTAGTTTGTATTTTTTTGTTATCTCGAAGCCGTTAGACTGCTTCGAATAAACAACTTCATCGCCGATCTTTTCCAGATCATAAATAGTGCTATCAAGTCCGGCCACGATACCCGGGGAAGTCAACGCGAATATACGATCTCTCGGATCTTGAACTTCCGACAGAACAAAAAGCTCCCCCGAAACGAGGTCTTTATAATCTTTCAGCCGAATGCTTTTTATTGAGCCGCCGACATTCGTAAACGTAATGAACGCCTTATCGGTCTCTACGACGAGCTCTTTCTCGTCGGGAGAAGGCAAAAGCGGCGCGGGGGAGAGGAGCGTTTCACCTTTCGTCGCTACGGCTGCGGGCGAAGATACCGCCGCCGAGCTTCCGGGCAGAGTTTGAGGCACTGGCGGTTTCGGAGCCAGGTATTGGAATGATACGATTATGAGTATCGATAATGCGATCGCGAATATCAGTCTCTTTTCCATATTACACCGGATCGTATCCGCCGCGCGAAAGCGGGCTGCATCTTAAGACGCGCCATAGGCTTTTAACTAACCCTTTGGCGGCGCCGTGTTTTTCCACTGCCAGACAAGCGTACTCAGAGCAGGAAGGGTGGAATCTGCAGCATTGTATCTTAAACTGCGACAAATAGTTACGATAAAGCTTGAGTACAGACACCAGCGCCCGATCTATCATTTAATAACCCCTGTCTTTTTGATCAACCCTGAAAACACCGTCTCCGCTTCTTTAAGCGGTGAGCGTTTATCGAAACCGCGCTTGATTATTAGAACCATATCAAATCCGGTCTTAAGATTTAATTTGTTTTTCCGGTAAACTTCCCTGAACAACCTGCGGATCCTGTTGCGGGCTACCGCGTGTTTAAAATTTCTTTTACTTATAGAAAAACCGAGGCGGCTATGCGCCAGGCCATTCTCGAGGACCACAATGGCGGCGCCCCCGGAAAAAACTTTCCGTCCATTCTCGTAGACCGCCCTAAAATCCTTTGTCTTTATAAGACGCTCGTGTTTACCGAATTTCCCGCTGCCGGCTGTCACGCCCGGACCACTTTTACCGTCGGAGATCATACCGTAAGCTTGTGGCGCCCCTTCTGTCTCCTTCTCTTTAGAACGGTCCTTCCGTGACGATCGCGCATTCTTTTCCTGAATCCGTGGGTTCTTTTTCTTTTCCGGTTTGACTTCGTCTTAAGATTATATTTCATTTCGATTCTCCTTTTAAGTTGGTTCGCGCTTTCACGCGCGCGGATTTATTCGTTCGTAGATTATATCATATGCGCGCGGCGAGTCAACAAGTTTCATTCGCACACGCATCATAACCGTGGACAGCCGACGCAGCTGACCGGGTTAAACCGAGGTCAGCTGCGTCGGCTGTCCACGAACCTGCGCCGACCAACCGGGGCGGTTGGGTCTTCTAAAATTTTTCCCTTGCATTATTGCAGGGCTTCGAATATAATAACCTCTCTGAAATTATGCTCCAATCTTCTTTACCGAAGGCTTACCGCATAATGAAATTGTGAACAACTTGTGCATAACTTCTGTATTTTGTGTTAAAATCGTGCTTCACAGGCTGTGGATAACTAAAGGAGCGCTTTAAATTGTCTGAGAATTTACAAATTATTTGGGAAAGAGCCCTGGAGTCCATAAAAACCGAGCTTGGGAACGACCAGTCTTTTAATATATGGTTTAAACCTATCCGGGCCGTATCTTTAGAGGATGGAATTATAAAACTTGTGGTCCCGAATAATTTTGTCAAGACGTGGCTTCTCGATAAGCACATGCCTCTCATCTATTCTTCTCTGGGCGATTCCTGCGGCCCGGATCTAAAGGTAGAGATAGAGGCCGCCGAGTCCGGGGATGAACCTCCGGACGCCCAGATCCCGCCGGCAGTAAAAAAAGACAAGCTCTTTGGGCTATTCACAACGCGCAGTACTCAGGAACACGCTAAAGAGATAGGCCTCCAGGCAAAATATACTTTTGAAAGTTTCGTAGTGGGCCCATCCAACAGATTCGCTCATGCGGCGGCGCTCGCGGTCGCCGATTCCCCGGCAAAAACATATAACCCTCTTTTTATATATGGCGGGGTGGGGCTCGGTAAAACGCATTTAATGCACGCTATAGGCCAGAGATCCCTCGCGAAATTCCCAAGGTCAAAAATACTATATATGTCGAGCGAGGCCTTCACAAATCAGCTGATCAGTGCCATACAGAACCGCTCGATGGTTGAATTTAAGAAAAAATACCGCTCGGTCGACATCCTTATGATCGACGACATACACTTTATCGCAGGAAAAGAGTCGACGCAGGAAGAGTTTTTCCACACATTTAACTCTCTCTATGACGCCCACAAACAGATAGTGGTTTCCAGCGACCGGCCCCCGAAAGAGATAAAAGAACTTGAAGATCGGCTCGTCTCCCGTTTCGGGTGGGGGTTGGTGACGGATATACAGCCGCCGGATTTCGAGACAAGATCCGCGATACTGAAAAAGAAATCAGAGAGAGAAACGATCGTTCTTAAGGATGATGTCCTATACTTTCTCGCCGACAAGATAAAGACGAACATCCGCGAGCTTGAAGGAGCGCTGATAAGGGTGGTCGCCTACGCAAAACTTATCGATAAGGATCTGACGGTCGATCTTGTGAAAGAGGTCCTTAAGGATATGATATCTGAGGGCGAAAAAAAAGTAACGATCGACGTGATACAAAAAAAAGTGAGTGAGTATTTTGACATAAGATTATCGGATATGAAGGCCAAGAAACGCTCGAAAGCCATCGCTTACCCGAGACAGGTGGCGATGTATCTGGCCCGCAAACTTACAGATTTCTCTCTGCCTGAAATAGGAGAAGCTTTTGGCGGCAGAGACCATACCACCGTAATGCACGCTTGTGATAAGGTGGAGGGTGACATGAAATCTAAAAGTGACTTCCGGAATCTTGTTGATAAGTTGGCTAAGGGCATAAAAGAGTAGGGACCCTGGTGGTATCCTGTGGGGCGTGTTGATAACTTTTTTGTTTCGCGCGCGCGGCTCTTAGGGTATAATCCTCTTTCCGGTATAGGGTTATAGAGTTATCCACTTATCTACAACCACTATTACTACTTCTTCTTTTTTATATTATATATTTTAGTTGAAAGGGCCCATATGAAGTTTAGTACATCTAAAGAAGAGTTATTAAAAGCGATACAAACGGTCCAAGCGGCGATAAGCGCCAAGTCAAGTTTGCCGATATTATCAAATATGCTTATCGAATCAACCGAAGAAGGGACTACGTTAACAGCAACCGATTTTGAAATAGGAATAATCTCAAACACAAAAATAAAAGCCCAAACACCCGGAGCGATAACGGTGCCAGCTAAAAAATTCTCCGATATTATCAGGGAGCTGCCAACCCAAGAGCCTATTTGTGTTTCGGTAAAGAAAAATAATCTTGTCAGCATAGAATGCGGACGATCTGTTTTTAAAATGATGGGGCTACCTAAAGAAGAGTTTCCGCAACCTCCCGAGTTTAAAAACAAAGAGTCGTTAGTGATAGCGCAAAAAAAATTAAAAAAAATGATCAAAATGACAAAATTTGCCGTGTCTAACGACACGGTTAGATATGTGTTGAATGGAATACTATTCACAATAAAACCTTCCTATATAAGGCTCGTTGCGACAGATGGTAGGTGTTTAGCTATGATAGAGGAGAAGATGCAGCTGCCTAAAACCCTCGAGAGAAAATTTATCGTCCCCGCCAAAGCCATAAACGAAATAGAGGGGATACTAAAAGACGAGGGCGACGTAAAAATAAGTTTGAGTGAAAACCAGGCGTTGTTTGATACCGGCGATACAAAACTGGTTTCACGGCTTATAGAAGGGGAGTTCCCAAACTACGAAAAGGTAATACCTGAAGAGGCGAAGAATAAAATTATCGTAAATAAAGGAGCGTTCTTAGCCGCGCTGAAGAGGGTGGCCTTGTTCACTACGCCAGAATCGATGGTTCTTAAATTAGAACTTGGAAAAGATAAGATTGTGGTGTCAAAGGCGAGCCCGTCGCTGGGGGAGGCCAGGGAAGAGATAGATTGTGAATATAAAGGAAAAGAGATATCAATAGGGTTTAACCCCAGCTATATAATAGATCTTTTGAAGAGCGCGGAGCAGGAGACTATGGATTTTGAACTGACGGACCCGGATAAGCCCGGCGTGGTCAGGCTTGGCGCCGAATATGTGTACGTGGTGATGCCGCGGCAGATAGATTAGATATGGCCGTAAAGAAAAACACCGCGATAGGCGATCTTTTGAAAGACGCGATGAAGAATCTCGCGTCACCATCGAGGCCTAGTATAGAAGCGATGTTGATTATATGGGAAGATGCCGCCGGGGTGGCGGGGGCGAAGCACTCCAGGCCGGTCGCCATAAAACGCTCGGAGCTTGTGGTTAATGTGGACGGTTCGAGTTGGTTGTATGAACTGACGCTTAAGAAGCGGGACATATTAAAGAAGATGGAAGGGAAGTTCGGGAAAAAACCTTTAAAGAATATACGGTATAGGATCGGCGATATAAAAAACAGCGCTTAAAGAGGTAAAGGGGAAAATGGGCAAAAAAGAAAAGAACGAGATCAAAGAAGAGAGTCAGGGCGAAAAAGATCAGGCTAAAGCGGCAGCGGTAAAAAAGTACGACGCCACTACCATAACGGTCCTGGAGGGCGTGGATGCCGTAAGAAAACGGCCCGCTATGTATATAGGCGATACGACGGCCCGCGGGATGCACCACCTCGTCTACGAAGTGGTGGATAATTCCATCGACGAGTGCATGGGCGGTTACGCGTCGACTATCGATGTAGTGATACATCCGGATAATTCGATATCGGTCGTGGACGATGGCCGAGGCATACCGGTTGATATCCATAAAACCGAGGGCAAGCCAGCGGTCGAAGTCGTGCTGACGAAGCTTCACGCCGGCGGAAAATTTGATCATCGTGTTTATAAAGTAGCCGGCGGACTTCACGGCGTTGGCGTTTCTGTCGTGAACGCGCTGTCTGAATGGCTTGAGGTTGAGATCAAGCGCGACGGAAAGATCCATCATCAGAAATACGAGGCCGGCAGGACGGCGTCTAAGCTTAAGGTTATAGGCCAGGCGAAGAAGACCGGGACGCGAGTAACCTTTAAGGCCGACAAAGAGATATTCGGCGACAAAATTGTATATAGTTTTGACACTCTCGCGAACCGCTTAAGGGAACTGGCCTTCCTTAATAAAGATGTGAAGATTACGCTTAAGGACGAGCGCGTTAAGGATAAAGAGGTTGAGTTTAAATTTTCCGGCGGCGTCGTATCGTTTGTGGAATTCTTAAATAAGAATAAAAACGTTCTTCATAAAAAAGTGATATCTTTCTCGAAGGAAAAAGACAATATAATCGCGGAATTCGCGATGCAGTATAATGACAGCTACGGCGAGACGATATTCACTTTTGCTAATAATATTAATACTATAGAAGGCGGCACGCATCTTACCGGCTTCAAATCTGCCCTGACCAGGACGATAAATCAGTACTGTAAATCGAAAAATATGCTGAAAGATGCCGACGGAGGAATCTCAGGCGACGACGTGAGAGAAGGTTTGGTCGCCGTCCTCAGTATAAAAGTGCCTAATCCGCAATTCGAGGGGCAGACGAAGACAAAGCTCGGCAACTCCGAAGTCGAAGGCATAGTTGAATCGATAGTTAACGAAGCGCTCGGCGGTTTTCTGGAAGAGAACCCGCCTATAGCGAATAAGATAATAGAAAAAGCCGTGTTGGCTTTGCGGGCGCGCGAAGCTGCCAGAAAAGCGCGTGAGCTCACCAGGAGAAAAGGCGCGCTTGAAGGAGCGTCTCTCCCGGGGAAACTTGCCGATTGCCAGGAGTCGGACCCAACGCTCTGTGAATTATATCTAGTTGAAGGAGACAGCGCCGGCGGTAGCGCAAAACAAGGCCGCGACAGAAGGTTCCAGGCGATATTGCCGCTTAAGGGGAAGATATTAAACGTTGAAAAGGCTCGGCTCGATAAAGCGCTTTCGAATGAAGAAATCAGGACGATCATAACGGCAATAGGCGTGGGTATAGGCGAAGAGTTTAATATGGAGAAGCTCCGTTACGGCAAAATAATACTTATGTGCGATGCCGATGTTGACGGTTCTCATATTAGGACGCTTATATTGACATTCTTATATCGCCACATGACAGCGTTGGTGGAGAAGGGGCATATCTTCATTGCCCAGCCGCCGCTTTATAAAATAAAAAGAGGTAAGCGCGAAGAATATATACAAACAGAGGATGATTATAATAATCTCCTTCTTGAACTTGGCAGTGAAGGGATGACGCTTGTCAGGACAGCGGATAAAAATCAGTTCACCGACAAACAGCTTAAGGCTATATTGGACGCTCTCGTGGAGCTGCAAAGCCTTACCAACGCCGTTGAGCGAAGGGGAGTAAGTTTCACGAAATATATCAGTTTTAGACATAAAAAAACCAAAAAAGTGCCACTTTATATGGTAAAAGTGGAGGGGGAAGACCATTTTCTTCATAATGATGATGAGCTTGCGGAGTATACGAAATCCGAGGAAGATAGTCAGAAGAAGAAAAATAAATCCTCCAAAGAGAGCAAGGAAAGTGCCGGTGAGGCAAAGGATGAAAAAGAGACCAAACCTCTCGACTATGTTGAGTTTTATGAAGCACGCGAGATAGACAAGATCGTGGATCGGATAGAAAAACTCGGCGTCGATGTAGAGGACTACGATACGGATGACGAAATAAGCCTTAAAAAAGATGGCAAAAAAGAGTCTAAGAAAGCCAAATATACGATAAAGCAGGAAAAGGAGCAAAAAGGTTTTGACAGCCTCAGAGAGATACTTAAATTTGTAATGAATATAGGCAAGGAAGGCATGGCCATACAAAGATATAAAGGTTTGGGGGAGATGAACCCCGAGCAGCTTTGGGAAACTACGATGGACCCCGAAAAGCGAACGATGCTTAAGGTAACGCTTGAGGATGCCGTGGAGACAGACGCGATATTTACAGTGCTTATGGGTGAGGCGGTCGAGCCCAGGCGCGAATTTATAGAGAAGCACGCTCATGAAGTGAAAGTATTGGATATATAACAGGAGAACCATGTATACACGTAACGAGAAAGTAATCCCGGTCTATTTAGAAGAAGAGATGAAGGATTCTTATATCAATTACGCCATGAGCGTAATAGTCGGCAGGGCATTGCCCGATGTGCGCGACGGCCTGAAGCCCGCCCACCGAAGAATTCTCTACGCGATGAGGGATCTGGGTCTCGAGCATAACAAGCCTTACAAAAAATCGGCCAGGATCGTCGGAGAAACGCTGGGAAAATATCATCCGCACGGAGACGTGGCGGTCTATGATACTCTCGTCAGGATGGCGCAGGATTTCAGTTTGAGATATCCTCTTATAGACGGCCAGGGTAACTTCGGGTCCGTCGACGGAGATTCGCCGGCGGCAATGAGGTACACCGAGGCGAGGCTTGCGCACATCACCGACTGGATGCTTGAGGATCTGGACAAGAATACGGTGGATTTCGTGCCGAACTTCGACGGATCGCTCAAAGAGCCGTCGCTTTTGCCGGCGTGCCTCCCGAACCTTTTAGTGAACGGCTCCAGCGGCATAGCCGTCGGTATGGCGACAAACATACCGCCGCATAATCTAAGGGAGATATCAGAAGCCGTTTCATTCGTTATAGACTCGCCCGATTGCGAACCTAAGGACCTGCTTAAAAAAGTCAAAGGACCTGATTTCCCGACGGGCGGAATAATCCGCGGGTATGAAGGCATAAAGAACGCTTACACGACAGGCCGCGGGATATTGAAGGTAAACGCGAAGGCTTTTATAGAAGAGCAAAAGAGCGGCAAAGAAGCCATCATAATAAAAGAGATACCCTACCAGGTCAATAAAGCCAAGCTTATTGAGTCTATCGCCGACCTGATACAGGAGAAGAAGATAGAGGGCATTTCGGATCTTCGGGATGAATCCGATAGGGACGGGATGCGCGTAGTTATAGAATTGCGCCGCGGGATAAACGCGAATGTAATATTGAATCAATTATACAGGCACACGCAGATGCAGGTGACGTTCGGCGTGATAATGCTGGCTCTTGTCGACGGCAGGCCGAGAGTGCTTAATCTAAAGCAGGTTATAGAAGAGTTTATAAAGCACAGAAAAGATGTCATCGTGCGAAGGACTCAGTATGAGCTGGATAAAGCGCTCGATCGGGCGCACATACTCGAAGGCTTAAAGATAGCTCTTAAGAACCTGGACCGCATAATCAAGACGATAAGAGAGTCTGAAAATCCGCAGGTAGCAAAAGAAGCTCTTATAAAGAAATTTGAGCTCTCTGAAAAACAGGCACAGGCTATCCTGGAGATGCAGCTGCAGCGGCTGACCAATCTGGAGCGCGATAAAATTGAGAAAGAGTATCTCGAGCTCATAAAAAAGATAGAGTATTATAAGTCGATACTCTCCAGCGAAAAGAAGGTCCTTGAGATAATCAAGAGCGAGATGAAAGAGCTAGTTGAGAAGTTCGGAGACGACAGGCGGACCGAGATCGCGCCTGAAGCCGAAGAGCTCGAGATAGAGGACCTGATAGCCGAAGAGGATGTGGTAGTGACTATAAGCCATTCCGGCTATATAAAACGCTTGCCGGTATCGAGCTACAGAAAGCAGCGCCGCGGCGGTAAAGGCGTAACGGGGGCCGATGTAAATGAGGAGGATTTTGTAGAACATCTCTTCATAGCCTCTACGCACGACTATATGATCTTCTTTACGGACAAGGGGATGATCCATTGGCTTAAAGTTCATGAGATCCCCGAAGGCGGAAGGGCGTCGAAAGGTAAGGCGATAATAAATATGCTGTCGCTTGCCGGCGGCGAGAAGATAAGCGCCTTTATTCCTGTGCGCGAATTTAAGGAAGGAAGCTTCCTGGTTATGTGCACGAAGAACGGCACTATAAAGAAGACCGCGCTTACCGCTTATTCCAATCCGCGAAAAGGCGGGATCATAGGGATGGGGCTCGAAAAGGATGATGCGCTGATAGAGGTAGAGCTGACAAACGGCGATGACGAACTTCTTCTGGCGACCAAAGAAGGCAAAGCGATCAGGTTTAAAGAATCCCAGGTGCGCGAGATGGGTCGCGCAGCCAAAGGGGTCAGAGGAATACGCTTAGGCAAGAAGGACGCCTGCATAGCGATGGAGATCGTAAAGCCGGACCAGACCGTTTTGACTGTGACGGGGCAGGGTTTCGGGAAGAGGACATCGTTTAAAGAGTATCGGCTGCAGTCGCGCGGCGGCAAGGGCATTATTAATATGAAAGTCACCGGCAAGAACGGCGAGGCCGTTGGGTTAAAGACAGTGTCCGATAAAGATGAAATAATGCTGATGACCGAAAAGGGCATGGTAGTCCGCTCTCCGGTAAAAGATATAAGGTCTACGGGCCGTTCAACTCAAGGAGTGCGCCTGATGAAGCTCGATGCCGGGGATAAAGTAGCTGTAGTGGCTAAGATCGTCCCTGAAGATGAGAGCGAAAAGGTGGAAGCGGCGGTAAGTCTCACCTCAAAAGAGCCCGTAGCGGTGAAAGCAGAAAAAACGAATGAGCCGGAAACGGCAATCGAGCCGAAGGCTGAATCGAAAGAAGCAAAAAAGCCCGCGGCTAAAGCCGAAAAAGCGCCAAAAGCTGCAAAAGTAAGGCGCGTAAAACGGAAATAGTTATTTAGTACCGTCATCCTGAGCGAAGCGAAGGATCTAGATCCTTCGGTCGGCCCTTGGCCTCCCTCAGGACGACAGAGAATCTTTGAATTTAATACGCGTCCCCATCGTCTAGTCTGGCCTAGGACACGAGCTTTTCAAGCTTGCGACTGGGGTTCAAATCCCCATGGGGACGCCATGTACCACTCGCGAAAACTAGAGATAGCCGTCGCTCGGGTACATGGCGCGGCCATAGAGTTTAGTGGTACATGCCCCGCACCTGAGGAGTCCCCGAAGGGGCGACGAATGGTGCGGGGCAAACTCTCAATCAGGAAAGCAAAATAGCATGTGCGGGATAATAGGCTACATAGGCAATAAGCAGGCTCAGGGTGTTATCCTTAAAGGATTGAGCCGGCTTGAATACAGAGGTTATGACTCTGCCGGATTGGCAATATTGAAGGACGGCGGAATCGACCTTGTCAAAAGACAGGGAAAGCTTAAGGTCCTTACTCAGGAGTTATCCTCGCATCCAGTCACGGGCACCATCGGCATAGGACATACGAGATGGGCTACCCACGGCATACCAAGCGATATCAACGCTCATCCTCATCTCGATTGCACCGGCAAGATTGCCGTGGTTCATAACGGCATAATTGAAAATTATCTGGAACTGAAGAGCGCTCTCATTAAAGACGGTCACAAGTTTACCTCACAGACCGACACGGAAGTGATTTCCCACCTTGTTGAAAAATTCTACAAAGGTGACCTCAAAAGCGCTGTGGCTAAAACGGTCAAGGTACTCAAGGGCTCCTACGCGATCGCGGTGGTCCATTCGGACAAGCCCGATATGATAGTGGGCGCCAGGCTCGACTCCCCTCTCATTGTGGGCGTCGGAAAGACGGAAAATTTTATAGCCAGCGATATCCCCGCGGTGTTGGATCACACAAAGAATATCATATATATAGATAACCACGAGATCGTTGTTATTACCGCGAGCTCCGTGAAGATATTCGACGCTTCCGGCGGAACGGTCAGCAAAAAGCAGGTCAGTATAAAGTGGGATATAAAGGCTGCCGAAAAATCCGGCTATGAGCACTTCATGCTGAAAGAGATATTCGAGCAGGCCGATATAGTGAGGAAGGTCCTCGAGGAGAGAACCGAAACCGGCAGAATATCTTTCAGCGAACTTAAGATAAAAGACAGCGTTCTTAAAAAGATAAAGAAGATAGAGATAGTCGCCTGCGGCACCGCATATCACGCCGGGCTAACCGGCAGCTACATGCTGGAGGAATACGCCAGGATCCAGACCGGCGTAGACACGTCGAGCGAGTTCCGGTACCGCGAGCCGATGGTCGGCCCCGACACCCTAGTAATTATAGTATCTCAATCGGGAGAGACCGCTGATTCGCTGGCCGCTTTAAGAGAGGCAAAGTCGCGCGGCGCTAAGGTTTTAGGCATCTGCAACGTTCTGGGTAGTTCCATCGCCCGCGAAGCCGACGGAGTCATATATACGCACGCCGGCCCTGAAATAGCGGTAGCCTCGACGAAAGCTTATACGGCGCAGCTCGCGGTATTTTATCTGCTTACGCTCTATCTCGCGAAATTGCGAAGATCGCTAAGTCCCGCTCGCCACAAAGTTCTTATGAAAGAATTCGCGAAGATCCCGGCGCTTATGGATGATCTTCTGGAGGATTATAGGTCCGAATACAATACTATCGCCGCGTACGCGAAAGAGTTCAAGAGATATTATCTGGCAAAGCAGAACAAGTCATATTTTTTATATCTCGCCCGCAATATCAATTATCCAAATGCGCTCGAGGGCGCGTTGAAGCTTAAAGAGATATCGTATATAAGCGCCGAGGGGTACCCGGCGGGAGAGATGAAGCACGGCCCCATAGCGCTGATAGACGAGAATCCCTGGGTTGTGTGCATAGCCACCCATTCGAAGACGTATGACAAGATGCTCTCGAACATTCAGGAGATAAAGGCGCGCGGAGGCATAATAATAGCTATTGCTACCGAGGGCGATAAGGGCATATTGCACCACAAAATAAATTATACGATCGAAGTGCCTATGGCGAACGAACTGTTTTCGCCGCTGCTCGTCGCGATACCTCTTCAACTTCTGGCCTACTACGTCGCAAAAGAGTTCGGGTATGATATAGACCAGCCGAGGAATCTGGCAAAGTCCGTCACCGTAGAATAATATAAGGCACATATGCCCGGCATCCTCTATATAGTCGCCACGCCCATTGGTAATCTTGAGGATATAACTTTGCGCGCTATATCGACGCTAAAAGCCGTCGATCTAATAGCGGCAGAAGATACCCGCCATACTAAGATACTCCTCGATAGATACGGCATATCGAAGCCCACAACAAGCTATTTTGCCCATTCAAAAGTTCAGAAAGTCGAATATATAATAAGCCTTCTTCAAGAAGGCAAGTCGGTGGCTGTTGTTTCCGACGCCGGAACGCCTGGGATATCGGATCCGGGTTACAAGATAATCAGAACGGCAATAGACAGCGGTATCACGGTCGTCCCGATACCCGGCCCATCGGGGCTGGTCACGGCGCTTACGGTTTCCGGCAAGCCTACGGACTCTTTTACGTTCGAAGGGTTTTTATCCAACAAATCCGGCAAGCGCAGAAATCAGCTTAAAAAACTTAAAGAAGAGGAAAGAACGGTAGTGCTGTATGAGTCTCCCCACCGGATTACAAAATTATTGGACGATATACTTGAAGTGTACGGCGATGTGGAGATAGTTTTGGCGCGCGAGCTCACAAAGAAATTCGAGGAGGTTCGGAGGGAGAAGGTTTCCGCATCAATAGCGCATTTCAAAGTCACCAAAATCCTTGGCGAGTTCATCGTTATTCTATAAAGGCAACAAATCCAACCGCCGCGGTTAGACGACACGGTTAATCGAAGCGTCTAACCGCGGCGGTTGGATTTCGGTTAGGTCCGGGTGGTTGCCTAAAAAGCAGCTGGGGTAATATATGTGCCTGTTAGGTGTTCAAAAAGTTATCCTCTATGAGTTGTCAATCTTGGTATTTAATGGTATACTACTAATAGATGAAGGGGACTGTGGAAACGGCATTTTTTTTGGGGAAGAATTAAACAAATTTAAAAAGTGCTGAAAAAGTGTAGGTGTGTTATGGAAAAGTTTATAAGGAAGTTAAAGAGTTTGTTTATTGAGGAATTGGAAATACGCAGGAGCACCTCTCCGCTTCTTATTCAGACGGCGGCGGTAGGCGAAGCGGGAACATCCGCACGGTTAGAAATGAAATAGTTTGATATTATATCTAAAAAATCTATATTCTCGG
>Ga0268280_1001348_pt1 | contig 16778 bp, 14 predicted proteins | sample saktaG_9_FD_190139 | JGI IMG/M metagenome (GOLD analysis project Ga0268280, IMG submission 190139) | Saline water microbial communities from Sakinaw Lake, British Columbia, Canada - sak_2011_5_24_40m | ecosystem: Environmental > Aquatic > Non-marine Saline and Alkaline > Saline ... | reverse complement strand
GCTGACCGCGACCATAAGGGACTTCTGAGAGATGAGATTCTGATCGACGAGTATCTTGCCTAAGCTCTCTCCCGATATCTTCTGTATTTCGATCGCCTTATCAAGGTCCTTCTTCTTTATAAGGTTTCCCTTTATAAGGATGTCGGTCAGTTTTTCCCTTAAAGATAACGCCATATCCTACACCGCCTCAAGGTCCTGGTTGCCAACCGTTACGCGAACGACTTCATCGAGTGTCGTAACGCCTTCTAAAACCAAAGCAATACCATTCTCTCTAAGGGTCTTCATGCCCTCAGATCTCGCAGCCTCGAGTATCTTATATTCCTGGGCGCTCTCCAGTATAAGCGCTTTTATCTTCGGGGTAAGCATCAGGACTTCTATAATGGCGACCCTCCCCTTGTAACCCGTCTTGCGGCATACCTCGCAGCCCTTTCCCCGGTAAAGAGGGACTTTTTTACCATTCGCTTTTATTCCGAAGCTTTCAGCTACCTCGGCGTCCAATTCATACGATACTTTGCAATTAGGGCATATCTTTCTGATCAACCTCTGCGCCCCCACGAGTATAACGGAGGATGTCATCAGGAATGGCTCGACGCCCATATTTATGAGCCTTGTCACGGATCCGGCCGCGGTGGTCGTATGGAGAGTGCTCAATACCAAGTGTCCGGTAAGCGCCGCCTTGATCGCTATATCCACCGTTTCAAAATCGCGTATCTCGCCTATCATTATTATGTCGGGATCCTGCCTTAAGATCGATCTTAGGGCTCCCGCAAAAGTAAGCCCTATGCTGGGCCTGGCGGTCACCTGATTTATTCCGTCTATTATATATTCAACGGGGTCTTCTACGGTTATCACGTTATCTTCCGGTGAATTTATATAGTCGAGTATCGAGTAAAGAGTCGTGGTCTTCCCGCATCCTGTAGGCCCGCATATAAGTATCATGCCATGAGGTCTCATGGCGCCCTTCTGTATCTCTTCGAGAGACTTCTTGTCAAATCCCATCTTATCCAGATCGAGAGTCGCCTGAGATTTATCCAGGATCCTCAACGCGACCTTCTCGCCCTTGCTGGATGGCAGGACCGAGATCCTGAAATCAACTTCCCGGCCATGGAGCCTCACTTTGAACCTTCCGTCCTGTGGAAGCCTTCTCTCCGCTATATCGAGCGAAGACATGACCTTGAGGCGCGACACTATAGGATTGTGGAGCGCCTTTGGCGGGCGCTTGGCGTCCTGCAAGACCCCATCCACCCTATATCTCACGCGGACCTCATTATCTAGCGGCTCTATAAGTATGTCGCTCGACCTGGCATTTACGGCTTCCGCGAGAATAAGATTGGTTATCTTTACAACAGGGGCATCCTGCGTGAGCTTTATAATATCAGATGAGCTTTCTATATTCTGCGCGGACCTCTCCTCGACCATACTTATATTTTCGGAAGAATCTTTCATGTCATCTACTATCTTTTCGATAGCAGTATACGCGCTCTCTTCGTAATACTGGCTTAGCGCTTCCTTGATATTCCTGTCTGTCGTGATTATGGGGCTTATGTTGAATCCCGTGATGGCCTTTATGTCATCTATGGCGAATATGTTGAGCGGATCCACCATGGCGACGACCAACGTATTGCTCATCTTGGATATCGGGACTATCTGATAACGCTTCGCGATCTTTTTCGGGATCAACTTTATGACATTGGGATCTATCTTATACCTGGAAAGATTTATGGGTGGGATGCCGAGCTCCTGGCTCAGCGCTACCATCAGATCGTCTCTTGAGATCAACCCAAGCTCGACCAGTATATCGCTTAATGATCCGCCCTTCTCTCTCTGTACTTTAAGCGCCTTCTCGAGATCGCCCTCTTTGAGAAGGTGTTTATCTATGAATACCTTGAGTATCTTTTCTTTGAGCGAGAGGATCATCTCTTAAGTTTTACCGTAGTACTTTGTTATCGCGTTCGTTATATCTGTCATGGTGCTTATAAAGACCTGGACCTTGCAGCCGGAAAGCATCTCTATATCCTCGGCCGCCTGTATATTGAGGGGGTTCGACATCGATATGGTGAGAAGGTTCCCTATCTTATCTATTGCGATAAGGTTGTACTGCCTGGCTACGTTCTCCGGGATAAGTTTTATCATATCGGCGCTTATCTCGTAACTCTCCAAAGGCAGATAGGGAAAACCATACTGAACCGTCAGCACCTGGGCTATCTCTTCTTCCTTAATATAGCCGAGCATGACGAAGATCTGACCTATGAGCCCGCCCTTCTCTTTCTGTATCTTGACGGCCTTATCGAGCTGCGCCTGGTTTATGAGCCCCTTCTCGAGAAGTAGCTCTCCAAGCTGTTTCGTTATCAATCTTCTTGGCTGTGTCATTTAATACCTTTAGACCTTATTTTTTGAATAACCTTGCGAGGTCGTCGGGATCCGTGGTCCTTGCGAAGGCGTCCTCATAGCTAATCATCTTCTTCTGATATAATTCATAAAGAGCCTGGTTCATCGTCTTCATGCCATCTTTTTGAGACGTCTGCATTACCGAATATATCTGGTGGATCTTCGATTCTCTGATCAGGCTCCTGACGGCGGGATTGGAGAGAAGTATCTCCATAGCAAGGATCCTGCCCTTACCTTCCGGCTTCGGTATCAACTGCTGGGAGAGCACTCCCGTCAGGACGAATGAGAGCTGAGTCCGTATCTGCTGCTGCTGATGCGCGGGAAAAACGTCCACGATCCTGTTTATGGTCTGTACGCAATCCGAAGTGTGAAGCGTCGCAAACACCAGATGTCCGGTTTCAGCTATCATGAGAGCGGACTCTATCGTCTCGAGGTCCCTCATCTCTCCTATAAGTATCACGTCGGGATCCTGCCTTAAGACATGTTTGAGGGCCTCAGGAAAAGAATGCGTGTCGGTATAGACTTCTCTCTGTTCTACGACAGCTTTTTTATTTTTATGCACAAATTCTATAGGATCCTCGATCGTTATTATATGGCATGGCCTGTCGGCGTTTATCCAGTCCACCATAGAGGCCAAAGATGTGGATTTACCGCTGCCCGTGGCCCCCGTGACCAGGACCAGGCCTTTGATCTTTTTGCACAGGCTAGTGGCCACATCTACCGGCAGGCCGCACTCCTGGAAAGACCATATCTTGTAGGGTATGAGCCTTATTGCCGCGCCGACGGTCCCTCTCTGTTTAAAGACGTTTATCCTGTATCGGCTGATATTCGCCAGCTCAAACGAAATATCCAGCTCAAGGTCGCGCTCAAATTTTTCTATCTGCGCTTTTGAAAGAAAACTGTAAACGAGATCATTGGCCTCATCGGGTGAAAGTATATGATCGTCCACTGCGATAAGTTTTTCATCTATCCTGATGGTCACGGGACAGTTGGCCGTGATATGCAGGTCGGAAGCGTTCTTTTCAACCATCATCTTGAGTAAATTATTGATCTCTTTTGGCATCTATTTTCTCCGGTTATTTACTAAGCGACGACTCTATTCTTACCCATGTTATTGGCATTGTTCAAAAGCTCCGTAGCCTTCTTAAATAGCTCTTCCTGCGTCGAACCGTCTATAGGGTTCTCGCTCACACCGCCGGAAACCGTTATCTTAAGACTGCCTTCGCGCGAAAAATTCGCCGCCTCTATCTGTTTACGCACTTCCTCCGCTATGTGTGCCGCCTCCCTCTTATTCTTTTCTGGCAGGAGCATGCCGAATTCATTACCGCTCATACGCGCGGACTTGCCGACAGGGGTCGTGTTATCCTTAATGAACTTGGCGACCCTCTTTATGACATCCTCCGCGACAAGCTCGCCCCTTGTTTCGCGCAGGCCCTTAAAATTATCTATGCTGAATAGTATGAAAGAGCACGGCCTCTGGTAGAATATGGCGCGGCGGATCTCTTCATCGAGCCTGGAGAGAACGTAGCTCTTGGAATAAAGGTCAGTAAGGTCATCCCTGATCGAAAGCTCTTCGCTCTTCTTTATCCAGATATCGTTCTCTATGGCTATGGTGATCTGTTTTGCGAATATCTTTACCAGGTCCAGATCGTCGATCCTGTACCGATAATCGTCCTGCTTATTCCCCACCACGAGCAGCCCGAAATTCTTCTTGCCCGAATATATGGGAATGGCCAGCATATTCTTGATGTTGTTGGATGACCTGAACTCCTCTATCTCTTTCGTCTTCTTGATGGTGTTATCGATTATAAAAAGTTTCTTCTCTTCGATTATCCGGCCGAGGAACCCCTCTCCCTTCTTTACTATGACATCCAGAAGCGTCTCTTCCTGAATATTTGAATAGGCCTTCGGCAGGTATTCGCTAGACTCCTCTTTCGGGATCATATAGAATACGCAAAAACCGCCGTCCAATATCATCGCCACTTTCTGAACAGAGAGCTCAAGTACCGCATCAAGGTTGGCGGAACCTGTAGCTATAAGGTCTCCTATCTGAAGAAGACTGGACAAAGCGAGGACTTTCTTATGTATCTCCACGTTCAACTCTTTGGTCCTTTGGCTGAAGCTCTTCAATTCGTCAAGATTAAGGCGTATCTTCTGCGTCATAGTGTTGATCGATTCTCCGAGAATACCTACTTCATCTCCGGCCTGTACCGATATCTCCCTGTCGAACTGGCCGCTCGCTATCATCTTGGCCTCTATGGCCATATTTATTACGGGATCGACCATACCTTTGGCGAGGACGAGGCCCAAGATGGATATGATAGCCGATAAGAGCACAACAGTCGTCACGTTTATGAGCTCGGTCATCATCGGAAAGCTATGCGAAAAAATAATGTACGCGCAGGCTAATATAGGTATGATCGACATGAGGCTGAAGGCTATTACAAGCTTGTAGCGAAGTCCTTTAGGAGCAAGTGCCATTCTCTTGAAGAAACCCTTCATGAATACCTCCTTGGGATATTTGGTATAATATTGATTTATTTACGTTAAGTATACTATACAGATGCAGAGTTGTCAACGTGAGGGCCGATAACAAAACCTATATCTATGAAATTCCACGGCAGGATCTCATCCGGACTTCGCCTGCGGCCCGCGTAAAAGTCCGGATCGACTCCGGCAGCTTTAAAGGATCCCATCCAGAGATCGAAATTGAAATGCTCTTTCCATCCGTCAAACCTGGCGCCCTTCTTCCATGCTTCATGCACCACGCCAGAGAGCCTTCTGTCGCCGCGCGCGAATACAGCCTCCAGATATCCCGCATAAAAAGAGTTAAAGTCCATCTCCACGAACCTTGATCTTACATTATCTCTTAAAAATTTCTTCTTCCCGGACAATATATCTATCGACTCCATGGGCTCCCACTGAAAAGGCGTATGCGGCTTCGGTACAAACGCATTTATGCTTGCGGTTACCTGAGCGTCCTTGCCGTCGACCTCGCGCTTCAGGTTCGATACTTTATAGAGAAGCTTCACGATATTCTCCAGGTCCTCATTCTTCTCGGTGGGCAGCCCTATCATGAAATATAATTTTACTCTCCTCCAGCCGGACCTGTATGATTCCCTTAAGGCTTCCATAAGTTTTTCGATATCGATGTTCTTGCCGATAACTTTTCTCAAACATTCGCTTCCTGCTTCAGGCGCGAATGTGAGCCCGGATTTTTTCACCTGTGCTATGAGAGCCGGGATCTTACTGAGAGAGTCCTCTATCCTGAGAGACGGCACCGATATGGATATCCCTTTTGCCTTAAATTCTCTATTGAGCTCCTCTATTATCTCTTTGATCTCTGAATGGTCTCCGCTGGATAGAGAGAGAAGCGTTATCTCTTCGTACCCTGTTTTGGAATACGCCTCTTTGGCTATCCTTACGACAGTCTCCTTTGATCTCTCGCGTCTCGGCCTGTAAGTGGTACCGGCCTGGCAGAATTTGCATGCATGTTTGCATCCGCGCATTATCTCGAGCATTATCCGGTCATGGACTATCTGTATGTACGGGACAAGCTGATCTGTAGGATAGAAAGAACTATTCAGGTCCTTGACCACCCTCTTCTGTATCTTCAGCGGCAGATCTTTTTCTTTTGGCAGGAAGCTTTTTATCGTCCCGTCATCGTTATATGAGGCTTCATATAGCGATGGGACATATACTCCGGGTATCTTCGCAAGTTCCCTCAATAATTCTTTGCGGCCAAGAGGCAGTTTGAACTTATCTACAAGATCACATACGGCCTCTTCGCCGTCCCCGACCACGAAGGCATCGATGAATTCGGCCATCGGCTCCGGGTTATAACAAGCCGGGCCTCCCGCTATGATGATGGGATCGTCTTCGCTTCGCTCGGAAGACCTTATCGGGATACCTCCTAGATCCAAGAGGTTCAGGACATTGGTATAGTTGAGTTCATAGGCGAGGCTTATGCCGATGATATCGAAATCTTTTATCGCCCTTCGTGATTCGAGCGAGAAGAGGCTCATCTTATTCTTCCTTAAGATCTCTTCGAAGTCCGACCAGGGCGAAAAGACGCGTTCGCACAGACAGTCGTCCCTCTTATTCAGTATCCCGTAAAGTATCTTGAGTCCGAGATAGCTCATCCCGACTTCGTATACTTCAGGAAAAGCGAGCAGGACCTTCACCTTGTCAGGCGTCCACTCCTTCCTGACCATATTCCACTCGCCACCAATATACCTGGCCGGTTTCTGCACCTGCAGCAACAGTTCGTTTAGATTATCCATTACGCTCCCTTATTTTCTAATGGTCTAGCCGGCAGGCGTGGACCTCGCGGGGCCGTGCCTTACGCGGACATAAATTTACATTGGGCATGTAAATTTATTCGGACAAAATTTTTACAAAAATTTAGCTTTCTTTGGGAATCTAAATTTTTTTCTACACCGCCATAATGTGTAAAAATTTCGTAACGCCGCTTCAGGCACTGCTCCGCGAGGTCTCGCCTGCCACACTCTAGCGGAATTATATCTTTCCTGGCATGGCGGATACTTACGGTGGCCCGCCTGGAGCGGATGTCAAAAATTCTGACACCTTATGGCGGTACAGAAAAAATTCAGACGACCAATGATGCTGGAATAAGTCTTAGGGCTGAATTTTTGTCAGAATTTTTACATAGCAAATTGGCATGCCTAATGCCAATTTGCGTTAAGCGGAAGGCGGACACCGTAAGTAGCCGCCTGTCGCTTGAAGCGAAAAATTAAAATCTCGAGCGGCGCATGCCGATGTTCAATAAGAGCGCTATGGCAATAAATGATGTGATCATGCTAGAGCCGCCGTAGCTTACTAGTGGCAAAGGGATCCCCACGACCGGCATGAACCCGATCGTCATCGCGATATTTATCACTACCTGCAGCGACAGCAGCGTGACGATGCCTACCGCTACGAGCTTGCCGTACATGTCGTTCGTGGAACTGGCTATGTCGAGCGAGCGTCTCATGATAAGAAAGAATAGCAGTATCAACACCAGCGCCCCGAAGAGCCCCCACTCTTCGCCGATCACGGAGAATATGAAGTCCGTATGTCTTTCCGGCAAGAAGTTAAGCTGGTTCTGTGTCCCGGCGAGCCACCCTTTGCCTATAAGGCCGCCGGAGCCGACGGCTATCTTTGACTGGATTATGGTATAGCCCGCGCCAAGCGGATCGACATTTGGATTTAAAAATACAAGAAGCCTCTGCTTCTGATAGTCGCGTAAAAAGTGCCAGAAGAAAGGCATCGCCGCCAGGCCGGTCAAAACAAGGATCACGAGATGTTTTACGCGCGCCCCGGCCACATAGATCATCGCAAAGAATATCGGTATCAATAGCATCGCCGTCCCGAGGTCCGGCTGTACCAGTACAAGTAGGAACGGGACCGCCAACGATAAGAGCGGCAGGACCAGCCCTCCTGCATATTTCAAGTCCACCCTCTTGGAGCCGAGGATGCTTGCTAGAACGAGTATAAAACTTATCTTGATAAATTCCGATGGCTGGAAAGCGAAATCGCCTATAGCGAACCATCTCTGGGCGCCGAGCCTTTCACGTCCCAGTATTAGCACGAGAGCCAGAAGGATCACGTTGATCGCGTAGAGCGCGTATGAAATATCTATAAATTTCTGGTAAGATATATTTATTATGAAGAGAAGCAGTACTGTAGCGAGAGCTATCCAACTGATCTGCCTGAATACATAGCTCTCCACGAACGGGAGGCTCTTCACTTGCGTCGCGCTATGCAGCATGAATAACCCTCCTATACATATGATGAATGTTATCGCCAGAAGAGTCTTGTCAAAATCTTTCAAAAGCCTTCTATCGAAGATCATAGATACCCTTTCGATCTGGCGACAGTGAATATCTCTTTCGCGATCTCGCTTGGCTCCAGTCCGCCCTTCCCGCCATGCTCCAGGAATATTACAAGGGAGATCTTGGCGTTATCGAAAGGCGCGAACCCGCAGAACCACGCGTGGGTCCTGCCTCCCGGATTCTCGGCAGTGCCCGTCTTACCCGCTATAGCAATGCCTTCCAGCTTAGCGCGTTTGCCGGTACCGTTCTCCGCGTTGACTACTTGATAGAGCCCTTCCCTTACGGTCTTCATCGCGCCCTTACTAATATTGAGATCATGGCGTTGTGCCGGGATCACATCAGATTTATCTATCCGTTTAACGACATAAGGCTTTACAGCGTTTCCGTTATTTGCCACTATCGATATCATCTCAAGCACCTGTATAGGAGTGGCGAGGATATATCCCTGCCCGATAGATAGATTAACCGTATCACCTTCATACCAACCATCTTTTTTAACGCTCCTTTTCCAGGATCTTCCCGGGATAACGCCTTTAGCTTCACCGGGCAAGTCAATGCCGGTGATCCTGCCAAAACCAAAATTTTTCGCTCCAGTCTCTATGTTATCTATGCCCAGAGCCCTTCCCGTATTGTAAAAAAATACATTGCATGAATTCATCAGAGCGTCGATCACATTCTGCGAACCGTGACCGCCCTCCTTCCAGCACGCGAATTTACCGGTGCCCAAAGTAAAAGAGCCCGAACAATTGAACCTGGTCTTACGCTCTATCCTTTCCATATCGAGAGCTGTCATCGCCACGATCATTTTGAACACGGATCCGGGCTGGTAGATGCCGGCTATCGCGCGGTTCAAGAGCGGATACATGCTCTTGTCCCTGATCAATCTTGTTCTTTTAAGGGAGCCTTCCGGACGCACGAATATATTCGGATCAAATCCCGGAGAGCTGGAAAGCGCCAGCACCTCGCCGGTGTTTGGATCCATAACTATTATGGCGCCGCGGTATCTATCGAGCGCCTTATCGCATGCCGACTGCAGGTCTATATCTATAGTGAGGAAGAGGTCCTTTCCGTTGACAGGCTCTTTCATGCCGAGCGTCCTGACGTGTCTGCCCCTGTTATCGACCTGTATCTGTATACCGCCGTCGACTCCCGACAGATAACTGTCATAATACTTTTCAACGCCGTCGCGTCCTATCAGATCTTTGGCGCGATAACCGTACTCCTTCATCCTCTCAAGCTCAGAGTCCGAGATCTCGCTCAAATATCCCAAAAGATGCGCGCCGATATTTCCATGCAGATAATTACGCACAGATCTTGTCTGTATGACAAGCCCTCTGATGTCAAAGCTCTCCTCTTCCAGGATGAATGCCTTATCCCTGTCTATGTCATCCACTATCGTTACAGGAGCATAAGGCCTTCTCGCGGCCTTCTCTATGCCGCGCTCGACATCCTTTCTCTCTACGCCTAGCGTATTGATCAGAAGCCTTATAAGCTTCTCCCTGTTCTTCAGCTCCTGATAGACGAGAGCTACATTAAAGGATAGCCTGTCTGATACCAGCCCAACGCCATTCCTGTCAAATATGGCGCCGCGCGGGCCCTCTATAGGGATTATCCTTATAGCATTATCCTTGGAAAGCCGTGAATAGTAAGTGTGTTTGATAGCTTGAGTATAGACTAGCGCCAGCGCAAGCACAATAAAGAGCAGGCGTATCGGAATGGCTAAATATTTTTCTCTCATCATAGATATTCCGCGTCCTCTTTTAATCGGTATCTGTTGATCAGGACGGGAAAGAGAAGGATCGAGAGTATTGCTGTATAGAGACTTGAAGGCAATATAAGATAATAGAGATAATCCTGCAGAGTTATGTACTCTACCTTTAATACTAACAACGAAACAAAGTAGTGGCTCACCATATAAAGGGCAGAAGAGACAAAGACCAATAGGCCTTGCGTCAATTTCGACTCCTTAAAAAGCTTTGGGCTCAAGCCTCCCACGACAAGCCCTGTCAGGGACAATAGGATAATATTCGCGCCGAATATGTCCAGGGAATATGTGTCTTTTAGCAACCCGGATATAAGCCCCGCCTCGGCTCCGGCACCGGGACCAAAGAAGATGGCGAAGAATACCACAAAAAGAACGAGAAGGTCCGGTTTGATGCCCGCTATCCTTATATTGTCTAGGAATAGGAGCTGTATTAAGAACGCTGTTATCAATATGGTGTACAGCGTAAATCTCTTCATCTTATTATGCACAAGACCTCTTCAAGCCTGGAGAGGTCCTGCGAGGGCTTAAGGATGGCGTACTTATACAGGCGCCCCTCCTCCCTGCCCACCTTCTCGATCTCTCCGATAAGTATGCCTTTGGGGAATACACTGCCGAATCCGGCGGTCATCACCTTATCGCCGGGCTTCACGTCGGAATCGAGCGATATATAGATTATCTTGCACCGGCCGCCTGGAGCGCCGGTCAGAATGCCGCCTTGCCTGTTGCGCCTTATGAGTACCCCGACCCTTAAATTTGGGTCGGTTATCAGCAAGGCCTTACTGGATATTTTACCCGTCTCCACTATCCTGCCGACAAGGCCGCGCGTAGAGATCACGGCCATGCTCGTCTTTATCCCTGATGAAGAGCCCTTATCTATGATGAGTGAATTGGACCAGTTCGAGGGGTCGCGGCCTATGACTTGAGCGGGTATGCTTGTATACGGGATGAGTTTACGAAAATCGAGAAGGCTCCTTAATCGCGCATTCTCATCGTTGATGGCCAAGGTCTCCTCCGCCATCCTGGTCAAGAGATCTACCCTGTCATGCAGGATGATATTCTCTTCTCTGACCGCGGCAAAAGGGGTTATTCTTTCCAGGGTCCTAAAGAATGAACCAAGACCCTTAAGTATCGGAGCGCTTGTGTCGGTGATATTTATTCTGGCTAAACGGGCTGCAGATGATATCAATACTACGAGGATTGCCGTGAAAAGTACTGCGAGGATCTTTATTATTATCTTTTTTTTATTGCGCACATCTATTCTGCGACTTAGCGCTTGCGTCTCTGCATCTTAACGATGGCCTTCAATATCTTCTCTTCGTTCAATACTTTACCGGTGCCGAGCGCTACCGCCGTAAGCGGGTCCTCGGCCAGATGCGCCGGCAGGCCCGTCTCTTCGGAGAGCAGCTTATCTATGCCTCTTAGCAAGGAGCCTCCGCCGCAAAGCACTATTCCTTTTTCTATAAGGTCGGCGGAAAGTTCCGGAGGTATTCTTTCAAGAGTTATCCTGACGGCCTCGACTATCTGAGAGACGGGATCGGACATCGCTTCTCTTATCTCTTCGCTCGTGATGGTGACGCTCTTTGGCAGGCCTGCGACCAGGTCGCGGCCCCTGACTTCCATCGTGATCTCTTCTTCAAGCGGATAGACCGAGCCTATCTTCATCTTTATATTTTCGGCCGTTCTCTCGCCGATCATCAGATTGTAGTTCTTCTTTAACGCGTTTATTATAGCCTCGTCCATCTCGTCGCCGCCGATCCTGACTGATTTTGAGAATACCATGCCGGTCAATGATATGACGGCTATCTCTGTCGTGCCGCCGCCTATATCGATGATCATATTTCCGGAGGGCTCCGAGATCGGCAGGCCTACTCCTATTGCGGCCGCCATAGGCTCCTCTATAGTGATGACTTCGCGGGCTCCCGCGTGCAGAGCGCTGTCTTCTACCGCGCGCTTCTCCACTTCTGTGATGCCCGATGGAATGGCTATGACTATCCTGGGACGGACAAATCTTTTGGCTTTATTGACCTTCTGTATGAAGTACCGGAGCATCGCTTCGGATATCTCGAAGTCCGTTATTACGCCGTGCCTCATCGGCCTGATAGCTACTATATTACCCGGAGTCCTTCCGAGCATCCTCTTCGCTTCTTCGCCTACCGCCAGAACATTCGAAGTTCCAGCTTCAACGGCGACTACAGAAGGCTCGCATAGGACTATGCCCTGATTCTTTAGATATACTATTGTGGTGGCTGTGCCGAGGTCTATGCCGATATCGTTAGAAAAGAAACCGAATAATTTGTTATACAATCCCCAAAGATTTTCAAAAAACTTTGACCTCATGAATATCTCCTTGTGTATGAAATGTTAACAAATAATCACACTAATGTCAAATCAAATAACGTATCAAAGAATGACGGGAACGACTTCGATACGCTCTCCGGCCCCTCGATATCGCTGTCGCCTTCAGCAGCCAGTGCCGCCACAGCCAGCGCCATACATGTCCTGTGATCGCCAAAGCTTTGAAGGCTCGCCCCTTTAAGGCTCTTTCGACCCTCGATCACCACGCTATCGCCTTTCACCCGGAACCCGACGCCCATAGCCTTGAGGCCATCCTGCATCGATCTTATCCTGTCGGTCTCCTTCACTCTTAATTCGCCGACGCCCTCTATTGTGGTTACGCCTTTGGATAGCGCGGCGAGGAGAAAGATGATCGGCAGCTCATCTATTATGGAAGGCACCATCTCTTTAGTTATAGTTATGCCGTGGGTCTTGGAATATTTTACGATAATGTCCGCCGACGGCTCTGGGCCAATCCTCTTCTTGTTGATGACCTCAATATCCGCTCCCATCCTGGCTAGGACCTTCAATATTCCGGCCCTTGTAGGATTTATAGAGACATTCTGTATATTTATCCTGGAGCCTTTCAGTATGGTAGCCGCGACCATGAAAAAACTGGCGCTCGATATGTCACCCGGTATCTCTACGGCCCTGGCCTTCAACTCGCTCCCACCCTTTACCGATACGCTTTGGCCGGAGACTTTGACTTTGGCGCCGAAGTATTTCAGCATCCTCTCTGTATGATCGCGCGACCTCACGGGCTCTACGACTTTCGTAGTTCCTTTCGAATAGAGGCCGGCAAAGAGAATGGCCGATTTCACCTGCGCGCTCGCTATCAAATTCTTGTAGCTAATGGGTTTCACCGTTCCCCCGGATATCGTCAGCGGAGGGTATTCACCCTCGCCCCGGGCGCTTATCTTCACGCCCATCATCGATAACGGCTCTACGATCCTCTTCATTGGACGCGCCGATATTCCTGTATCGCCTGTAATTGTTGAGTCAAAGCGCTGTCCCGCTAATATACCGGCCAGTATCCTCATCGATGTCCCGGAATTCCCGACATATAACGGATCTGCCGGCTTTTTTAAGCCATGGAGCCCTTTGCCCTCTACTATAGTCGTATTGGACTCTTCCCTTATAATGATGCCCATTTCGCGGAATGCTTTAGCCGTATAATTACAATCGTCCGATTCAGGCAGGCCCTTGATCTTTGTCTGGCCCAGGGCGAGCGCGCCTATCATCAACGCCCTGTGAGATATGGACTTATCGCCCGGGACGGAGAGCTCTCCAACTATCTTTTTAACCGGCTTTATCTTGATATTCATAACCTCTTTCTTATAGTTTACAGCTTAAAGCTTCCCTTTTTTTATTACGCCCGCCATCTCTTTAGGAGGCTTGCTCGAAAACTCCATAAATTTTTTTGTGGCCGGATGCACAAAGCCGATCGTGGCGGCGTGCAGCATCGGCATCTTAAAATTCCCTTTTGTGCCGTATTTTTCGTCTCCGAGGATCGGATGCCCTATATAGGAGAGGTGCACCCTTATCTGATGGGTCCTGCCCGTGCCAAGTCTACATTCCAGCAACGTAAAGCTGCCGAACCTTTTTATCACTTTGTAGTGCGTTATTGCTTCTTTACTGCTTTCATCGTCGAACTTAACGGCCATCTTCTTTCTGTCCCGTGTGCTCCTGCCTATAGGAAGCTCTACGGTCCCGTTATCGAGCTCTACATTACCGTCCACTAAAGCCAGGTATACTCTCTTGGTCGTTTTATCTTTAAACTGCTTTGCCAGTTTTTTGTGCGCATCGTCGGTCTTGGCGACGAGAAGAAGCCCGCTCGTTCCCTTATCAAGCCTGTGCACTATGCCCGGTTTTAAAACCCCGTTTATGCCCGATAAGTCTTTACAGTGCGCCAGAAGCGCGTTGACCAGCGTCCCGGTATAGTTGCCCGGGGCCGGATGCGTCACCATGCCCTGCGGCTTGTTCACCACAAGAAGGTGTTTGTCCTCGTACACTATCTTTAACGGGATCTTCTGTGCCAATATTACGGATACTTCAGGAGTCGGTATCGTTATCTCGATAGTCTCACCGGCGCTCACCTTATGATGGCGTTTCGGGATCTCTCCATTCAGCAGGACCTTGCCCTTCTTAAGGAGCTTCTGCAAAAATACCCGCGAGAAATCCTTCTCGAAGTGATCGGCCAGGAATTTATCGAGCCTGCGCCCCCGGCCATCAAGGCCTACGCTGACTTTAAGGATCGTTTCCATTTAAGTATCCGGTAGATGAATATTATCGAACAGATTATGAATAGCGTAGCGCTTATCAATTGTGATATCGTGAGACCAAATAAGATCTTGGGATAGTCGCCTCTAAAAAATTCCACGCCGAATCTCTTCATAGAATAGAGAAGACAGTATCCTAAAAATATCTCTCCAACAAAATGGCGTTTTTTCTGCCAGATCCTTAATATAGCGAATATCAATAATAATGCTATCGCCGAAAAAACTTGAGTGGGATACCTTAATACCGCCTCCTCCGGGAAGATGACGGTTAACATGAAGTTTGAGGGCGCGACACTGCCGTAACAACAGCCGTTCAGGAAGCATCCGATCCTACCGAAGGCCTGGGCCAGGGCTATATAAGGAGCGAAAAGATCCGCCGCGTTCCAGAAACTTATCTTGTTCTTTCGGACGAACCATGCCGCGGCGATCATACCGGATATGAATGCGCCGTACCAGACAAGGCCCCCTTTGGTAAGATTAATTATCTCCAGCGGGTTTCTTATATAATATTGGTAGTTCAGCGCTATATAGACTATACGCGCTCCTATGATGCCGCCGGCGAGCATCACTATTCCGAGGTCTATTATTCTCTCTTTATTTATTCCGAATTCATCGGCATGCCTGTAGGCGAGGAGCGTGGCCACAGCGAAACCTATGGCGACCATCAGGCCGTAGGAATATACGTAGAGCGGGCCGATCTTTGTTATGATGGGATGCATAGTTTAAGCCCTCGGGTGCGCTTTGTCGTACGCGTTCTTAAGTCTCTCCATTGTAACGTGCGTATAGATCTGCGTCGTGGAGAGGTTCATATGTCCTAAAAGTTCCTGTACGCTCCTTAAGTCCGCGCCCTTATCCAATAGATGCGTCGCGAACGAATGTCTGAGCGAGTGCGGAGATATCTTCTCCTCTATGGAGCAGGCGTGAATATATTTATCGACGACCCGTCTGACGGATCTATCTGTGAGGCGCCCGCCGCGGCTATTTAAAAAGACCGCCCTTCTTCCTTTGACGCTTTCATCTCTTCCATCGGCATACTTACGTATGGAACCAAGCGCCATATCGCCTATAGGGACCATCCTCTCCTTACGGCCTTTACCTAATACCTTGATGACCCCGCTTATGAAATCTATATCGTCCATATCGAGGCCTACAAGCTCGCTCACCCTGATGCCGCACGAATAGAGCGTCTCTAAAATAGCCCTGTCCCTTAAACCGGATTCTGTCTTCACATCCGGAGAGAGTATCAATTTCGTGACCTTGCCGGTATCGAGAAATTTTGGCAATTTCTTATCGAGCTTCGGAGAACTTACGGCAGTAATTGGATTTGACTTGAGATGGCCCTCGCGATAGAGGAACTTAAAGAAGCTTCTGAGAGAGGCAAGTTTTCTCGCTATAGTCCTCTTCGAATAGTTCTTGCCGCGCAATTCGGCTAAAAATCTCCTTAAAACAAGATGGTCAACGGAATTTATATCGGCACTGCCCAAAAATAATGAGAATGCCTTCAGGTCTATCGTGTAGTTGATTATGGTATGATCGGATGAGTTCTTCTCGATCTTCAGATAGTTGATGAACTTATCGATGTGTCTCTGCATGCTTTAAGCTATCTCTTCCTTACCCTCATCACTCGGAAGCCGTCTTGCGGTATATCTGCACGCCGGAAACTTTGTACAGCCGTAGAATATGCCGCGCGTCGAACGCCGTTCTACAAGTTCGCCCGTACAGTCCGGACCCGGACATTTCACTCCGCTGGTTATGGATTTAGCGCTCTTACACGTCGGATAGTCGGAGCAGCTCAAGAACTTTCCCCGCCTGCCCCACTTTATCACCATAGGCTTGCCGCAGAGCTCGCATACTTCATTGGTAGCGACGACCTCTTTCTTGACGTCTCTCATGGCTATCTTGGCCTTCTCTACCGTATGCATGAAAGGCGAGTAGAAGCTCTTTAAAAGCGTGACCCAGTCTATGTCGCCCTCTTCTATGCCGTCGAGCTCGTCTTCCATCTTGGCGGTAAATTCATAATCTAGGACTTTGGGAAAATGCTCCAGAAGCAGCCTAGTGACTATCGTTCCAAGCTCTGTGGGCTTCAGATATCCTGCGTCGCGCCTGACATAATCGCGCGTTACTATGGTAGAGATCGTGGGAGCATATGTGGAAGGCCTGCCTATACCAAGCTCTTCC
>Ga0268280_1001347_pt1 | contig 16784 bp, 17 predicted proteins | sample saktaG_9_FD_190139 | JGI IMG/M metagenome (GOLD analysis project Ga0268280, IMG submission 190139) | Saline water microbial communities from Sakinaw Lake, British Columbia, Canada - sak_2011_5_24_40m | ecosystem: Environmental > Aquatic > Non-marine Saline and Alkaline > Saline ... | reverse complement strand
CTTGCTCCGAAATCGCCTCGGGCATAGCTGCCGTAGACAAGGACCAGCCGGATTTCGGGAATGGCCGCCAGCGCCCTGGAAATGGTGTTAAACTTCGAGGTTGATTTTATCGCCATAATGCTCTCGGAAAAAACTCAGAATGATCAGAAGATTGTCCATGACGGCCTTGGCTCGTTTTCCGTTGATTCCGTCGTAGCCCAAGTCGCCATAAGCGAACCAGAGTTTTCTCATGGCCTCGTTGACCTTCTTGGGGAATCGTTCGTTCGAAAACTTATGCCTTTCTTGATGGGTGCCGAAATGAAGACCCTCCGCTGCCGCACTCGCTTCGACGAGCTACTCACATACCTTGGTGGCGAGGTCTCCCACAACGGAGTACTGCTTATTTTCAAAGGCTGTTCGTACGGCAGCCAGCTTTTCCTCGGCCATTTGCAGGTGCTTTTCGAGGTCTCCCATTTGGCGCCTCCCGGGCTCTTCGTTATTATAACGAAAACCGGTCTATTTTGGTCATCTTTCTTTATGGTATCGAATTTCTCCCTGATTATAGCTTTATCCACTCGGGGGAGCAAGTCGTTCGGTAGTTATTACCGCTGATAGCATATTAGCGAGAAGCGCGCCCCAAGATAGGATCTTCCGGTTATCTTTCGGGCGGGGCAACACCCGTTCCCATTCCGAACGCGGAAGTTAAGCCCGTTCGTGCCGATGGTACTGCATGGGCAGCTGTGTGGGAGAGTAGGTCGTTGCCGGGTTTACTATCTAACTCGAATAAAGGCTAGAGGGGCACGGGCCCCGTTCATGGGCCCCGGACGACCGGGGATCCCGAATAAGAGGGCCCGAGTCCAGGGCAAGGGCAATATTATGCGGTTTCGGCTTCGTTGAGATGCCGAACAAGGAAGAGGCGGAGAAGGCCATCAGCGGCCTCAACGGCGTCGACCTCAAGGGCCGTCCCCTGACGGTCAACGAAGCGCGGCCCCGCACCGACGGCCTCCGGACGGGCGGCGGCGGCGGCAGAAGCGGCGGCGGTGGCCGGTACTAATCGCGCTGGGGACATGCCCCGATTCGGGGACATGTAATCAATTTCTCTTGAAATTGGTACGTGTCCCCAAGAATCGGGTGATACGTGTCCCCGAGTTGATCGACTAAGAACGCAAAGGGCGGATGCCCCCGAAAGGGGAGTCCGCCCTTTTTTATTTTCGGGGGGATTTTTTCCCGTCTGCTCGATCGCTCAACACCGTCGGGAGGGAATTCTCCGTTCTGGGTGTCCTCCCTTGCTTGACGTCAAGCAACCTCCTAACTCTGTTATATAATACTCATAGTAGACATATATGTCGTTAATACGTATTATATAATAGGAGCTGACAATGGTAATACTAAATCCCAAGCAATCCGTGGAAGTTTATCATTTGATTCTTTTAAGCCACCTCAGTCGGAAAATGGACAAACAAAAATGGGCTTTGAAAGGCGGCTGCAATCTGAGGTTTTTCTTCAGAAGTCCCCGGTATTCAGATGATATGGACCTCGACGTTCAGGGCATCCCCGTCGACGTTCTCCGCGAAAAAGTCAATTCCATCCTGTTGGGAAAGTCCTTAAAGACGATTCTCGAAGTCCGCGGCATCTCCATCGAGCATGTGACGGAGCACAAGCAGACCGAAACGACGCAGAGATGGAAATTCGGCTTGACGGTCCCCGGGACCGAGCAGCCCGTCCCGACGAAGATCGAGTTCTCAAGGAGGGGCCTCGAAGCGGGGAGTGTCTTCGAGCCCGTCTCCCACGAGATCGTTCGTCTATACGAGCTTCCCCCATTGATGGTCAATCACTATCCTGCCCCGATTGTCTGGCGTCAAAAAATCAGCGCGATTCTCTCCCGGGCCACATCCCAGGCCAGGGATGTATTCGATCTTCATCTTCTCCTGGAGACGGGTATGAAAGCGGACGCCCGCCTCACTGAAGACAAGAAACCGGACCTAGCCCAAATCGAGGAGAACATCCTCACCGTGGATTTTGGGCAGTTTAAAAGCCAAGTGCTCTCCTACCTGGAAGCCGACCTCCAGGATCATTACGATTCGGAGGAAGCTTGGGACGTGATGAGATGGCGTGTCATCGAGGCGCTCAGAGAGGGACCTTCATGAGACTCGTGGACGTTCTCTTGCGGCTCTTGAAGATGGACATCCCGGTGTTCCAGACGTCAGATGCCGCGGCCTACCTGGGCGTCGGAAGCGCTCACGCCAGCAAGCTGCTGTCGCGGCTGGCCGCTTCCGGCCATTTGGCAAGGCTCGGCCGGGGACGATGGGGATTCAAGGGCCGGATTGATCCCTTGGCCCTGCCGGAATACCTCACGGCGCCCTACCCGAGCTACGTGTCTCTTCAATCGGCCCTCTACTGTCATGGGATGATCTCTCAAATCCCCTCCGTCCTCTATGCCGTTTCCCTTGCCCGGACGAAAACTTATCGGACCTTCCTGGGGACGGTGTCAGCTCACCATATCGACCCCTCGTTCTTCTTCGGTCATTTACCTGCGGCCAAAGGCCCCGGGAGAATCGCCACGCCTGAAAAAGCTCTGATCGATTTTCTTTATTTGAGTCCGGCACGGACACGTCTCTTCCGAGCCCTCCCCGAACTCGAGTTCTCCGGGGGATTTAAAGTCAGCGAGGCGCGAAAAATCATTCGACGGATCCGCCCCGTCCGCCGGAGAAACCACGTGAGCCGTCTTTTTGAGGAAATCTGGAAGTCCCGCGCAAAGGGCTGATCCCGAGCCCGAAACCGCCTTCTTCTTAGGGATCCTACTGCGACCATCTGAGCCATCGTGATATTGATTCCCGGGGCGAACGGGTCTATCCATTTTTCAAGGAGGAGAGCGCCATGTCCCACGCCAAAGTCGTTCGACCGCTCTTCGTCCTAATCTTCGTTGCCATCGCAGTCTGGGTCGGCGCCGGTCAGGTGAATCCGCTTGAGGGGGGCAGAACCCTCGTTCCCCGCCCGTGTCGGCCTCTTCCACCTCTTCTTCCGACTCCAAAAGGCATCGTGGACTCCCGTCAGGTCGCGGCGACCACGAAATCGCCTTTCCGGACGCCCAGGTGGGCGGCCACATGGTCGCACTTGGCCATCAGAATGAAATAGATGTTCTTATCGATCCCGCACAACCCTTCATAATTGCCCTGGCCGAGAGCCTTATCCGTTTTGCCTGGGAACCACGCAAACGAAAACGAGGGGATCCCGGCCGGTGTTGACGAATTGGTGGAGCGATCCGGCCGGGACGTAGGCCACAGACCCCGGTCCGACCGGGAAGGCCTCCCCTTCGTGGAACACTTCGCCGTTTCCCTTGTGGACGAACACCTCGTGCTCGTAGGGATGGCTGTGCCGGGGGCTGTGTCCGCCCGGTTCGACCGTGAACACGCGCATGACGAAATGGGGCGCTCCGTCGTGAGGCCCGACCGCGATCCGCATCGTGACCCCGGACGCGGCCGGATCATCGACCGGTTTGGATTCGATATCCGCGTAGGGCATGATCTTCATCGGGATCTCTCCTTATCTCTTTTTCAGGAATCGTTCCTGGAAGGTCGGGTTTTCCCCTGCCATGGTCAGGAACACGTCCAGCGGCACCAGCTCGAACCCGGGGCCGAGCTTGTTGATGATGCTCTTGACCCGCTTCACGTCGCTGTTCTCCCGCACATGGACCAGGAGAAAATAGGGCCTGCGAGCGTTCACCGCTGCCAGCTCATGCAGGTCGACCACCGCCTCCTCTTCTGTCCTGGTGGGGGACAGATAATAGTCGTAGGAGACGAGCGGCCGCTTGTTGCGAACCGTAAAAGTGAAGGCCGGCGCATAGCCGTTGACGAAACCGATGGCCCCGGGCATGCCGGCGTAGTAGGCGTTCACCACCTCTTCCGTGAGCTCGGTGTTGCCTTCCGTGGTGGCGCCCTCCGAGTAATCCATGATCTCGAAGACCCGGAGGTCCAGAAGGTCCATCATCTCCCGGGCCTTGGCGATCAACCCCGGAAGCTTGTTTTTCGGAACGGCCTTGGGATAAACGTAACCTGGCCCGCCGAGGGCCCCGATGAAGTAGTCGTTGGGTGTGGCCGTGGAGTAAAAATATTCCATCATCGCGGGAGCCAGCCAGCTGTAGTTCATGATCACTTCCCAGGCATAGGGAATCTCTCCCCTCCCCGGCTTGTGCCACGCGCCGAGGCCCAGGCCGTCGGTTTGAATGCAGGAGATGTAGACCTTGTCTTGCGGGGCGTAGGCTTTCCCCTGCTCGATGTTGTGGTGATTGCGGTAGACGAATCCCGGTGTCGCCGGCACGTGATGGCTGAAGCTCAGGTTCGGCAGGGTGTGGAGCCCTTCCACACGCAATCCATGGCTGGAAGCCAGGCGGACGTGATCCCTCTCCAGGTCCTTTTTGTAAGAATGCCATCCCATCACCATGGCCAGAGGGTTCATTCGACCGAGGATCTTATCGGCCAGGTCGTATTCCTCTCTGTCGCCGGGTTTGGCGGACAGGTCATTGAAAAAAGCATGGTTCATCATCCCCCAATCGGCCACGCCGGGCTTCATCACCCGGCCGTGCTCCCCGCCCAACCAGATGACGAAATCCCGGCTGCAGAGGTCCCCGTATCGGTCATAGGCCCATTGGTAGATCCGGGCATCGGACCACCCGGTGAATCTCCGGCGAAGATCCTCTGATTCGACAAGGCCGTTCGCGGTCATCATCGGGATCAAAGATTCATCGACCACCACGGCCTTCTCCAAGCCGGCGATCGTGAAGGCCACGATCAGAGAGGTCCTGACCTCCCGATCCCAGACGACATAGCCCCGGACCGATCCCTTGAAGGCCTGCAGGGCCTCTTCCACGGTGGAAAGCCGGCGAAAAGTATAATATTTGCTGTCCCGGTAATAATCGAGTACGGAGGGTGTATAGTTGAAATCCCAGCTGTCCGGATAGACGAAATAAAGCCTTGCGTCTTCCCGGTTCGCGTTGCCCTGAAGGCTGATCAGGAACGCCTGCTTTTCGAGCCCCTCTCCGATGGCCCACTTGTCTTCGAGCGACATGACGCAGGCTTCGCGGCTCCCTTTTCTTTTAAGCGTGTAAGAAATGGGGGTCTCCCGGGTTGACCTTGTGATGGTGTAGGTCAGGAGGTCGGGGCTCGGACCGGCGCGAAAGACATGCTGGCTGCGGATGGGAACGTTCCCTTGAGAAGCCAAAACTTCACAGGTCTCTTCAAGGCGTAGATGGGAGGGTGCATCGCCCCAAAAAGCCTTGATGGTCCGATGGGATCCTACGGGCATAGATAAGCCCATGAACACGTTGGTCGGGAACACCCGGTCGAGGACGGGGACCTGGTTGGCAAAACCTCCGGTTTTCAGGGTCAGGGAATCCTTGTGGTTGCGGCTGCCTCCGAAGGTTCGGGTCAGGGTGACCCCTCCGTCGTTCCGGGCGATCTCTATCGTGAGGGTGGCGTAGAGGTCGATCTCGGTGCTGGCCTGGGGGACGAGAACCCACTCCCCTTCTAGGGTCGGCCCTTCGGCGCCGAGAGCCGCCGCGCAGCAAAACAATATGACGAGAATCATGGCCAAGCGTTGATGAATGATCGTCATGAGGGCCTTCCTTATCCAAATGAAGCTGACGACGCTATCGACGAGTATAACACAGCGTTACCCCTCCCCGCGAGTCCGCTTTCGCTCGGAGGGTCACTTGACGAAGCGCAAAACCCTCCCGAATGAATCAGCCTTCCCGATGGGCCGGGAATCTATCGTCCTCGCCATCCGGAGCGAACGGTCCTCTACCGGGTGCTGCTCCATAACTTCGACCGGTTCCTTGCCTTATACGAGAGGCGCTTCGAGAAAGTGTCAAGGGGCAATATTGGATGCCTGTTGACAGGGAGTCCGCCCTTTTTTATTTTTAGGGGGGATTGGCACCTTTCAATGATCGGGGAGAAGTGACCGGCGAGGCGATGGGGAAATCCTTGCCCGGGGCTTTACCCTACAGGATTCGGAGATCCATCATAAAATAGGGTAGATCAGCGCAACAGATCCAGCAGCCGCCGTATGACGGCATCTTCGAGCGGCATGATCTCCCGGGCTTTGACCAACGATCGCCTGATAAGAGTTTTCCACTTCTTCGGCAAGCCGCCCCAGAGAGACAGCAACCGCACCGTTTCCGGCTTTTCCGTCAAGGCATATTGACCGATGAAAACAGCCTGCTTGATATCCTTTTCCTTCTTGCCGCGGCGTTCGACGCGCTCGGCCAGGAACAGCTTATGCAGAAGGAACGCTGACGGGCTGGGCACTCGAGCCCGTATCCCTTGACCCAGTTTGAGCACGATGGCATCGGCCAAGAGAATATCCAGGTATCTCAATTCCTGTGGAGTAAGAGCGAGCTCTTTAATGTGGCGGGGAGGACGAGTCCCGTCTCTTCGCTCCTTCGTCACGAACTCGACTTTTATCCCGCCGCCTGTGAAGTACATCGAACCATCGGGGTTGAAATGCTGGCTGAAACCCAGGCGCTGCAGCAAGGCGCCGAAGTCGAAGGGCCGTCCCTTGAACGGCCGCGGCACCAGAATATCCAGGTCCTCCGTTCGCAGCGGATAGCGTTCCAAGGGGAGGTGCTTTTGGTAAAGGAGAAAACACCAGCTGCCGATGATCTCGAATCCGGCCTCCCATAGCCTGTTCCGGGTCATGGCTCCGAGAATGGCCAGAACGGGATCCGTGAGATCGACCTCTTCCCTTCGCTTCGATCTGAGGAGTCGCAGAGCCTCACGCACGCGGAGCAATTCCTTCTCCAGGCGGTCTCTCTCTGCCAAGGTATCGCGCAGATCTCCGGGGATCTCCTTGCCGATATAATCTGTTTTTACGGAGGGGCCTTTCCTGTACGAAAGATAATAATAAACCACTCCGCCGATCGTCCTGGGCCGGATGCGGCCCTTCGGAAGCAAGGCCAGCCGTGCGGTGATCCTTCGTTCCTGGTCCCGGTAGAAGGCGGCGTTCTCGCTGAGCGCGTTCTTGAGGTCTTCCATAAAGGCAAATTACCCTACAATAGTGATAATGTCAATAGATTGTAGGGTAAAGCCGGGTTTCAGCTTCGTTGAGATGCCGAGCAAGGACGAGGCGGAGAAGGCCATCGCCGGCCTCAACGGCAAGGACCTCAAGGGCCGTCCCCTGACGGTCAATCCCCTTTGCGGGATTCCCCGGACGTGAGACCGTAAAGGAATAGGGAATCCCCGCTCCGGGGACAGGCGCTCCACAGCTTGCGGAAGCTGGATCCCGTGGACGTAAGTCCGTGAAGCTTCAGCGAAGCCAGACCCCGCACCGACGGCCCCCGGACGGGCGGCGGCGGCCGGTACTGATCGTGCTGGAGACATGCCCCGATTCGGGGACATGTAATCGATTTCTCCTGAAATCGGTACGTGTCCCCAAGAATCGGGGAGAACGTGTCCCCGATTTGGTCGGCTAGCATTATTCGCTAAGGGCGGATGCCTCGGAAGGGGAGCCCGCCCATTTTTGTTTTCGGGGATTTTCAATTATAATCGAACCGGCAGGACCCATGGAGAAAGCGCTTCGCGTCATCGAGGAGATGACCCGATTGGGGATCATCAAGTCATATGCTATCGGCGGAGGGATCGCGGCGACCTATTACATCGAGCCCGTATTGACGTACGATCTCGATATTTTCTTCGTCCCGGCCAAGGAAGGGCTGGACGAACTCGCCCCGATCTATGAATTCGCCCACGCCCGCGGCTACGCTGATCAGGCCGAGGCCCTCCTCATCGAGGGTTTCCCCGTCCAATTCATCCCGGCCTATAACGACCTCGTCCGCGAGGCCGTGGCGGACGCCGCGACCCTGAAGTATCGGGACGTCGAGGCCAAGGTCGTCACGGCCGAATACCTCGCCGCCATCGCCCTTCAGACCGGCCGAGCCAAGGACCGGGATCGCGTCGTCAGGCTTCTGGAAGGAGCGGTCGTCGACCGGACCGTGCTTGGGAGGATCCTCGATAAACACGGTCTGGTGGACAGACTAAGAAAGCTCGGGAGCAGCGCCGATGAAAAGTAAGTCCGCGGAGACCGTTTTTGAGAAGAAGCGCGAACGGCGGCGCCAGTTGGCCAAACTGCCGTTTGAGAAGAAGATCGAGATCGTCGTCGAGCTCCAGAAGACGGCCGCTGCGATCCGCAAGGATCCCCGCCGCATCGTCTGGCCCATCTGAGGCGTGCCCTTTCGGCGCTTGTCCTCAGGTTTTTAACGCTGACGATATTCGCAAACAAGGGCGGATGCCCCAGAAGGGGAGTCCGCCCGTTTTTATTCCCGGGTGGATTGGCCGATCCGGGGACATGTACGTCCGGAACGCGTCCTCAATTTTCTGTTCATCACCTGAAGTTGATGTTCGTGGCCGAGAAGCCGCCACCTGCTCATGTCTTAGGGCAGGTCGCCCTCTTGGCGGCCGCTTCGGCCTGTTCTCCTGGAGACGTGCAAGCGGCACCATGAGTGCGGCCGAGGGGAGCGGCCTGGCCGCTATTACTATCTTCGCGAGAACCCCGAGGACGAGGTCGGGGAGCTTCACGCCGAGAAGGCCTAGTAGCGCGGGGATCAGGAATGGCGCCGGTCCCAGTTACTCCTTGATATCCACCCAGCGCTTTTTATTCTCATACTTGCTCTTGAGTTTCGAAATGATGGCTTCTTTGGTGATCTCTTCGACGCCAAACCATTTATTGACAGTCGTCTTCGTCATTTCGGCGCGTCGCACTAATTCCTGAACGTAGGTGTCGGTGATGATATCGTAAAGATAATATTCCTCGGGTTCTGATTCCAGGGGTTCCAGAAAAAGGTAGGCGTCATAATTGCTTCCCAGGCTACCGGCCCCTTTTTCGTAGCTGATCTCATAGATCCCATCAAAAGGCTCTTTGCCAAACGGGCTGTTTTTTAAATAGAACGCGACTGCGCCATTCCCTGATTCCGCAAAAGCCTTATCGAAAAGGCCATTCCTGATCTTGCCGTGTATCGTGCCGTTGTTGCTGATGATGGGACCATGTTGAAAGATCGAAAAAACCTCTTGAGGAGAAAACGTCTTCGACAGCTGAGCCGCGGCGGTCGGTGGAGACTCCTTATGCCGTCTTCCAACGGCGATCCCGGGAACCGAGGATTTATACGCATGGGCCTCGCCCACGATGAACAGGCTATGGCGCCGATCCTTTTGAGCGGATATCGTTTCGGAGATGATCTTGGCCATCTGTGTATTTCGATCCAATATCTTGTTGAAATGATCTTCCAGCTCTTCTTGTGTGGTGAATGATCTGAAAGGTCTGGGCTCATCAACGGCCACAACCTGGACTTTTTTCGTCTTAGAGAGATTTTTGTTCATCTTCCAGGCGTCGACGAGAAACTCATACATGCCTTTGTCATACCAGCCGTTGATCTGGACGTCACGGAAGATATCAAGAATGATCCCGGCATCGAGTTCCTCGTTATCAAAATATCTGTTGAGGTCTTCCTGTTTATCCGACGAAAGTTCCATGAATATCGTCCCGGCACGTTCGGCGAAATGGGGATCGTGAATGACGGTTCTCAACAGATCCCAGGATGCTTTGCGTCGATGGAGCTCGCCGTAAACGACGATCTTATGATGTGCCAGCGCATCGAGAATGAATTCCTTGGGGGCCTGGCCATGATCCCGCAAATAATCGGTAAAAGAGGAGGCATCGGCCGGCACCGTCTTCAATTCGCGGATCCGATCGATGAAGCGCAGGAAGGTCGGGGCATTTTCTTTGAATCTCTCACGCGCATCATTCAAGTCGTTGCCGAATCCTTCCCCGGCGTTGAGCCATTCCCCGTCTTCCAGAGTCAAATAGGTTATGATGCACATCGGATCCTCATAATCCGTTATGATCCCGGCGACGGAATCCTCGTAGATGATCATTTCTTTGATGTTCGTTTGGAGGATCTTTTCTTTAGCGTCGTTCTTTATTTCGGAATCGGGAGTGCCCGCCGGAGGGAAAAAGCCTTTTATTCGATAAGAATTGACCGATCGATAGAGGCCTTGTTTTCCATTGGACTTCAGATATTTGAATGTGATGAATGAATCGAGGGGTGTGCTCAGATCAAACCGGATCGGATATTCATGCACCCGCTTATTGATCTCAAGTGACCGAAAGTCCTCCCCGATGATCGTCCTTGGCCGGCCGAAACTTGATGCTGCCGTCAGAAAAAGTATTGCGAATGCTGCAAGAAACGCGGGCTTCTTCATGGATATTTTCCTCAGGGAAACGAATCTGGCGCTTTCCCCGGCTCGAGGTCGCCGGCTTCCGGCCAAGACTATTATTGACTTCCGCCGTTGTCAAGACGGAGGAAGCCCGAATTGACCTGCCCCCATTAAATCGGTCCAGGTATAAGGGAGGAATCCGGGGAGCGGATCAGCTCGTATCGATGATGTCGGAAGCAAAACATCTTGATAGTCCCACGCCCGTGGTGGTATCTTGAAGGGAGGCGGATCACGGAAGTGGATCCGAAATCGAAAACGAGGGTGAAACAATGAAAACAAAAGCCCTGAGACTCCTGGTCCTGGCCATGGTCCTGTCGACGGTTGCGCAGATCGCGATGGCCCAGCTTCCTAAGGAGACCGAGGCCCAGAAAGCCCAGCGGATGAGATGGTGGACCGACGCCAGATTCGGTATGTTCATCCACTGGGGTCTTTATGCCCTGCCCGCGAGGCACGAGTGGGTCAAGAACCGCGAACGGATGACCAACGAGCAATACCAGAAGTACTTCGAGCAATTCTATCCCGATCTCTTCAATCCCAAGGAATGGGCCAAGATGGCCAAAGCGGCCGGCATGAAGTACGTCGTCCTTACGGCCAAGCACCATGAAGGGTTCTGCCTGTGGGATTCGAAATACACCGATTACAAGGCGACGAACACCCCCTATGGCAAGGACCTCATCAAAGAGTACGTCGAGGCTTTCCGGTCCGAAGGCCTGAAGGTCGGTTTTTACTATTCGCTCATCGACTGGCATCACCCCGATTACACGATCGACCGAGTGCACCCGCAGCGCCAGGAGAACGACGCAGATTACGAGAGGCTGAACGCGGGAAAGGACATGAACACGTACCGCGAGTATCTGAAGAACCAGGTCCGGGAGCTGCTCACGAATTACGGCGAGATTAGCATCATCTGGTTCGATTTTTCATTCCCGGGAAAGAACGGAAAGGGAAGTGCCGATTGGGATTCCGAGAATCTGCTCAAGCTGGCACGATCGTTACAGCCCGGCATCATCGTCGACGACAGGCTCGACTTGGAGGATGTGGCAGGAGGCTGGGATTTCACGACGCCGGAGCAGGAAAAAGTGGCCAAATGGCCCGAGCGCGACGGCAAGAGGATCCCCTGGGAGACCTGCCAGACCTTTTCGGGGTCGTGGGGTTATTACCGCGACGAGTACACCTGGAAAAGCCCGGCTCAGCTCATCGAACTGCTCGTCGAATCGGTGAGCAAGGGCGGCAACCTCCTGCTGAACGTCGGGCCCACGGCGAGAGGGACCTTCGACTACCGAGCCCAGGCCAGCTTGGCCGCCATGGGGGAATGGATGAAGGTCAACGGCCGGTCGGTCTACGGCTGCACCGAAGCCCCGGCAGGACTCGTCGCGCCGCCGAACACCCTCCTGACGTGGAACCCTGCAACCAACCGGCTCTATGTGCACCTGCTCGCCTATCCGCTCGATAGGATCGACCTTGCCGGTATGGCCGGCAAGGTGAAATACGCCCAGTTCCTGCACGACGCCTCCGAGATACGGTTCAGTCCGGCCAGGGAGGGATCCGGGGACTTGGCGCTCTCGCTCCCCGTCCGAAAGCCTCCGGTCGAGATCCCCGTGCTGGAGATCTTTTTGAAATAGGCTCCGGAGTCAGGAGAGCGTCATCTGACGAACCGCAGGACCCTCTCAAATATGCTCGCGGCGATCTTTTCAGCGAGCCTATTGTCAAGTATCGCCTGCAGCTCTTCCTCGGCCCGGAGCCACCCTTCTTTGTCGAACAGCATCCGCTCTTCACGGGACAGATCGAGGGTGGTGTAGTCCCCGTCGAAATAAGCGCGCCGGAACGGGGCGGAAACTTGGGCGGAAACCGTTTCCTCATCCACAAGCCTTCTCGTGACGGGATCGAGGATCCGATACATCACATCGCCGGTTAGCTTGACGGTGTATCTTTTTTCCGTATAAGCGGCGAACGACGACTTGTCTCTGCGAAGAGGAGCTTTCCGCCCGAGCTCTTCGGGAACGCCGTCCTCTTGCCGGAAGGATTCGAGCCAGCCGACAACGACGAAGTCGGCGTGAAGCGCCAGGCCGACGGCCATCGCGCTGCGGTCGGGGATGTCCCCACTCCTTATCCGGAGCCGTCCCATCTCCCGGTGGATCGCCCCACGATCGATCGGGCCGACAAACAGAACCGGGGCGTCCATATGCTCATATAAAAGCGTATCGTAGAGTTTGCTCTCCATTCCGCGAGGCGCCCTGCCTCCGGCTCCTGGAGAGGCCCAGAAGGGAAGGACTGCCACGGTCTTCGTCCCGGCTTCGAGGGCGGCCTTTTGGATCGCCCGGCCCTCGGCTCCCGCCGGGCTGTCAGGGCCGAAGATGTCCATGGCGCCTTGCGCATGCCCATAAGCCGCCCGGAAAGACCCTCTCGCCAGATCCTGCTCGGACCATTGGATAAGGACCTGTGCCCGGGCCTCATCGACGCTGCGCATTTGGTCTGAAGCTAAAGGGTACGTTCGAAGCAGTTCATATCTTCGGAGAGCTTCGGGCCAGTTCCCGGCGTTCTCCAGGTCCTCGCCCTGTCGAAAAAGGGACGCCACAGCAGCGTCGATCATGTCCCGGCGAAAGTCCGCATAATCGTCCGGAACGGAGAGCGTGACGCCCACCTGACTCGTCCGGCTTCTCAGGCTGTCGATGCGGTTGAGCGCCGTGACGGCGTTTTCATAAGCGCCGGCCGTCTCGTGCCCACGGGCCTGTGCCAGGTAGGATTCGACCAAGCGGGCGCCCACATCGGCCAGTCTCTGCCGGGCGTCTTCCATACCCGGGTCCTTGGTCAGCACGACGATGTAGCGCTGGGCCGCTTCTTCCAGCCGGCCTTTGCTCTCGAGTTCCTGGCCCTTCTTGTACCGTTTCTCGACACTGACACAGCCGACGAGGGCCATAACCAGAAACAGGCAGAGCGTCCCGATGAATTCCCCTTTTCCCATTCTCGTGATCATAGGGAATTTGTATTGGAACAGGATGATTCTGTCAAGATAAGTTATATGCGGAGATCATCTTCCGAAAAAAGCGCGAGCGGCGTCGCCAACTGGCAAAATGGTCCTTTGAGAGGAAGATCGAGATTATCGTTGAGCTCTGAAAGACGGCAGCGGCCATTCGCGAGGATCCCCGCCGCATTGTCTGGCCCCTTTAGCCCGGTCCGAGCGGTTTGTGGTCCTTGACACATGGCCGGGGCCGGGCTATCCTCCGCGACAGACGCAGAGGTAAAACACCATGAAAGAACAACGTTACCGCTCGATGCCTCCCGAGAACACCGTCGGCCGCCGCGATTTCCTGAAGGCCGGTGGAGCGCTCAGCGCCGGCCTGGTCATGGCCGGCCGCAGTCTTTTGGCCGCCCAGCAGACCCAGGGTCAGCAGCCCCCGGCCAAGCCGGCCGGACCGCCCCCCAGGCCCAAGACCAACATTGCGGATGCCCTCAAGGTCCCCAAGACCAAATGGGCCTGCCCGGACCGTTCCCGGGCCGGGTCATCGAGGTCCACGATCCGGCGGCCATGCCCGACGGGAAGGCCGACGCTGCAGTGGTCAAGGCCATGTTCGAGAAGGGCATCCGCGAACTGACCGGGCAAAACCTCAAGAAGAGCTTCGGCTTCTTCTTCACCAAGAAGGACATCGTCGGGCTCAAGGTCAACCCCGTGGGGCCTGGCCTCATCAGCACCCGGCTCGAGGTCGTCGACGCCGTCATCGACTGGCTGACGTCCTGCGGCCTGCCGCGCAAGAACATCGTCATCTGGGACCGCTTCGACTATATGCTCAGAGACGCCGGCTACACGCCCGAGCGCTTCCCGGGCATCGCCATCGAGGGCCTGCAGACGATGGACGAGGCTGCGGCCGAGGGCAAGACCCAGGACAACAGCCGGTGGCTGAACGCCGACGGCTCCCATGTCAGCGTCCCCAACTTCGACCAGGAGGTCTTCTACTGGGCCGACGTCGAAAGGCCCAAGGACCTGCCCTACCTCAACCAGCACGTCTTCAACGGCAAGTATTCCTACTTCGGGAAGCTCTTGACCAAGAAGTTGACCAAGATCGTCAACCTGCCCGTGTTCAAGAACACCGGCAACGCCATCTCCATGGCCACCAAGAACATCGGCTACGGCGCGGTCTGCAACACGAACCGGCTGCACGCGCCCCTGTTCCTGGACGTCTGCGTCGAGGTGCCGGCCTTCTGGCCGGTGCGCGACAAGATGGTCCTCAACGTCACCGATGGACTGCGGTCGCAGTACGACGGCGGGCCGGACAAGAACGCCAAGTTCGCCTACATCGACAACCGGCTGTATTTCGCTTCCGATCCTTTCGCGTTGGACATGGTCTGCCATACCAGGATCGTGGCCAAGCGCAAGGAGATGGAGGTGGCGGTCAACGAGAACCCCCGCTTCACCGAGTACCTCCGTTATGCCGAAAGGCTGGGGCTGGGGATCGCCGATCCGGCCAAGATCGCGCATGTCCGGGTCTGACGGGCCGCGAGGGGAGGGGAGAGCGGCGCGGATCGCCGCCCTGGCGGCGCTCATCGGACTTCTCGGTTGCGCGGTGCCGATGTCCCTGGCGGCGGGCGGATCCCTTACCGCGTGCCAGACGACGGCGGGTCTTCCCGCTGTCCCCGAGCCGGGATTCGCCCTCGGCTGGGACAAAGCCGGGCCGCTCCGGACGTTCACCGGCCAGGACCTCTTCAACCAGATCGACGGCGGGGCCGAGGTTTTCCTCGAGCTCGGGTTCGCCAAGCTCCGCCTCCAGGCCTACGCCCGGAGCAAGGCGGAGCTGACGCTCAACGCGTACGAGATGGAGAGCGCCGCGTCCGCATTGGGCATCTACTTGATGAAGATGGGGAGAGAGACGCCGTTCTCCGAGGTCGCTGCCCGCAACTCCGGCGAAGAGGCCCAGATAGCCATCATCAAGGGCCGGTATTTCATCCAGGTCGATAACCTGGGGGAGGTCCCCGCCTCGAGGGCCGAGACCGTGGCGCTCGCCAACGCCTTTCTGGCCGGCGTCGCGGAGGAATCCGTCCCGACGCCACTTGACGCTCTCCCCGCCGAGGGCAAGGTGGCCGGCTCCGAGCGCCTGGTCCGGGGGCCCTACGGGCTTCAGCCATACTTTACCTTCGGGGAAGGGGACATCCTATCGCTTGGTGGCCGGATCTTCGGAGCCCTGGCCGAATACCGGATGCCCGGCGGGGCGGCGTTCACCCGCCTGGTTGTCCTTTATCCGGATGCCGATATGGTGGCCGCGGCCCTGGCCTACCTCAAAGCCAACCTCGACCCGTATTTGAAAGTCACCGGCGATCGGTCCGACGGTTTCGATTTCGTCGATTTCCAAGCCAGGAAGGGGGCCGTCGCCCGATCCGGCGCCGTTCTGGATATCCGCTTCAACATCACGGATTAGGGCTCCGGGGCAGACACGAAAGACGTTGCCGCCGGGATGGCCGACGGCCTTGACATTTATCCCTAATGTAGATACGGTAATAACATTGCGTTTTAACGAACGATCCATATGAGGAGGGCCGAAGATGAAAACGCGAGAGCTCAAAATCGCTCAGATCGGGAACTCCCGGGGGGTCCGCCTGCCAGCCGCGTCCTTAAAGCGCTATTCTGTCGGTTCGGTGATGATCATGGAAGAAAGAACCGAGGGAATCCTTCTCCGGCCCGCGGGCCCGATCGTCGAAAAACTCACCTGGGAGGATACGGCACGGGAAATGGCGGCTGCGAACGAAGATTGGAGCGAATGGAATGTCGTGGATGGGGACGGATTGGATTCTGTCCCCTGGGAAGCCTTGAAGGGAAGTCGAGTCGGGGAAAAGAAGGCCGGATACGGATTCAAGTCCCGTCCCCGCAAGGAAGTCGTCAAACGGTACGAAGTGCGTTGGGCGGACTTAGATCCCCCGCGTGGGGCGGAAATGGCCAAGACGAGGCCGGTTGTCATCGTCAGCCTGGACGAATTGAATGCCCGGCTGCAGACGGTGACTGTCTGCCCGATCACCAGCCGGCTCCATCCGGCCTGGCGATGCCGGCTGCCGGTTCAGTGCGTTGGCCGGCCGGCCGAGGTCGCGGTCGACCAGATCCGGGCCGTCAGCAAGACCCGGCTGGGAGCGAGAATCGACGCTCTTTCCGACGAAGAGGCAACCGCCCTCCGGCGCCTCATCACCGAGATGTTCGGTGAGTGAAATCCGTAAGAATGCTGAGGTAGGGTCAAGAACAAGAAAATAGAACGCTGTCGGAGCGAAGAGGTGCGAGCAGAGAAAGGAATTGAAGTCAGGGGTGTAAGAGTATTATAATCTCCAGTAAAGAGGAGTCAGCATCATGGCGAAGTTAAACGTGACCGGTTCGGCCTACAGGGTGCCGCGAGGGAAGGCGGAGATCGCCAGGGCTGCGAAATGGCAGAAAACGGCGAGGTTGACGACGAAGAAGAACCTGGAATCAAAGAAGCACGAGCCCGCGGGGAAGAGCGTCGAAGAGAGCGCGGGCCGGGACCAAAATATAGCCCCGGCGGCGAAGAACCCCGAGAGCATAGACCAAGGCAA
>Ga0268280_1001340_pt1 | contig 16856 bp, 11 predicted proteins | sample saktaG_9_FD_190139 | JGI IMG/M metagenome (GOLD analysis project Ga0268280, IMG submission 190139) | Saline water microbial communities from Sakinaw Lake, British Columbia, Canada - sak_2011_5_24_40m | ecosystem: Environmental > Aquatic > Non-marine Saline and Alkaline > Saline ... | reverse complement strand
CCCCTACACATATGACACCATCAATCAAGTCTTCGTGTTTTATGACGAAACCGTCGACTGGCCCTTCAATCAGCCGTTCTACCTGATTTTGAATCTTGCCATCGGCGGCACCTGGGGCGGCGCCCAGGGCGTCGATGACACCATTTTTCCGACCTCGCTGACAGTCGACTATGTCCGTGTCTTCCAACAGGACAAACTGTATGGAGACACCGAGAACCCTGGTATGATTTCGCACGTGCGGGTCATCAAACAAGCCGATAGGAACATTTTTCTCGTCTGGAATCCTTCCACCGACGATAAAGGCATCAAACAATATTATGTTTATGTGAATGGCGTTCTAAACAAGAAAACGACCGTTTCCGGCGTCCTGATCTCCAATCTGAGACTCGATTATGACAATCTGATCACAATCATTGCGGAAGATTATGCCGGCCATTGGTCGGATCCGTACGAAACCATCATCACCACCTGATAAAAGGATAAAAAAACATGAAGAAGACACTGCTACTGATCCTTCTTATCTTTGGGACGATGGGCGCCGTCGCTTGCACGGAAACAACGACGACGACCACAACCGAAACGACAACATCAACCACCGAGACAACAGCCACGACGACGGAAACGACGACCGCGGAAATGACGACCACGGAAACGACGACTACGGAAGCATTGACGACCACGTTGGACCCGGACAGTCTCGAGGCCAATATCCCGGCGGAATGCGCCGGTGTGGAAATCATTTCCGGATGGGTGCCGACCTGGTGTGAAGAATTCGATTACACCGGAGCCGTCAATGCCACGAAATGGCGTCATCAGACGGGCGGCGGCGGTTTTGGCAACGAGGAACTTCAATATTACACGAGCCGCGCCGAGAATGCGTACGTCGACGGCGAGAAACTGATCATCACCGCCATCAAGGAAACCTATTACAGTCAAGCCTATACTTCTGCCAAAATCTGGACGCAGGGCATCAAAAACTGGAAATACGGCAAATTCGAGATGCGGGCCAAACTTCCCGCCGTTCCCGGAACCTGGCCGGCTTTCTGGATGATGCCCAAATCGAGCGTCTACGGCAGTTGGCCCAACAGCGGCGAAATCGACATCCTCGAACACACCGCCTACTACAATCTTGATACCGCCGTCGGTTCGATCCATACCGAAGCGTACAACCACAAAATCGGAACACAGATCAGTTTCAGCCGTCACCTCGACGGCCTGACTTCCGGATTTCACACGTATTCCGTCACTTGGAACGAATATTCGTTCTCCTGGTATGTGGATAATTACAAATATGGCACTTCGACCTTCAACGCCGCCGCTGTCGCTTACGGCGAAATGGCGGTATCCGCCGCTTGGCCTTTTGATCAGGAGTTCTATCTGATCATCAATCTGGCGATGGGCGGATCAATGGGTGGGACGGTTGACCCGGGGTTCACTTCGGACACCTTCGAAATCGATTATGTCCGGGTCTATCAGCGCGATTACGTGACCGGCGATACCGGCGCACCGCGTCCGATCAGCGGTCTGGAAGCGGTGAATGCAATCGACACAGCAGCCTATGTGCTGTGGACAAAGGCCATTGATGACAAACAGGTCATGCGCTACAACGTGTACATCGATGGCATCTATCTGAAATCCGTCTCCGTCAACGTGGCGAAACTATCCAGTCTGACGGTCTTGCAGGACTATCTCATTGAGATCGAAGCGGAGGATTATGCCGGCAATCTGTCGGCGAAAACGGCCATCACGTTCCACACGGAACCAGCTTCCTGAGATGTAAATACAATCATTCCCGAGCCCTGAATTTCAGGGCTTTTCTTTTTGAATCATGATATAATTGACACAGAGGTGATGGCGATGCCATTGATCGTCAATCAGGAAACCGTCCTCAAGACATTGCGGCGGATGACCCATGAAATCATAGAGAAAAACGACGATCTTGCGAACGTCGTTTTGGTCGGAATTCTAAAAAAGGGATTGCCCATCGCCGCCTTGATACGAGACAACGTCCAGCAGTATGCCGGCATCGGGATTCCCGTCTATGAACTGGATATTTCGATGTATCGCGACGATGATAAAAAACGTCCGGCGGCCCTGCCCGCCATTTCCGTGGCCGGCAAAGTATGCATCCTCGTCGATGACGTCCTGTTCACGGGACGGACGGCCCGGGCGGCGATGGATGCCCTCGTCGATCTTGGCCGGCCGAAACGGATCGAGCTTGCCGTCCTGATCGACCGCGGTCACCGCGAATTGCCGATCCGGGCGGATTATGTCGGTAAAAACACGCCGACATCGATGGAAGAAATCGTGATCGTGAACATGACCGGCCCCGATGCCGGCGTCCATATTGAAAGGAAAAGGTGACACCCATGTCCAAACTGCTTGCAACGGATCCGGAACTGTACGGACTGATTCAGAAAGAAACGGAACGCCAGCGCTCCCACATTGAGTTGATCGCATCGGAAAACTTCGTTTCCCTGGCGGTGCTCGAAGCGGCCGGAAGCGTTCTGACGAACAAATATGCGGAAGGATATCCGAAAAAGCGATATTACGGCGGCTGTGAATTCGTCGACATGGTCGAAGATCTGGCGCGTGAACGCCTGAAACAGCTCTTCGGGGTCAAATTCGTGAATGTTCAGCCCCACTCCGGCTCTCAGGCCAACATGGGCGCCTATCGCGCAATCCTTGCGCCAAAGGACGTCGTCATGGGTCTTGCGCTCGATCAGGGTGGACATCTGACTCACGGACATCCGCTCAACTTCTCCGGTGTGGATTATGAATTTCATCCTTACTACGTATCCCGCGACACTGAAACGATCGATTACGACGCGCTTGCGGCGATGGTTCTGGAATTCAGACCGAAACTGATCGTCGCCGGCGCGAGCGCCTATCCGCGAACCCTCGATTTCAAGCGATTCCGGGCGATTGCGGACAGCGTCGGCGCGCTCTTGATGGTGGATATGGCCCATATCGCCGGCCTCGTCGCCGCCGGATTGCATCCCAATCCGTGTGATGTGGCCGACATCGTCACTTCGACGACCCACAAAACTCTCCGCGGGCCCCGCGGCGGCGTCATCATGACCAACAATCAGACGATTGCCGAACGAATTGACAAAATCGTGTTCCCCGGCATCCAGGGCGGACCGTTGATGCACATCATCGCCGCCAAGGCGGCCGCATTCAAAGAAGCGATGACACCGGAATTCAAAGAATATCAGCGGCAGACCGTCGCCAATGCCAAGGCCTTTGCCGCGGAATTCGTCAAGATGAACTATCACGTGGTCTCCGGCGGCACGGACAATCATCTTTTACTGCTGGATGTCAAATCGAAAACGGGCATGACCGGCAAGAAGGCCGAGAACCTGCTCGACCGCGTCGACATCACCTGCAACAAGAATACGATTCCTTATGATCAGGAAAAACCGTTCATCACCAGCGGCATCCGCCTGGGATCACCGGCGATGACGACGCGTGGGTTCGACGAAGATGATTTCCGGCAGGTGGCGCGACTCATCGACCAGGCGCTCACCCATCCGGAAGACGAGACGGCACTGGCAGAAGTCAAGGCCGCCGTTGCTGTTCTGACTTCCCGCCATCCGCTTCCCTACTGACATGACCCGCGTTCTTTTCTGCGGCGAAGACCAATTGACGGCCATTCGGATCGGTCGGGAACTCAACGTCAAGAACCTGGCGTACGATTGGAACAAAAACCCGATCAAAAAAGACGACCTGCTCCGTTATGACCTCATTGTCGTCCATGCATCCTGGAAACTGCCCAACCTCGTGGGATTCGTCGTGAATCTCGTACTCGAACACGCCAAACCGGTCATCTATCTGGCGTCCTCGATCGGCATCGGCGCGTTCCGGCCGATCATGGACGATCCGTATTTCACCATCATCGATGATCAGCGGATCGATGCCGAGTTTGGCATCGCTGTATCCTTGTTGCTCAAGACGGCAAAAGCTTTGCGGGAACAAGCGGATAAGGCAAAAAAGGCGGCTGAGCGGGCCGACATGCGCCGACAGATGGATGAATGCAAACGAAAAATGGTAGCATCCGGCATGACAGAGGAAGAAGCACACCGCCTGATTCTCAAAACCGCAATGGATCGGCAGATTTCCAAATATGACGCCTGCGTCTTTCTGCTCGCGGGAAATAATGCCAAAACCGATTGATTTCTGCATGAAGTGAAAGTATAATGATGTAAACCGACGGACAATGAAGCCCGTCCAAGCGAAAGGCCGCGACCCCGTTCATGAGTGCAGTGCATCGTCAGAGGGACACGCGAGAAAACTGAATATGCCGAAATACACGAAAGAAGAAATTCTACGAAGCGCCAAGGAAGAAAACGTCCGCTACATCCGATTGATGTTCACCGACATCAACGGCACGATCAAAAGCGTTGAAATTCCGGTCAAGCGGCTGGAAACGGCACTTGAGGGCAAAGTCATGTTCGATGGGTCTTCGATCGAAGGCTTCGTCCGGATTTTGGAAGCCGACATGTATCTGAAGCCCGATTTCAACACCTGGCTCATCCTGAGTTGGGAAGAAACGAGTTATGGCAAAGTCGCCCGTCTGATCTGTGACTGTTATACCCCGGATGGAAATCCATTCCCGGGCGATCCGCGTTCCAATCTGAAGCGCGTGGCCGCCCGCATGGAAAAAGACGGCTTCTCCGCTCTCAACATCGGGTTTGAACCGGAGTTTTTCCTGTTCAAGACGAAAGAAAACGGCGAACCGACGCTCGAATTCACCGATCAGGGCAGTTATTTCGATCTGTCGCCGATCGACGGTGCCGGCGATTGTCGCCGCGACATCGTTCTCGAACTGGAGCGGATCGGATTCACGATCGAAGCGAGCCATCACGAGGTCGCACCCGGACAATGCGAGATCAATTTCCAATTTTCCAACATCGTCGAGGCCTGCGACAATGTCCAGACATTCAAACTCGTCGTTAAAAACATCGCCAGGCGTCACGGATTGCACGCGACGTTCATGCCCAAACCGGTTGCCAACGTCAACGGCTCGGGCATGCACTCCAATTGTTCGCTTGCGGACATGGATGGCAACAATGCATTTTATGATTCAAAGGATCCGATGGGATTAAGCTTGCTCTGTCGCGAATGGCTGACGGGGATTCTGACGCATTCCCGCGGGTTCTGCGCAATCACCAACCCGACGATTAACTCCTATAAGCGCCTCGTTCCCGGGTATGAAGCCCCCTGCTACATATCCTGGTCGGAGCATAACCGTTCCGTGATGGTCCGCATTCCCGCGACGCGGGGAAAAACGACCCGTACGGAAATCCGCAACGTCGATTGTTCCTGCAATCCCTATCTTGGCATGGCGGTCATTCTGGCAGCCGGGCTGGACGGCATCGAAAACAAACCGGCACTGATCGGGCCCGTCAATGAAAACCTCTTCGAAAAGACGCCGGAGGAGCGGGAAGCATTGGGCGTGAAGAATCTTCCCGACAATCTGCGTGAAGCTTTGGACGCTCTGGCGGCCGATGAAGTCGTGAAAGAAGCGCTGGGGCCGCACATTTATCGTAAATTTGTGGAACTGAAACTCCGTGAATGGGATGATTTCCGGACCACGATCACGGAATGGGAAATCAATCGCTACATCAAGATGATGTAAATACAAAAATCGCTTTCCGGCTAAACGGAAAGCGATTTTATCTTGATTGGCCGTCCAAGCATCAAGAAAGACGGGGCTTTTCGGCGAATGCAAGCATCGTTTGCAGGTCTTTGACGCTGAAATGATGTTTTTTGCCGCAAAAATGACAAACCGTTTCGATCGGATGTCCTTCCGCAACCATTTCTTCGATTTCCTGCTTTCCCAAAGCGACGATACCGGCGGAAAAACGGTCGCGGGTACAGTCGCAGAAGTATTTAAGTTCGATGGTTTCGACGATTTCATGATCGCCGCCGGTGATTTCTGCGACGATTTGTTCCGGCGAGAAACCGCTTTGGATCATTTCGCTGACCGGTCGCATGGCCTTGATGTTGGTTTCGATCCGATCCAGGACCTCGGCGGAGGCGCCGGGCATGACTTGGAGGATGAATCCGCCGGCCGCGAGGACGGAGTTGTCGTTTTCGACAAGAACGCCAAGACCGACAGCTGACGGAATCTGTTCGCTCATCGTAAAATAATAGGTGAAATCTTCGGCGATTTCTCCGGTTTGAAGTTCAGCGCTCGACGTAAAGATGTTTTTCACGTTCAAATCTTTCGTCACATGGATAAAGCCGTTATGGCCGACAACAAAACCGACGGCGAGCTTTCCATCGTTCGTCGAGCCGTGAACATGCGGGTTTCCGACATACCCACGCACTTCCCCTTGGGGATTGGTGGTGACGACGATTCCGCCGATCGGGCCACCGCCGTCAATTCGGATTGTGAGCGTCTGATCACCCTTGTACATCGCCCCCATAATGGCGGCGGCCGTCAATGCGCGGCCAAAAGCCGCCGTAGCGGCCGGAAAAGTATCGTGGATCGTGCGCGCCATCTCGACCAGATCGGTCGTACGCGCGCCATATAGCCGTACGGTACCGCCAAAAGCATACGCTTTCACCAGATAATCATTCATGATTTCACGCTCCCGAACTATTATATCACAGGAAGCGGACCAATCGATTTGCTTTGTCTTCGTCATCGCTTTGGGGTATAATTTAACTATCGAAAGCGGTGTTTGTATGAAATGGAAAATACGTGAAATCGAAATCTCCAACCAGATCGTCGTGGCGCCGATGGCGGGCGTGACCAATCCGGCCTTCCGTCGGATCGTCAAAGAATTCGGAGCGGGACTGGTTTATACGGAAATGATTTCCGACAAAGGCCTCGGACATCATAATCAAAGAACCAGAAGCATGCTCAAGGTAGAAGTGGATGAGCATCCCGTTTCGCTCCAGATCTTTGGCGGAGATGCCGAAAGCTTGGTCGAAGCGGCGATTTTGATTGATCGCGAATCAGACGCTGATATCATCGACATCAATATGGGCTGCCCGGTGAACAAAGTCATCAAGTCGGAAGCCGGGTCCAAACTGATGAAGGATCCCGACAAGGCTTATGAAATCGTCCGGCAGATCGTTCAGGCTGTACAAAAACCCGTTACCGTAAAAATCCGTAGCGGCTGGGATCAGGAACATATCAATGCGGTCGAATTTGCCAGGAAAATGGAATCCGCCGGAGTCAGTGCGATTGCGATCCATCCGCGAACGAGAACGCAGATGTATTCGGGCCGCGCGGATTGGTCGATCATCAAGGCGGTAAAAAACGCAGTATCGATTCCTGTCATCGGGAATGGCGATATCGCAACCCCTGAGGACGCAAAGCGGATGATGGAAGAAACCGGATGCGACGCAGTCATGATTGGACGAGGGTTGTTGGGGAATCCGTGGCTGATCAGGCAGATGGTCGAATACATGGATTGTGGAACCTATTCAAGCGAATTATCCGATCGGGATCGCCAAGCGGGGATCGAAAGGCATATGAACAACCTGATTGCCGAAGTCGGAGAGAAACGAGCGATACTGGAAATGCGGAGTCATGCGGCCTGGTATCTTAAAGGAATGAAGAATTCAGCAAAGGCGCGAGACGAAGCATCCAGAGCCAAAACCAAGGAAGATCTTATCAAAATACTGGATCATTTCTTTCTTAAAAACGAATAAAGGCATAAACGGCGATTCAGTTCGCCGTTTTCTTTTCTGCAATACAGAAAGAAGGAAGAGAAAACACAGACGCAAGCGATAACGATAAAAATCAAACAGAAAGAAAATCAAAGTACACACGAACAAAGATTCTGAAAAGAAAGTTTGCTGTAAACAAAGAATATAAAGATTCATTTTAAACCGATTATACGGCCAGATATGGCGATATATACATATCGGTAACACAAAACAATAAGCGGAATTCATACCAAAGCCTCCAGATCTCTTGGCAAAGCGAATGATCATTTCATTTTGGCGGGGAAGAAAAATACGACTAACTGATAAAACGCGGATAAAGAAAAGCGAGTATTTTATTGTTCGGATCGGAGCCGTAATTCTATGGGTAGCGATTTTCGTAACACATTAAAAAGCAATAGTGAAAGATTCCAGCCAGGCAATAATGTCCGCATAAATCAAAGAAAAAAGACGAGATGACAGACAAATTGTGATGAAAATTTATATAAAGAAAGATTTATTATATGCCTTAAAAATGGCTAGATATAGCGAAATAACAAATTACGTTGTTTCGGATCTTATACATAATATCATGCTATGAATACACATATCTAGTAAACCAAATTGGTTATAAAACCTCGTGACTCTGGAAGGCTTTCTTCAGAACTAAAACTCCAAACTACTGAATTTTAGATCGTGGATTTTGCAGTTCAGAACACACCATTATTCTGTCTATGCTATTATAGACTATGAAGTTGATTTTCAATGATTTATGAGTAAAAGAGTTCTTAATGATTGTGTCTGATAAGAGGGATTCTATATACCCAATGGCTAAAAACGGATCACGTCAACCGGATATCGACCTTATTATTACAGTTAAACATGTCAGTAAGTTTATTATGCAGATAAAAAGGGAATGTATTCTAACAGATATTTAATGAATATATATAAAACGGCTATATATGGCCATCTATATCTAAATTGTAACTAGTAATGATGAAAGAATATGTTTCGATGTACTCATATCAATGAAAACGTTAGAAATCACACCGATATTAGTATCAACATCACATCATTACGTACATTTATATCCGAAATACGATTTGATTTGCACGTCCCTATGTTGCCTCTAACACAATTAATGTTCTTGTAAATACATTATTTATCAGAGAGGCATATAACGTCCATATATGGGGATATACACAGATATTGTGTTTTGACAAATGAATGAATACATACATATAGTTAGCAAATTCAAAAAGAAACACAAACAACGTAAAAAGCACTATATGCGACAAGAATGAATAACGCGCTTATTATGAAAATATTTGCGATATTTACACCAATGGCGGCTTTATGAGTGTTTTTACACGATTCAAGAACCTGGCGAAAAACGGGATTTTAAGGACGTTTTATGAATTTTGAATCGCCAAAACAGTATCATGTCGACGATTTTTAAGCGGTCTCACACATTCGTATGTTATTCCAAAGCTATCGAATCAAAAAATAGAGCGACAATGATGCATTTATAGTTGCGTGTGAAGCCATGTTTCTGTATTGAGCGACGCGTTGTTTGGCGGGAGTGGATGTTTTATTGCTCTTTTGACACAGTCGTCATCGAAGTCAGTGATATATATCAACTTTTAAAACAGATGATTATACATCAGTTCGAAAATCAACGAATATTGGCCATCATGACAAACGAAGTGCCGGCCAAACCTTGGTGGATGGGAGCCGTACACCGGCGAAGATCACCCGGCTGTGACATTTGGTATAAAGTTGAAGGGCGGCCGGCCCCGATCTCAACAAAAGCGTTACATTCAACGCGTTCGACCACAGCACTCCAATCAGCGGCTGCACCGCATAAAATCGGCCAAAGTAACCGCCATACACACAATCAAGTAGCCGCCAAAGAATAACCAAGCATAGTTACGTTTGAGCGAAAGGCAAGGCGTCAAAAGAACACGCGCAGAATACAAGCGCCGTATATTCATCTGGTTATCATATAGGCGATCAAAAATCGCTCATAAACCACTTTTGGCCCTGCCCCCTACAACAAGTGCATACGCCAGCGTGCGTGCGCGTGAAAAGCCAATTATATCACTGTGACGACATGGCGCGACCTAACAGTCATGAACGACTGGATCATCAGCGACATATGAATGCGTCTTTAGGCCGGAGATCCGTTCAAATGTAAGGGTGGACCGCGCTGCGGATCAAGTATTTCATGCAATAAGCTAATAGGTTGACTGCAATCCATTCTGGACGGCTGCTCAAAGACCGTCACAGGCCGCAATCATCAATGCATGATGATGAAACTATTGAATCTGTTTGCTAGAAACGACTAACGAGGAAGAACAAATCCATATCAGGTAGCAAAAAACGAGGCATGTGTAAGAGAGACGTGGCTCGTGAAGCAAAAAACGATATGAGATTAGAAGAAAGCCGTCAAAACCACGAAAACAAAAAAACATATTTCTTCGAAAGCAAAAGCGTCTGGGGTTCAGATGCGAAAAATACGATCATCAAGCTATGAAACCCCAGGCGTCCGTTAGCGCGGAAAATGTAACCCTCCGCCAAAAGCAATATCATTTGATCAAACATATATCATTGTGAAAAATCAATAAATATCATTCGTCAAATTGCTTTTATTCTCAATTGAAATCAAATCGTTTACTAATCGTTGGTCAAAAAAGGATATAAAACAGAAAATCAAATACACTAAAATAATCAATGCTTATTAAGAAAAAACACAGTCAAATAGAGCAAATGACAAGCAATTTCGGAAAGAAATATGCGGAACCAAAAAAGCAATATAGTATGGAAGACAGAAAATAAACATAAAAAATGCCGAAAAGGCAGAGATTTCAATTCGTGATGGTCCTTCTATAAAACCAAGAAGACTTTCAATGCATGAATCATTCGATATTTATTGGATTGTCCCATTGAATCTTAGAATTTATGATTATTGGGTCAAAAATCATATCTATATAAATGATATGACGCATGCAACTATTCCCTATAAGGTGAAATAACGGCCATATATAAACGTTCTTAAAATATGATATCACAAACTATTAAATCAAAAATGGGCCATTAACGTACGATATAAATCTCTTCAAAATACAACAATAACTAATGATATGCGATATTTTCCCTATAGATGGTTAGTCTAATCATAGCCCAAAATCTGAAGAATATATCAAGCAAACATATCAGACAGCTGAGAAGTGGTCATTCATCAGGCAATTCGAACGAATTTGATACTATGGTGCCGACTAAAAAACGCCAAAAGCATTATAATATTTATTATATGACCTATAAACGGCTATATATGGACCTTTGTTAAAACCAATCAAAGATCAACATAAATGACAGTGTTCGCGTCGATTTGAAGACCATAGATATAAATAAAACGTAAACGCAGTTTCGATATCAAATCATAGAAAAGAACGATATATATAGATATGGATCACTATTTACCCGGCCTTTAAGAGAATTCAAGCATTGAGTTATGCTCGTTGGTCAAACTCAAAGTCAAAAAAAATGAAACATCATCAAGAATGACGCTTTATAGATATATGCAAAACGACAAAATTCACTATATGATCTATATATGGCTATATAGGGCCGTTTAAATGAAAAATATTCACCCATTTCGGATGAATATTTACACATTTTCAGAATGTTTGGAAATACCACGTAGTGTTCCAATAAGAATTGATGCTGAAATGTTAATTTAGTATGGCCGAAGTTATAGTATATACTCTTTATACAAACTAGACAGGTGATCGTTGAGTTCAACTTCTATTTTGATGCCATCGTTACAATATTCGACTTTTCTTATATTTGCGTGATCATTGAGAAAACTGTATATCTGGCCTTTACCATAGGGTAGCAATAGCGTTACGAGTCGGTTTCCCGAATAGAGAGTTTCATCAATCAATTTCATCAAACGTTCAAATCCGGCCCCCGTTAATGCACTTATTGTGATCCTGGGATCAAGCTTTAGTGACGGCGGCTCAAGGCACAGATCCGACTTGTTAATTACATAGATTACAGGGATGTTTACAACCTCCAGACTATGTAAAACCTCATCGACAACAAGGGCTTGATTCATCGCCTGAGGGTTAGATCCGTCCACAATATGAAGGATCAGGGAAGCCTCTTTGATCTCTTCCAGCGTCGATTTGAAGGCATCAACCAGATGATGGGGTAGTTTTGATATGAATCCGACCGTATCTGTCACTAAAAACTGATGATTGTTCTGTAGGCTGATGCTTCGGGTGGCCGTCTCCAGAGTTGCAAACAGCATATCCTTCTCAAACACATATTTCTCCGTGTTTTGAACCGAATACTCCAACATCTTGTTCAGTATTGTGGATTTTCCAGAATTGGTGTATCCCGTGAGTGCTACGGTAAGTATTTGATCCTTCTTCCGTTTCTCCCTTTGCGTTCTTCTGACGCTGACGATCGTTTTCAATTCTTCCTTGATGTGGTGAATTTTATTTCGGAGAAATCGTTTGTCAAGTTCGAGTTTCGTTTCACCGGGCCCTTTTGAACCTGTTCCGCTTTTTTGACGGGATAGCGATGAATACATACCAACGACACGCGGGAGCATGTACTCGCTTTGCGCGAGCTCAACCTGGAGCATAGCCTCCTTAGTCTTGGCGCGGCTGGCAAAAATGTCGAGAATCAGAATCGTACGATCGATGACCTTGGCTTCCAATCCCTTTTCCAGGTTGCGGATGTGGGAGGGAGACAGTTCGTCGTCAAAAATCACGAGATTGGCTTCCAACGTCGTGATCATCTGCTTGATTTCTTCAACCTTACCAACGCCGATGTAGGTAGCGGACGTAGGTCCGTCCAGTCTTTGGGTGACAGTCTCCAATACCTCGATACCACACGCTTTTGCCAGATTCTTCAATTCTTCCATATGATAAGCAAATTGTGCGCTCGAGGGGGTTTCCAGTCCAACTAGTATCGCCTTTTCCATTTTTTGCATCACCCTCACCTATTATATTACATTTTCTGCCATTCGCATTTCTTTTCATTGAAGAAAATACTGGTTCTAAAGAGTTTCGAAATATGGTATAATTAAATGCACATTTTCCGACGGCGAGGTTTATAGATGGACACCCCTAAAATCAAGTTCAAGGACAAACTGCGGGAAAAAATGCGGAAATGGCGGACGAAATTCGCCGCGTTCATGACCGCTACTTACGAAAGCCCCAAACGGACGTTTCTGTTTTTGGGCATTTTCGTTTTCACAGTACTTTTCCTGATTCAGATTGCCATCATCCTTATCAACAACAGTTTTTATAACAACTTTTCTGACGATATCATCCAGTATTACAGCATCATGGTCGATTTCATTGATCAAATCAAGGAAGGCGCCATCTCCGCATTCAACCTCAACAACTATCTGGGGGCCTCCTTCTTCTCGGATATCTACTATGTCCCGCTCGATATCTTCACGTTCATCACGTTCTGTCTCAGTTACGTGATGCCGACCGAACTCGCCTATTCCAGCACTGAACTCATCAAGATCTGGGCCGGCGTCATGGTTTTCGCCTACTACCTGAAACTGACGGGCATGAAGAACCGGACGATCTTCTGGATGGGCATCATCTATTTCGTGAGCGGTGGATCAGTCAGCTTCATGGCCTTCCCGGTCTTCTTGTCCCTGGCATTCTACCTTCCGGCATCCCTTGTCGTCATCCAGCTGTTCTTCCGTGGCAAGAAGTGGGTCGTTCCGCTTTTCGTGCTTGCGCTTGTGTTCTATGATTTTTATCTGGCCTATTCGGCGATCGCCTTCATGAGCGTCCTCTACATCGTCGAAGCGATCAAACGCCCCGGATTCAACATCCTCAAGTTCCTCAGGGATGGCGCCTTCTTCCTGACTCTGATCTTGCTTGGGGTCGTTATGTCGGCGGTCATCCTGTATCCGAGCATCCGCTTCATCCTGGAAGACACGTTCCGCGACACCGGCAGCTTTCATGCCTGGGAGGTCACCATCTTTGGTCAGGATTTGAAGCTTTTCCAGCCGACCATCTATATCCGGGTGCTGGCAAAGATCTTTGCCGAACAAAAAGGCATCGGCTTCTATGGCTTTGAAAACAATTACGGGCTCGAACACGCTTCGCTGTATATTACTGTAACCGGCATCGTCTTCATGAACTACATTTATTTCATGAAAGGTCGGATCGCCCGCATCTATCAGGTTCTGATTCCCTTTGGCCTCGTATTGATATTCTTCCCGCTGTTCTCGTATGTCTTCTCCGGCACCACCGACGCCCCGTATACGCGCTGGATCAATATGTTGCCACTGGTCGAGGTCATGATTTTGGCGCATGTTTTCGACAACCACGGGTTTGAGAACGTGAAGATGAAATGGCTCTCGATTCCGATCGCCTTGTCGCTGGCATTGGATGGATTCCTCATTTATTACTATATCAACAAGCTGGCGAGCGACGATCACTTCGTTTCCCGCGATGTTCTGACCTGGGATACGGGGCTGATGTGTTTCGGCGCCCTCGTCATCCTGCTTATTCTTGTCTTCGGCTGGATCAAGAAGCGTGGCTGGATCCGGATCGTGCTGTGGGCCGAGGTCGTCGTGGCGATCGCGTACGCCTATTCCGGCCCCTTTGCGATTCCCAACAAAATCGATACCTTCCAATCGATGCATTCGATCGACGCATTCCTCGAAGAATGCCTCGATCAGGATGAATTCTATCGCGTTTATGTCGATCTGTCCCGATTCGACGTCGAAGAACTCAATTTCAACCGCATGACGTCGTTCCCGACCAATACGGAAATCTTCCATTCCTGGACCGATGCCGAAACGAACGCGATTAGCTATCTATTGTTCGGGGTCAGGGAATATCAGACCAAGGACAAGCTTGACATCCAGGCCATCTATCTCAATCATTTTCTTGGTTATAAGTACCTGTTGCTCTCGGCCGAACGGAATTACTACATCAACAGCAGTTACTACACCCTATTGTATGCCAACGACACGTACCGGCTGTACGAGATCGCCGATGCGGAACCGTTCCAGGTTTATGAATCCTTCATCACCTATTCTGAATATCGCGACTTCGCCAGCATCAATACCCGCGTCGCATCGCAGAAACTCCTGCTCATGAACGCCCTGATCGACGAAGAACGGTATGAAGTCGAGACCTATAACGTCGTCGAGACGGATCCGGAGTATGAATCCGCACTCAAGTCGCTGAATGCGTTCCGCTATTCTGCGATCGCCACACCCGTGCTGACATCAGGAATCGAAGATCCGACCGAACGGACATTCTATCGGTATGAAGAATCGATTCTTGACATCGGCTTTTCCGTCGGTGCGGTCTATATCAACGTCAATTCGCTTTCGCCTTTGAATATCGGCGAAGTTTTCATGACGTTTGCCAACGGCATGACCGATTCCTGTGATGTCGTCGAGGGTCTGCCGCATATGGTCAAATGCGAATTCTGGCTGGAGCCGACCGCCATCTATTTTGAGCAGACCGCCGGGTTCAACGTCGCCAAGACGCTGCAATACCGGATGGAAAAAGCAATCGACGGCGCCGCCTATCTGGTCTATGATTTCGATAATGCGGTTTTTGAAGGCACTTCCGGAATGCTCTACTTCCAGATGACCAATGCGATGGTTTTTGACCGCGTCTTCGTCGTTGATGCAGAGGACAACGAAACCGAATGCTTCGAAGGTTATTATTATTTCGATGAAATTCCGGAGCGGATGTACATCTTGAAAACCAATGACATGTACAACTACTCCAATCCGTTCGCGCTTTCTTTGAAATATTCATACGACGACTTGTCAAGCTATGCAAATCAGGCCGATTCGCCGATCGCCGCCGATGAATTCATGACGATCAAGGGCGGAAAAATCACGCTGTCCTATACGCGGACGAGCGAAAGTGCCAATGATCAGATCGTCGTGATTCCGGTCGCCTATTCCGAAGAGTGGGAAATCACGTCCGGGCAGAATTATGAAACAATGTCCGTTTCCGGCGGTTTCCTTGGCATCGTGATTCCCAACGGCACGAACCAGATAACGCTGACGTTAAACTTCGTACCCAAAGGTTTGGAGCTTGGCGCGCTCGCGTCCCTCGGTGGCGCTTTCGTCTACGCCGCGATTTTCATTCCCATTCACCTGATCAAGCGTCGTCGGGCAGAAAAGGCCCGCAAGGATACGGAGGTCACCCCATCATGAAAAAACTGACGATCATCGTACCATCATTCAACGAAGAAAAGAACGTACGACCCTTTTATGACGAGGTCGTGAAATACCTCGATGATCCGGACTATCGGTTCGAAATTCTCTACGTCAACGACGGATCCCGGGATAAGACACTCGATGAAATCAAAGCCGTCGCGGCGCTGGATCCCCGCGTCAGGTACATTTCCTTTTCCCGCAACTTCGGCAAGGAAGCAGCGATGCATGCCGGATTGGAACACATTCTGGACAGCGACGCCGCCATCGTCATCGACTGCGATCTCCAGCAGCCGCCGTTTCTGATTCCGGAAATGGTCAAGTATCACAAAGAAGGCTACAAGATCGTCTACACCAAAGGCCGTACCCGCAAAGGTGAGCCGAAAATGCGGACGCTTTTCGCCAATCTGTATTATAAATTCTACAATAATTACTCCGACCGGCCGCTTGACAACGGCGCGAAGGATTTTCAACTGCTGGACCGGATGGTAATCGACGCCTTTATCAAGATCAAGGACAGCAACCGTTTCATGAAGGGGATTTTCTCCTGGGTCGGATACAAGCGCAAATGCCTGGAGTACGATTTCATTCCCCGGATGCACGGCAAGAGCAGCTGGAGTTTCAAATCCCTGTTCAAATACGGCTTCAACGGCATGAATCAGTTCTCCAACATCATGATGGCGCTCCCGGCGCTCGGGTTCTGCATCGGGATTCTCGTTCTGATCGCGAATCTGTTGCTCTATATCTTCAACATCTTCACCTTGGGCGCGTTTCTGCTGGCGCTGGAAATCGGACTGGCGTTCCTTTTCCTTGACTTGCTCGCTTATGGCCTCTTTTATCTCCTGTACCAGATTCGCCGGCAGGTGCTCAACCGGCCGTTGTATCTGATTGAAGACATGTCGGAGGGCCTGAACGTTGAGTAAGTTCTGGGTTTTCGTCAAGACCAACTTCCTGACTAAAA
>Ga0268280_1001339_pt1 | contig 16866 bp, 12 predicted proteins | sample saktaG_9_FD_190139 | JGI IMG/M metagenome (GOLD analysis project Ga0268280, IMG submission 190139) | Saline water microbial communities from Sakinaw Lake, British Columbia, Canada - sak_2011_5_24_40m | ecosystem: Environmental > Aquatic > Non-marine Saline and Alkaline > Saline ... | reverse complement strand
ACTCATCGACTATCAGAACTTCGCCGTCCTTTATAACATAGTCGACATCCTTTTGATAAAATACGTGAGCGCGTATTCCCTGGTTTATATGGTGCGCCCATTCGGATTGTATATCATCATAAAGGTTTTCCACTCCCAATAACTCCTGGGAGTGCTGTACGCCTTCCTCGGTCAGACTAACGGTATGGTTTTTTTCATTGTAGCTATAATCTATCCCCTTCTCAATATCAACACCCTTATGCTTGGCGTCTATCTCGTCCTTATCGGTTGTTACTTTACCTTTCAACCGCGGCACTATCTTATTAACCTTATAGTACTTATCAGTCGACTCTTCGGCGGGGCCCGATATAATTAGCGGCGTCCTGGACTCGTCTATTAATATCGAGTCCACTTCGTCGACTATGGCGTAATTAAGCGGCCTCTGAACCATATCCTCTTTTCTTACGACCATATTATCGCGCAGGTAATCGAAGCCAAATTCATTATTAGTGCCGTAGGTAACGTCGCACGCATAGGCCGCCTGTCTGGCCTTATGCTCCATATCATGCTGTATTACTCCCACTGTAAGCCCTAAAAATTCGTAAAGGGGCCCCATCCATTCCCTGTCGCGCTTAGCCAGGTAGTCGTTAACTGTCACGACGTGTACGCCTTCACCTGTAAGGGCATTCAGATAAACCGGCAGTGTTGCCACTAGCGTTTTGCCTTCACCCGTAGCCATTTCGGCGATCTTGCCTTCATGTAAGATGATGCCGCCCATGAGCTGTACGTCAAAATGGCGCATCTTGAGTTTGCGTTTCGAAGCCTCTCTGACCACAGCAAAAGCTTCGGGAAGGACATCTTCGAATATCCTGTTTTTAAGATCTCGCAGCTTTCTTTTTATCGACTCTTTTTCTTTAGGGGAGGTGGATTCTTTATATGCGGCCTCGACCTCAGCCATCTCCTGGCCGTAGATCTTCCGCTTTTCGGATATCTTTCCCCTAAATTCATCAGTCTTGGCCCGAAGCCCATCATCCGATAACTTCAACATTTCTGGCTCTAACGAATTAATAAGATCTACTATCGGCCTTGTATGTTTAAGCGCCCTCTCATTCTGGGTCCCTAGTATCTTCTTTAAAATATAACCTATCACATTTAACCTTTACTCTCTTGGCCCTTGGACCATTTTAAATATGCTTCCATGAGCGGACCTATCTCGCCGTTCAGCACGGCCTGCGACTTACCCGTCTCAAAACCTGTTCTATGATCTTTTACCATTGAATAAGGATGCAGCACATAAGACCTTATCTGACTGCCGAAAGCTATATCTTTCTTTGCTTCGTACGCCGTTTCAAGGTCTTTGGCTTTCTTAGCCCTCTGAACATCGTAGAGTCTCGCTTTTAATATCTTCATTGCGGTAGATCTATTCTTAAGCTGCGATCTTTCATTCTGACATTGAACCACTATGCCGGTGGGCATATGCGTTATTCTGACCGCGGAGTCGGTCTTATTAACATGTTGACCGCCCGCTCCCCCGGCCCTGTACGTATCTATCCTGAGATCCGCCTCTTTGACCTCTATCTGTATATCATCGGACACTTCAGGTATCACATCTACGGAAGCAAAAGAGGTATGCCTGCGCTTATTTGAATCGAAAGGAGATATCCTGACGAGCCTATGAACGCCCGTCTCGGATTTAAGATGGCCGTAAGCCCAGTCACCTTTTATTATTATCGTCGCGTTCTTAACTCCGGCTTCCTCACCGACTGTTGTATCTATCGACGTTACGCCAAAACCTCTATCTTCGGCCCATCTCGAATACATGCGCAAAAGCATCGCGGCCCAATCGCAAGACTCCGTGCCTCCGGCACCCGCGTTTATACTTAATATTGCATTAGATGAGTCGGCCTCTCCCCCTAAAAGCGTCCTGAATTCAATCTCATCAGCCTTGATCTTAAGGGCAGCTATATCTTTTTTAAAATGCTCCAGGGACGCAACATCCTCCGGCCCCGCTATCCCCACTATCTCTTCTAGCCCGGTGAATTCGGACTCAAGTCTCGCAAAAGGCTCCACGCAAGACTTCAGCACCTTCAGCTCTTTTAATACTACCCTAGACCTCTCTTCGTCTTTCCAAAATTCCTGCTTTGCTATCTCCTCTTCGAGCTCCAAAACTCTCTTTGCCTTGGCCGAAACATCAAAGATAACCCCTGAGACTATCTATAAGCCTCCGGAGGGATTCAAGTTCTTTTTTAAGTTCATCTATCATAGTTTTTCTCTTTCGACGATTATAACAGCGCTGACACTAAGAGTCAATTCCTTACCTGTATCTTTTTGACATAAGGCTCTTATGGTACGATATTGCAAAGCGGTGAGCCTCATTCCTTATCCTCTGTAAAAGATGCAGGGCCTTCGATTCCTTTGGAAGAACCATAGGGTGTTTTCTACCCTTTATATACAACCGTTCAAATTCTTTGGCTATGCCTACGACAGGGATCTTCGAAATACCGAGGTTTTCGAGCTCACCGCAGGCTGCGCCGAGATGCCCCTTACCGCCGTCTATTAATATGAGATCCGGAAGATCCTTGCCTTCTTTTACGATCCTATAGTAACGCCTGCCCACTATTTCTCTCATCATTGCATAATCGTCTATACCGGAAACGGTCTTTATTCTGAAGTGGCGGTACTCGCTCTTCTTTGGACGGCCTTTATAAAAACTGATCATCGAGCCTACCGCCGCCTCCCCCATTATATTTGATACATCGAAAGCCTCTATCGTCTCCGGGGCTTTAGCCATACCCAACACTCTTCCTAGCTCCTCGATATCTCCGGATGGCTTATAAAGAACAGAGTCTTCTTTTATAGTGCTTAAAGCTTCGAGCCTATCTTTAAAACCGGAAGCCGCCTCAAAGTCCTCCCTTAGCGCAGCTTCCTTCATTTTCGAGGAGATCACGCCTAAAAGCTCTTTACGTCTGCCTTCAAGAAATAATTTAAGTTCTTTAACCATCTCGGAGTATTTGTCTATTCCTATATTGCCTACACACGGCCCCAGACATTGATTTATATGATACTCCAGACACACCTTATTCTTTAGTTTTACGCATGACCTTAACGGAAATATTTGTTTTAGGAACACAAGCGCTTGCCGTAATAGCTTCGCGTTTGCATAAGGACCGTAATAAGAGGATCCGTCGTTCTTCTTTTCCCGCGTTATTATAAGGCGCGGAAAATCCTCGCTCATTGTGAGCTTCAACATCGGATAGCTCTTGTCGTCCTTAAGAGCAACATTATAACGGGGGGAAAGCTGCTTTATTAGGCCATTCTCATATATAAGAGCCTCGGCCTCGGTAGAGGTTGATATATAATCTATATCTTCAACTAGCTGAACCATGGCCCCTATGCGCGCGTCATGCAACGCCTTCGGACTAAAATAGGACGCTACCCTCTTTCGTAAATTTATAGCCTTTCCGACATAAAGGGCCCTGCCGCCCTCACCTTTCATAATATATACGCCCGGAGATTGGGGAAGTATTATTATCTTCTCTTTTTGAACCATTCTATCGGTTCCTTTATCTCTTTTACTCCGAAAATAAAACTGGCGACGAAGAAAGTTGCAATGCCTCCGAGCATTACCAGAAAAAGCGAAACTATGCTATATCCGCCAAGCCATATCATGAGGATTTTGATGACTATCGCCATCGCCGCGGAAGCCGCCGCGACCTTAAAGAACGATTCTTTTATACGCGCTGTTCCAAAATCACCGAGTTTTTTAACCAGCAGGATATATAGCATGACAAAATTGAAGGTAACGGCTATAGAGTTTGCGAGCGTAAGCCCGCCCACCTTAAGCGGCCACATTAATGCCAGATTCAGAAAAAGATTAAGGATAGCCGAATAGAACGCTGCCTTGACCGGCGTTCTCGTATCTCCCGTTGCGTAGAATGCGTTTGCCAACACCTTCAGTCCTCCACAGGCGACTAGGCCAAATGAGTAGAAAAATAATGCGCCGGATGTTATGAAGGTCGAGTAGGAAGTAAAAGCGCCTCTTTCAAACAAAACTTTAGTGATCGGGGTCGCCAGCATCATGAGCCCTATGCTCGATGGCACCAGAACGAAGAATACTATTTTAAGTGAAAATTGTATCGTATCCTTCAGTTTTACCATATCATTGCCGGCTGCATGTCTTGACATTGTAGGAAGAGCGGCCTGAGCTAAGGCTATACCAAATATCGCTAAAGGAAGCTGCCATATTCTGTTGGCATAATATATTGCCGCAACGGCGCCTTCCCCGACTATTCCCGAAAGCGAAGCTAATATTGTGCTGACAAATACGTTAAATTGATAGACACAGGCGCCCAGAACCCTGGGAACTATCAGGACCCCGGCTTTCCTGGCCTGAGGATGATCGAATTCCGCAGTAAGACGGGCCTTCCATCCACTGGCATATAAAGAGGGCAGCTGTATTAAGAACTGCAGCAATCCTCCGACTAAAACTCCGCACGCAAGGCCGAAGACATTCTCACCGAACATGACAGCCGACAATATCATCGCCAGATTCAAAAAACACGAGCCGAATGCCGCGGAAGCGAATTTACCGAGAGAATTCAATACGCCCATCGCGTAAGCCCATAAACCTACGAGGAATAGAAACGGAAATAGCGCGCGGGTTAGAGTCACCGTGACTCTGAATTTTTCGGGATCGGCGAGGAAGCCCGGCGCGATCAGCCTGACTATCAAAGGACTCGCCAGCATGCCCACGGCGGTAAGACCAAGAAGCGTTACGAACATTATATTCAATAAAACTTGTGATAACTTTAAAAAAGACTGCTTCCCGTTCTTGGAGAGCTCTTCCGTCAATACCGGCACCAGAGCTGAGTTAGTTGCGCCTTCGCCGACAATGTCCCTAAAGAGGTTGGGTATCCTGAAAGCGACGACAAAAGCCTGCGCGTATATGGCGGTGCCAAAAAAAGCCGCTATCACTATATCCCTTACAAATCCCAGTATTCTGGAAAGGGCTGTGGCGGAACCTATTATGCCGGTAGATTTTAAAAGGTGTTTTCTGCTCATATAAACCCCTAAGTATTTCTCGTGAACAGGGTAATCCTGAAATTCCATCTGTGGAATTTCAGGATTTTAAAGTTGACCCTATTCAATTTAAATGATATAATCTTGCCCTAACAAAAAACTTAACCAAGGAGGGCGTTAAATTGCCTATAAAAAGATCCAGCTTTAAAGACTTGAGAAAATCGCGTGCAAGGCACGCCCGGAATCTATCCAGCATTTCGGAGATCAGGACATTGGCCAAAAAGTTCGAAAGCCTAATAACCGAAAAAAAGGTAAAAGAGGCCGGAGTCGCACTTAGTAAATTCTCATCTAAGATAGCCAAGGCCGCGAAAAAAGGCATCCTCAAAAAGAATACCTCAGCCCGCAAGATCTCTCGTTTTATGAAACGGCTGGCTGCCTTAGGTAAGGCATAATCTTATAATCGCGAATTCCAATATAAGCCCGGGATCGTAACGAGTCCTTTTTATATCCAGATCCGCAGAAAGCAGAATCTCCATTTTGGACTTTACCCCGTCTATACAAAAAGTTCCTAGCTGCTTAAAAAAAATATCAAATTCATCTCTACGTATCTTAATTTCCCGCGCTATATCGTGATCAGGCCTTCCCTCTTTCCTTAATACCAGAGCCCTTAACACTCTTTTAAGATGCCAGGATAATATACCAACAATCTCATGAGGCCTTTTACCCGAACCGATGAGGTCAGATATTAGCCTTAAAGCCCCGGATGTGTCTTTTCTGCCTATTTCCCAGCTAAGATTAAAAGCAGAAGCGGATGCCGATCTGCCGACCAATTCTTCTACGTCCGAAGCTTTTATCGCTTTTCGCTCTCCCGTAAAAGCCATCAGCTTCTCCAGCTCTCCTACAAGGTCGATCGGAAGGGCGCCTTTAAGCTCCTCCAATAAGCGTATAGCGTCATTTTCTATCGTCTTACCGGACCGTGAAGATACGAGATCCTTCGCCCATGATATAAGACCTTCACCTTTAAGCTCCCCGAACATCTTTACGGATGCCGCATTTGCGAGAACCGGATGCTCTTTTAATACAGAATCATCTTCGAAGTCGAAAACAAGGCAGGTCGATTGTGGAAGCTCTTTTAACGCTCCTGACAGTAGCTCCATCCCATCAGGGTCCATCTGGCCGGCATTTCTTATAAGGATGAGTCTTTTCTCGGAAAATAGAGGCGTGGTCTTTAAATGGTCGAGGATGTCGCTGGGGCTAGCATCACTACCGTGAAAAACTTTATATTCCAGGTCTTTAGGCGCACCTTTTGAAAAATCAGTGCCGAGCTTTTCAACGGCTCTCTCTTTAGAATAGGAGTCACTGCCTATAAATAGAAAAACTGCCGGGTGTAGTCTTACCATGCTTCAATGGTTCTCTCCACTATACGCTTCGCAAGATCTGCTATAGCGGCATCGATAGCGGCATTTTCGCTCATCTCTAAAGTACCGCTCGTCCTATACGTAGTCTCTCCGGCAAATCCGGCCTCTTTCCACACGGTCTTGCCTGTCTTGGCTTCAGTAAGTTCCATACTCACAACAAGCAGTATCCTATATTCTTCCACGGTATCAACGGTGTTATATATGATGCCCCCTCTGTTAAAATCTATCAGTTCGGAGGTAAGTATGAGATCGGCATTTTCAGGAGAAGCTATCCTTAGATTACCATCGATGAGATACTTATCGATTACGGCCTTGGTGATCTTTATCTCCATGCCGGGCCTATACCCCCTATACATTCTCTCGTTTGACTGTTCGGCTGTTATCTTTATGGCGTTACTGAAATTTCCGACATAGATAGTCTTATAATTCGACGGAAGTAGCGACTTCGTAGTATACCCGCACCCGCACATAGTAAGCGTAAGGATCGCCGCGGCGACCAATATCTTCTTCATTTTTTCCTCTTCCTCTTTAGCTCTTCTATCTTTGCTCTAGCAGTATTTATAAGCGAGCTGTCAGGAAATCTGTCCACGACATCCTGATAGTATATTATAGCGCTCTCATAGTGCTTTTGTGATTCATAAAATTTGGCCACAGACATCGACTTCTCAGCGGATTTATCCTTAAGCCTCTGTATGGTCGAAGATGCCTCCTTGGACAGGTCATTAGTTGAATTTTCCTGTGAAAACTCCTCAAACGCCTTTATGGCTTTATTTGTCGACTCAATATCATAGTCCGGTTTAAGCGATGACTTATAGGCGCAGGTAGCAACTTCATATTTTGCTTCTTCAAAGAATTTTGAAGATGGGTAGTCATCCACTACCTTCTGAAATGCCATTATGGCCTCATCGTAGCGCTCGACCTTTTTAAGCGCTGCTCCGAGCTTGAACTGAGCCTCGTCTGCGAGTTTCCCATAAGGAGAATTATCTACAACTTTTCTATATATTTCTATCGCCCTCTCCATAGATGTCATTATATCGGTCCCAAGCACTTTAGGGCTTTCCTTAACGGCATATATATTACCTATATTAAACTCTCTGGCTATTATTTCATCCATATTATCGATATGGGGAAAATTATCTATCGTCTTCTGATAATTCTGAAAAGCAAGATAGAACTTACCCATATTTTCATAACATAATCCCGCGTAGTACTGGGATCTGGCGGCGTATTCTGAATATTCATAGTTCTTGGTCAGTTTCTCAAATTCCGCGGTCGCCCTCTGATAATCTTTGGCTTCATAAAAACTCATAGCCCAATCGTACTGCTCTTTTGGGCTATCTTTGACAGCGTATTTTGGATTTACAAACTTCTTGCTGTCAGGCGTCCAGAGCCAATAAGCATCCGCTATTGGGGCTGACGCCATCGAAAACAGCATGGCAGATATAATGATAAAACTTGATTTTTTCATTAAGCAGGATTATACCACAGGAATAGTTTTTGTTAAAGCGATTTTCAGATAGTGGGGGTGGTAGAGTTATTTACAAAATTCATCACGTGAGCTCTGTCTTCTTTAGTCATTTCGAGAAACTGGTTACCTAACATATACTGGTTATCCGTGGGTATCTTCTTTATCCAGGCTATCTTTGATATTGCCTTAATAGGTTTTGGTAATGTCGGAAGGGTTATTTCAACCACAAGTCTACAGGCAAGCGATATAAACTCTTTTGTCATAAAACAGACGCCGCCCTCGCTTAAGTTATGGGATAATGTTCCGCTGACAGAGTCCGTGACTTTTCGCAGGTTTCTGAACTGCACCGGCAATACAGACTCCACCCTCTTATATCTGCGATTATCTTCTACGTTGGATTCGTTTTCCATTATTTATACACTTTCTCTTTTATTAATATTATAAGTATATTGCTTTTGTTGTTATAACTCTATCACATAACATGGGTTTTGTCAAGGTTAAAGAGAAAAAAGCTAGTTTTTATGCCCGAATTCCATTATCTTAAATCTTCCGTTATTATCGACCTTTATTAGTAAAGCGCCATCATCTTTCGTCTCATATACAACTGCTCCCGACGACAAAATAGTATTTACGGTTTCGGCTGAAGGCGCGCCGTACCTATTTCTGCGCCCTACGCTTATTACGGCCGCCTTAGCTGCCACCTGATCAAAAAAGGATTTAATATTCCCGGCAGCGCCCAGCTTTCCTCCATGGTGAGGCACTTTTACAATATCGGATTTTAGAAATTCTCCGTATGACATAAGCTTATCTATAGCGGCCTCTTTAATATCGCCGCAAAAAATAGCGCCAAAAGTTCTATAATTTAATTTTAGAACTATCGAATTGTCGTTTGAATCTAAAAGTCCGGCGGCCTTTTCCGGGTTAAGAACGTAGAGACTGACTTCGCCAAATGGGCCTATTAAATCTCCGCGGCGCACAACAAAATGCTTTATCTTTTTATCGGATAGTGCGCTCATGTATTTGTCATAGATAAAGGATTCTGAGACGCTTGTCCCGCTGTCGATAACGCATCCGATTTTAAAATTATTGATGAGATATAGTATTCCCCCCAGATGATCTTCATGAAAATGCGTTACGATCACAGCGTCTATCTTAAAAACACCCCTATTCCAGAGATAAGGGGCTATCACCGATCTGCCGATATCAAACTTATCCTCTACCCCGCCTGAGGATCCGTCTATAAGGATATTGGCTCCGGAGGGTGTTCTTATGAATGCCGAATCCCCCTGCCCGACATCAAGAAATGTTATCTCGAGGTTTTTATTATTGTGCAGGGCCGTTTCCCATACCGTAATATTGCATAAGAGGAGCAGGGCAAATATGAAATACCTCTTGCGAGGCAGGAATAATAAAGAAACTGTCACATAGTAAAGAGCGCATAAATATATATCAGGAGCCTTAACTCTAAAATACGCAAACGGCGCCTGAGCCATCGCGTTATTAACCCAGAATATCGCGTCCTCCGAGATCCTGATGATTAATGAAATCGCTCCGCCGACATAACCGCATATCGGATTTAGGACAAGGAACGCGAACGCTAAACCGGTCAAAATGGATAACGCCGGAACTATCAGAAGATTTGCGATAAATGATATCGGCGATACCATATTAAAATACATCGCTGTCAATGGCGAACTTCCTATCCAGGCGGCGGCGGAGACAGCGGCGCCGCCCAATATAAATATCCGGGCATTGTTCAAAAATGATTTTTTCTTTATCCGGTTAAGTTTTAACCGATCCGTTAATAGCGGCATGAATATTATAATGCTTCCGACGGACGCAAATGAAAGCTGAAAGCTGGGATCGAATAATTCCTTGGGATTAGATAAAAGCATCAGAAACGCGGCCGCGGAGAGCGTGTTTGGCATATCGGAATCCCTACCTATCAGATACCCGACTGTGAGCGCGGCAAACATCAGAACCGCCCGCATTATCGGCGGATTCGATCCTGTGGCAAGCGAGTAGAATACGAGAAAAAGAAGCGTTAGGAGAGTTGCTGCCTTTTTTGGTATCCTTAAAATGCCTAGAAACCAAAGCAGTATTGCGGCTATAAACGCGATATTAAGGCCGCTTATCGCTATCACATGGACAGTGCCGGTTTTTATGAAGTCATCCTTTATCTTTTCGCCGAGCTGGGCCCTATCCCCTGTTATTATTGATTTAAGAAATCCGCCATGAAGTTTATCAAAACGCCCGTCGATGGATCTTGCGATCCAATGCCTGAAGCTATACGCGGCGCCCGATACGGAAAATATGGAATGCGGCTTTAAAACTTTTACCTTACTTTCGGACCCAACCTTTAGCGAGCAATATATATCTTTTAACCTCAGGTATCTGGAATAATCAAACACACCCGGATTATTTAATCCGGTAGTTTTTGACAGCTCGCCCTCAATAACTACCTCATCGCCGAAAACGAAATCACCGGCATTAGAATAAGAGACGACTTTGACATACCCGCGCGTCTTTTTCCAAAATCCCTCTTCGGCGAACGCTTCCGCCTTAAGTAAAAAAACCGCCTTATTTTGATTATAGAAATTCATCTCGATCACAGGATCGTCCGTCACGACCCCTCTTATATACACATGCTTCGGATTGTCGGCAGTTATCCTCGATATGTGGTCAAGCGGGATGATACAGGAATTTGTATAGTACGCGATGCCGAAAAATAACACGGCCAGATACAGGCTTACGTGGGAAGGAATATCCTTCCGAGATAAAATACAGGCCAGCGCTATAAATATGGCGCTTAAGATTATGGAATACGCAATGGGTACAGAGAAAAAACTCGATAGGGCTATGCCTAAGGCGAAGGCTATTGTTATATAGAGGATCGGCCGCTTCATTCCCCGACCGTTATATTATCTTTTATCTTATTGAAGAGTGACTGCCCGACTCCCTTAACATTCTTTATCTCTTCGGCGGAAGAGAACATCCCATGAGAGTCCCTGTATTCTATTATACGGCCGGCTATCGTATTTCCGACGCCTTTAAGGGATTCGAGCTCTTCCTGAGAAGCTATATTAATATCAATCTTCCGTCGGGAAAATGTATTTTCTGATCCGGGATCAAAATGTCCTATACGCACGCCGGAGGCGGCATTTAATTTCTTGTACGCTATGACTGATAAACCTATGAGGAGGCTTGCGAGCAAAAATATGAGGACAAATCTTTCCTGCTTTTTTAAGTCAAACATACTATCCCAGGACTATATTTGCGAGCCTTTTAGGAACTATTATGACGTCTCTTACTGTCTTGCCGGCAATATGAGGCTTCACCTTTTCATCCAAAAGAACAAGTTTTTTCAGGGCGTCTTCTTTTATTTCGGCAGGGACATCTATCCTTGAGCGCAATTTTCCGTTCACCTGTATCGGTATCGTTACAATCGGCTCTGATATAGCGGTATTGTCATATGAAGGCCAGCTGGCTTTAAGTATGCTTTCTTTATACCCCAACATGCTCCACATCTCCTCGGCTACGTGCGGTACAAAAGGCGATAGTAGCAGCACTATGTTTTCAGCGGCATCTCTTAATACGGGCGAGACATCGGTAACGTTTTCCAGGGAACCGGCCAGATCATATGCCGAATTGACTAGTTCCATTATTGCGCTTATTGCGGTATTAAAATGGAACCCTCCCTCTAAGTCTTCCGTAACCTTCTTTATTGTCTGGTGAATCTTGCGCCGCAAAACCTCTTCTTCTTTGCTTAGTTTATCTTTTATTGCGGTTTGAGGCTTACTACCAGTTACCTTCTCTACCAGCCTCCATACCCTTCCGAGGAACTTATATGAGCCCTCGGCACCCCTGTCGGACCATTCCGCATCCTTCTCAGGCGGCCCTATAAAGAGCGTGTAAAGCCTTACAGTATCAGCTCCGTAGGATTCTATCAGCTTATCGGGGCTCACTACATTGCCCTTAGACTTCGACATTTTGGCGCCGTCTTTTATTATCATACCTTGTGTAAACAGATTCTTGAACGGCTCATCAAAACCGACCACTCCTATATCCGAAAGAAATTTAGTTATGAACCTGGAATACAATAGATGGAGTATGGCGTGCTCTATCCCGCCTATATACTGGTCGACAGGGAGCCATTCGTTGACGGTATCGGTATCGAACGGCTTATCTTTCAAATGTGGCGTTATATAGCGCAGGTAGTACCAGCTTGAGTCGACAAATGTATCCATAGTGTCGGTCTCGCGGGTTGCTTCTCCTGCACACTTTGGGCACTTCACGCTTACAAAGTCTTTAGATAATTTTAATGGCGACTCGCCGGTCGGCCTGAACTCCACATTATCCGGCAATAAGACCGGTAGGTCCTTCTCCGGCACCGGAACCGTGCCGCATTTAGAGCAATATATCATGGGAATTGGCGCGCCCCAATAGCGCTGGCGCGATATAAGCCAGTCTCTTAATTTATACTGTATGGCACGCTTACCGAATTTATTCTCTTCAAAGTAAACTGCTATTTTTTCTATCGCTTGTTCGGATGGAGAGCCGTTAAATTTTCCGGAATTTATCATTACTCCTTCGCTCGTATAAGCCTCTTTCATTGATGCCGAATCCAGGGCCTTCTTTGGATCATCGATAACCACTTCTATTGGAAGATTATACTGCTTTGCAAATTCAAAATCGCGCGTATCGTGGGCCGGCACCGCCATTATTGCTCCCGTGCCGTATTCCATCAATATGTAGTTAGCCACCCAGATTGGCATCTTCTTGCCATTAACCGGATTAGAGGCGTAACTCCCTGTAAACACGCCTTCCTTCGCAATATCGGATTGTGCTCGCTCTATCTTCGACTCGCCGCGCATCTTCTGTATGGCGCGCTCTGTCTCTATCTTATTTTTAGCGCCGGCAATAAGCTCGCCTACCATGGGGTGCTCAGGAGCCAGGCATATAAAAGTGGCTCCGTAAATAGTATCGATCCTCGTCGTGAAACACTTAAGCGTCTTGTCGTTACCGTCTATCTTAAAGTCTATCTCGACGCCGGTGGACTTGCCTATCCAGTTTGACTGCATAGTCTTAACGCGTTCCGGCCATTCGGTCAGCTTTCCAAGGTCCTTTAAAAGCCTCTCAGCATAGCTGGTTATTTTGAAGAACCATTGCTCGAGGTCCTTTTGGCTTACCTCGGAGTCGCATCTTTCACAGGCGCCATTCACCACCTGCTCATTGGCGAGGACCGTCTTACAGGAAGGGCACCAGTTGACGAAAGCTTTTTTCTTGTAAGCCAGGCCCTTCTCATAAAGTTTTAGGAATATCCACTGCGTCCATTTATAGTACTCCGGCAGGCACGATACAACCTCCCTCTCCCAGTCATATTCCACTCCCCACTGGTTGAGCTGGCGCTTCATGGTGCTTATATTATTAAGGGTCGATGTTTTAGGATTTAGCCCGCCTTTTATGGCCGCGTTCTCAGCGGGTAACCCAAACGCGTCAAATCCCATAGGGGTCAGGACGTTGTAGCCGCGCATTTTCTTATAGCGCACCACAACATCTCCTATTATATAATTTCTCCCGTGGCCGACATGAAGAGCCGCCGACGGGTACGGGAACATCATAAGGCAATAGTACTTATTTTTGGAGCTCTTAGTATCGACGTTAAATAAACGGTTCTCGCGCCAGAATTTCTGCCATTTAGGCTCGATCACATTGAAGGGATAAAATCGCTCATCCTCCATTATTCGCTGCTCATTATTCATCATCATTTTCCTTTGATCATCTTTTTCGCTGCCGCGATATTTCGCTTATCGTCTTTATCCGACTCTTTGGGAGTTTCCATTATGAACGCCGCATCTTTAAGCCCGGGATGATTTATTATCCTCCCAAGCGCCTCAAGGCCTATCTCGCCTTTTCCCAAATGCTGATGTCGGTCTACGTGAGAGCCCAAGAACGAAAGGCTGTCATTAAAATGAACCACCTTTATCTTATCAAGTCCTATTAGCTTATCAAATTTGCTAAAAGTTTTCTGAAAACCGATTTTCGTCTTTATATCGTATCCGGCCTCGAATGAGTGGGCCGTATCCAGACACACGCCTACTTTTTTTAAATCTCCAACAGTATCTAAAATTTGCTTTATGTGCTCGAACTTATATCCTATATTGTCTCCGGAACCTGCCGTATTCTCTAGAAGTATCGTCGTCTTTGGCTTCGCCTTATTTAGTATCCGCGAAAGCGCGTCGGAGAACCTCTTTATTCCGTTATCTTCGCCGCTCCCTCTATGGCTGCCCAGATGCGTTACGAAATATTCAGCCCCCAGCGCATCAGCCCTCTTTATATCCTCTATATAAGCGGCTATCGACCTCTCATAAAGTCCGTCATCCGGAGTCGCGAGATTAATTATATATGGTATATGGACCGCTACAGGAGCTATATTATATTTAACCTTTAGCTCACTAAATTTGGAAAGATCGGATTTATCGAAGTCCTGGACCTGCCAGCCTCTCGGGTTACGGCTGAATATCTGTATGGCATTACACTTAAGCGCCTTTCCTCTTTCAAGCGCTTCGTAAATCTTCCCGGCAATCGAAACGTGGACTCCAATTCTTCTCATTGTAAATCCCTACGAAGCCCTACCTCAGCCTTTCGTATTGAAGGGCGGAGTAGGATGTGCGCCGATATGCATAGTATATTCTGTGGTGCCGAGGGAGGGAGTTGAACCCTCATGCCCGTAAGGACATCGGTTTTTGAGACCGACGCGTATGCCAGTTCCGCCACCTCGGCATAATTGTTTTATCAATTATACTTTATAGCATAATATTACGCAAGAACGATATGGGTAGATTGACATTAAAAGCATAGATTGGTATAATCAACAGGAAATGAGGGGCTGTGGTGAAGAGGGATCACATCACAATGGCATTGTGAGGTCACGAGTTCGATTCTCGTCAGCTCCACCATAATAAAAACGCCAGGCTTTTAGCCCGGCGTTTTTATTATAACTGTATACTCTTACCTTACTAAAGCTTCTTATCCTTCCGGTACTTTTCTAGCAGTGCTTCAAATTCCGGTGAAAACTCCCTATCTGCACTTCCTTTCGGTGGATCTATTAATACTTTCTCTTCCGGGTTCAATGTGAATACCGTAAGAAGTGATCTTACAAAGAACTCATCACCCCGCCCCCCTATCCTGCAAGGCTGCAGGAGTTGCCAGGAAAGACTTATTTAGCATGTCTCTTTCACTGACTGGACTGTCGGCCATAGTTGAAACAAATGTCGCTCCGGGCGTGCTGGAACTTCCGCCTTTAAGCCCAGCTTTAAAGTCTATGAGTTCCTCTTCTCCGCTTGTGATAGTACCGGTATCGGCGGCCAGTGTTTCTGTCGGCGCCGCTTTCAGATCGACTGTCGTACTAAGCTTAGGTTCGGCTACATTCAACTGCTGCAAACCCGCCGGTATGACCGGAGCCGTCGGAATATCCAGGCTGGTGCCGGCCGGCGGCCAGGCTCCAAGCTGAAATAAGGCCTGGTTCTCCGAGCTCAAAGGTTCGGGCGCGTTTCTATAATCGTTCCAATCTACAGTTGGACCCATAGGAGAACTGTTCGGGTCAAAAGCATACACAAACCACTTATTACTAGCCTTGTCATATTTAACAACCATAAACCATCCGGACTTTTCAGGCCATATTCCGGGATCAACGTAGGCATCCCATTTATACCAATATTTGCTACCACTAGCCTCTTCTTCGTGATACTTAGTCAGGATTCCATTCCTCTTCTTATAATCGACATGAGCGGTGGCAGAGTCACTGGATTTTTTCCTGAACCCTACCATATTTGCCGAATCATACGCGCTTGCGCTGTAGTTAGTGTAGAAATAGTATAGATAACCGGCATAAGTCCCGCCCTGATAGGTCTTTGCGTTAAGCAAGGTGCCGCTGTAATAACTTTCGTTGGTAAATACCGTTCCGTCAGACGCTGTCGCATTATATATCCTTCCCATCCCCGTATTATTATAGTTCTCGTTGTAATATTCATATTTAATATTGTTGCCTGAATCGGCTGTGGACATCGTCTTCGAAGCAACTCTGTTATTAGAGTCATTGAAATATTTATAGGTCACCGTAACGCCGCTCTCGGTAGTAACCTTCGAATATAGTCTGTTAGCGGCATCATCGTACATCACATAAGTTGCTTTTATCGTTGTCCAGCTTGCATCGCTATAGCCTACCTTACTTATAATTCTGGTAGTAGTGATGGCTGAATATGTGTAGGTGTAAGACAAACATCCGTCGGAGTCAGCTACAGAGCGCCTCGACTTATCCATGCGGCTTGCGGCCTCATCCATGTAATGGTAGTAGATGTTTCCGTCTGTATCTGCAGTGGCTAGGGTCTTCGACTTCATGCGGTTATCAGTATTATCGTAGTAAGCGTATGTGACTACGGCGGTCGTCCAGTTAGCGTCGGAGTAGCCGATCTTCTGGAGTATGCGCGTTGTAGCGCCTGAATAAGAGTAGGCGTAAGACAGGCAGCCGTCAGAATCTAAAGCGGCAAGCCTTGACCTATCCATCCTTGAGCCAACCTCATCCATATAGCGATAGTAGAGGTTACCGAACGCATCTGCGACAGCCAGCGTCTTCGACTCTAAGCGGTTAGTGGCGTTGTCGTAGTAGGCGTATGTAAGTACTAGTGTTGTGAAGTTTGAATCAGAGTAGCCGGATTTTGTGATGAGCCTGCCGCCTGCTGAATAAGCGTACGTGTAAGAGCGGCAGCTGTCTGAGTCAGCTACAAGTCTCTTAGACTTGAGCAGCTTACCGTAACCGGTGGCATTATAGTTCTCATCGGAGAACTCGTAGTAGATGTTGCCGTCTAGATCCGCGGAGGCTAGGGTCTTCGACTTCATGCGGTTATCAGTATTATCGTAGTAAGCGTATGTGACTACGGCGGTCGTCCAGTTAGCGTCGGAGTAGCCGATCTTCTGGAGTAT
>Ga0268280_1001333_pt1 | contig 16929 bp, 10 predicted proteins | sample saktaG_9_FD_190139 | JGI IMG/M metagenome (GOLD analysis project Ga0268280, IMG submission 190139) | Saline water microbial communities from Sakinaw Lake, British Columbia, Canada - sak_2011_5_24_40m | ecosystem: Environmental > Aquatic > Non-marine Saline and Alkaline > Saline ... | reverse complement strand
TCTCTCGTATTATTCGTCTTACAACACCTGTGGTCAAGCAGTACCTTGATCTCATTCCGCTTGACTCATAGGGCTGTTTATCTTATTTTCTTGGCACCTAACCTTGGTATCAGGTGATACTATTTTACCAGCATAAGCTTCTTGACAAGCGTGTTCCTGCCGGCTTCGAGCCGGTAGAAATACAGGCCGGAAGCTAACCGTGAAGCATCAAACAAAACATTATGCTGGATACCCGCCTGAAGATTTTCGTTCACCAGCGTCGCTACTTCGTGACCCAGCATATCGAATATTTTAAGAGAGACGCGGCTGTCTTCTGCCAGCGTAAAGCTGATGGTGGTGCTGGGATTAAACGGGTTGGGATAGTTTTGAGATAATGCCAGTTCTCTCGGAACGGAAATCTCGACCTCTGTTTCCATTGAATACTTGAATACACCACTGTTATCCACCTGCTTCAACCGGTATGCATAGTGCCCGGCACTAAGTTTCGGATCCATGAACGAATATTCGTGAGAAATATTGCTGGTACCGAACCCGGTAACGAAGCTAATTTTTCGCCATGGAGAGACTGATCCATCGAGATGCTCGTCAACTTGTCTCCTTTCAACGTCAAAGCCAAAATTATTTTTTTCTGATGCAGTCGACCAATGTAGGATAATCGAGTTTCCGTGATTCAAGGCGGTGAATGATGTTAATTCCACGGGAAGAGGCTGACCGGCAATCTCATCCGCTCCCATGTATGGGTATGTGCCATCCCGCGTATCGCCGTCGATGTCTGTAGTGATTGAGCCCAGGGGAGTAGCGGCAAAACTGTTTGATGGTTTCGATACCCAATGGAGATCGGGAAGACTGGTCAATTGACCGGAACCGCCGAATGAATTCGCGGGATTCACACTGACGCTATTGGCATCCTGGCTTGAGGCTGTCCTCCAGTCTGCCAGGGCTTTTTGTGCAACAGCATTATAAATTCCTACGTTTGCGTTACTCCCCGAGACATAGAGATCATTATAATCGGAAGTCAATACAGTAGTGGTGGGAAAACTTATGATATAGGCTGTTGCAAGATCTGCCGTGTTTACCAGGATATTGTTTTTCAAATTTACCGTTGAATTTGCGCTCGCCACGTTCAATGCAATGATGCTGCTTGTGTTTCCACCTAAGTTATCTCCATTGAGATAAACGGTGTTGTAATAAATATTATACGTCGAAGCTGTTGTACCGGCCAAGTAAATACCAAATAAATTTGACGCTGATGTGTTTGTCCCCTGCCAACTGAAATTACTCACAAAGTTGTTTGCAATGTTCACTGTGCTGCTGGCATTCTGCCTACCCAAGTAGATTCCATAGAGTGGATATGCAGAACCACTGTTGTTGTAACCGTTCACCTTGACAACCTTGTTGTTCAGAATGTTCACCGTGGTAGACGACTGATCAACCCATACACCATACTCCGAATACCCAAGGGAAGCATCAAATCCAATAAGAGACACTGTGTTACCGCTTATGCTCAGTGCGGTCGCACCGGTGTTGGCTCTCAACGTATTGATAGGCACCGTCGAACCGAAGACAATGTTGTCTAGAATGTTCACGTCTGATGAATAAGTGCTCGAAGCGTTGTTGATCAGAATCCCGTACCCGGCCGCCTGAATGGCTGTCCCGATTTCATTGTTTTGAATAGTAATGTGATCGTTGGCCGTGGATACAGCTGTTCCGTTCGTTCTTACAGCCGCACCCCTGTTTGCACTTACGCTTTGATCCATAAGAGAATCAAAAACAAATTTGCAATTCTTCACCGTAATGTAATCGGCATTCCCGACAGCGTTGATGCAGTATCTGCCTGCCGTACCATCGTTCATATCGAATGTCAGATCTCTCGTCGTTCCTCCAGAAGTATTCGAACCATCAACCGTGACATATCCGACAGCAGCAGCAACACCATCAATTGTCAGACCGGAATATGCGTTGTTCCCGGAAGCGACACAGGAGCTAAAAGTAACGGTTGGTGTCTTCCCTGTGTTCGGTTTGATCACAAGGGTATTTGTACCGTTGAGAGTTGTTGTCGTAATGATCGGCGAACCCGTTTCTGAGAGATTTTCATCGATTAGAAATCGTACGGTACCTGAAGCACCGCTGCTATTCAGTGCTGTTATCGCTGCGCCCAATGTCGTATAGGTTTGACCGGTACCAATAACATAGTCCCCGGACAGTTGGGCGAACGTCACAACGGGCAGCAGAAATACAATGGCCCCCAATAAAATAATCCAAAGCAGCGAACGAGATTTCATTGTACCCTCCAATATGGAAATGAATAAATGATTGAATTGGTTCTGCGAGAACGAATAACTTATTAAGATGGATCTCCCGCCCCTTTCATCACTCTCCATCAGTTGTCAAGCAGTACCCTGGCCTGTCTGGTACCACTTGACTTCTGAAGGAGGACTTCTCTACATCTCTTTGTCCAGCATCTTGAGATACTACTTTACCAACTGCATCTTGTGGGTCTGGGTCATTCCGCCCGCTGTGAGCTTATAGAAATAGACACCACTAGGTGCATGAGAGGCATTCCAAGTGAGCTTGTACGTGCCCGGCGATTTTACCTCATTTACCAATGTCGCTGCTTCACGGCCGAGCATATCAAAAATCTTCAATGAGACCCATCCTGTCTGCGCAACAGAATAATTGATCGTCGTTGAGGGATTAAATGGATTGGGATAATTCTGTCCCAGTGCAAATTCATTCGGCCTTATTTGTCCGTGTCCAACTCCCGTTAATGTTGAAGGCTCATCTGCTCCCATGCATGGAGTTGTACTGCTCCGGGTGGCTCCATCGATATCCGTCGTATAATTCGCAATGGGTGTACCTGCAAAAACATTCCAGGCTGTATTGTTGAACCAATGCAAATCGGCGACGCTGATAAGATGTACAGGGCTTGATGGATTTACCGGATCCACTTTGATACTATTGGCATCCTGACCTGATGCAGTTTGCCAATTTGCCAGCGTATTCTGTGCAACAGCATTATAAATCCCTACATTTGCCGTACTTCCCGAAACAAACAGGTCATTATAGTTCGAAGTCAACGCAGTCGTCGTAGGTGCACCTATGGCAAACGCTGTGCTTATGTCTGCGGTGTTAATAAAAATATTGTTCTTCAAATCTACTATTGAATTCGCATTCGCAATGTTGAATGTAATGATGCTGCTTGTGTTTGCATCAAGGTTGTCTCCATTGAGATAAACCGTGTTGTAATAAATATTATATGTCGAAGCCGTCGTGCCGGCAAGGTAGAGACCATAGATGTTCGATAGTGTCTTGGTTGACCCGTGCCAGCTGAAATTACTCACAAAATTGTTCACAACATTCACTGTACTGCCAACATTTTGTCTTCCCAGGTAGATTCCGTAGAGTGGATATCCAGTAGCAGCACTGTTGTAGCCATTCATGCGGACAATTTTATTATTTGTGACATTCACGGTGGCTGAAGAATTATCAACCCACATCCCATATTCTGAATAACCTAGAGGTGTGTCAAAACCAATGAGTGAAACCGTATTTCCGATAATATTAAGAGTCGAACCATCCGTATTCGCCCGCAAGGTATTGATCGGCACTGTAGCACCAAATACAATGTTGTTGAGGATATTTACCTTCGATGAATATGTTGAGGCTGTATTGTTGATTAAGATGCCATACCCGGCAGCTTGTGTCTCTGTGCCGATTTCATTGTTTTGAATAATGACACTATCTATGGTTACGGTTGCTCCGGTCCCACTTGTTCTTACAGCCGCACCCCTGTTTGCACTTACGCTTTGATCCATAAGAGAATCAAAAACAAATTTGCAATTCTTCACCGTAATGTAATCGGCATTCCCGACAGCGTTGATGCAGTATCTGCCTGCCGTACCATCGTTCATATCGAATGTCAGATCTCTCGTCGTTCCTCCAGAAGTATTCGAACCATCAACCGTGACATATCCGACAGCAGCAGCAACACCATCAATTGTCAGACCGGAATATGCGTTGTTCCCGGAAGCGACACAGGAGCTAAAAGTAACGGTTGGTGTCTTCCCTGTGTTCGGTTTGATCACAAGGGTATTTGTACCGTTGAGAGTTGTTGTCGTAATGATCGGCGAACCCGTTTCTGAGAGATTTTCATCGATTAGAAATCGTACGGTACCTGAAGCACCGCTGCTATTCAGTGCTGTTATCGCTGCGCCCAATGTCGTATAGGTTTGACCGGTACCAATAACATAGTCCCCGGACAGTTGGGCGAACGTCACAACGGGCAGCAGAGATACAATGGCCCCCAATAAAACAATCCAAAGCAGTGAACGAGATTTCATTGTACCCTCCAATGGGAAAATGATTATGTGAGTGAGTTAGGACTACAAAAATGAGTAATCTATTTCGTTAATACGATTTTTTGCGTTTGGCTCCTCAGAACACCTTTGACTGTTTGATCAAGTCTAACAAAATAAATTCCGCTTGCACGTCCGGCTGCATCCCACCGAGTTTCGTACGTACCAACCGAGACTTCCTGATTGATCAACGTTACAACTTGACGACCTAAGAGATCAAATACCTTGAGAGTCACGAATCCCAAATCTCTAATCCTGAATCTCAACGTTGTTGCCGGATTGAATGGATTGGGGTAATTCTGTTCCAGAAAGAATTCCCTCGGTTCCGAGGACTGGTCGTGCAGAACTTCTGTAAGTTCAAAAGAATCACCGGCGCGGATGATGTGCAGCGATGCCCCGGTCAGGGCGGCGCTCTGTACGGCATTCGCCTTCCCCGGATCATGAAATGTCGAAAAATCCGATTTCACGGCCTGGCGTGCATCGATGAGGAGTACCGGCGATGAGGCCGACGATATGCCGTAGACTTCGATTCGGTCATTCAGAACTGCTACGTGGGCCCCAGCATCGATCAGCATTCCGTAAGAAAGCTGTGATACGGCCATCGACCATTCTGTACCCATCACGCGGTTTTCGCTGTAGTCATACGACGCCGTATTATTCTGATTCTGATAGAAGCGGGGGGTAAGCTGCACACCTTTCACGAGATTCAGAGCCGGCACTCGAGTAAGATAGCCGTAGTAGGCTGAGTAAAGACTGGTATACAATCCTCCAAGTGCATATTCTCCGGCCAGCATCACATCTTCCGACAGGAACAGCGTCGGCTTGCCGGCATTGATCCTCGAGATAAATGCACCGCCCACAGCAGTTGACAGAGAGAGGATCCCGGCAAAACTCGCTGCTGCATTATCGACGAAAACAAATGCTCCACAGAGATTCATTGCTGCTGCGAGGGCTGGATCGTTTTTAGAAGCATCCGTGAGCACCAGAATCCGGGAAGGCACGCTCCGTAGGCTGAACGTTGAGTTCACAGATGCGGCTGAAGCGGATGCGGCAGACGAGGTAATAATTCCGACGGTGTCATAAGGCACGCTGAGAAGCGTCTGGAGTCTGTTGAGACTCCCCGTGGAAGCCGACCAATCGGATGAGCTGCCGCTTCCATCGAGCAGGACTGGACCTGCCGGTGATGACAGCTGCTTCGGAGTAAATGCTGCAGCGGATGCGGGAGGCAGAACTTCACCTGTGGCAAAGTTGATCTTAAACCCAGTCGTCAGCTGATCGTATCTGATGTTCGACATCGAGAAAGCTTTCCCGGATTCAATAGCATATTGCGTATTGGATCTCCATCGGAGCAGGGCAACACCGCTGCCGCCCATGACTTCTCCGATACTGTCCGGGCCGATGGCTAGCGCTGTGTTCGCATCGACTCCCACACCGGTAACTTCCCGGCCTTTAGCGTTTTTGTACCGCGCAAGAAAAACCGGCAAGCGTCCGATCCGTCCCCGCTCATTCGTATGGCTCTCTGCCAGGATGTTCGGTGCCAACACAAGAAAATCATCGACCAATGTCGCTGAGGCTGTGGCCGGTGTGCGAAGGAATGTCCAAGCATTCGAACTGCCCGACGAGAAAACAACTTCACTAAGCACCATTTCTCCAGCGCTGGATCCTCCGATCACTCCCCCCCGCTGGAACACTTCCTTGATCGCTTTCTGCGTCAGAGTCCCTTTCCAGAGACTTACATATTGCGACTGGTCTCCACCACGCAGGAATATCCCGTCATATTGAAGAATGAACCGGTAAGTCGCGGAATCATTTGCCTGTGTGGTGGACTTGATAGCGAGATTTCTCACAGTGCAAGGGCTCAGCGACGGGAAATATCCGGTGAAGAAGGTCGAGGTATCAGAATAATGCAGGACAAGGATATTCCTATTCGGTGCGTGTGTCACAAGCCAGCGGTACGGCTGGTCTGACCAATCGTAATAATTCTCACTGCCGCCGCCTACAAGGAGAACAGAGCCTTGCGAGAATGCCGCACTCGAGCAAGCCCAAATAAGCAGAATAGCTGCTATCCTCCTCTTCATTGTGTTCTCCTCAATAAAAGTGTTGTCTTCGATTGCATCATCACTCGGACATGAATTTTCGAGTGAGGTATTCTCACCAAACGATGATCATCTTCCTAACCGCAAGGCGAGAAAGTACACATCCCCTAATTTGCCGAACGGTGTAAAAGCGAAATCTACCTGGGAAACAAATTTCCCCACGCTTACTTTCGCACCAACACCGGCACTGATGTTCTGTTCATCATACCCGGATTTATATCCAAGCCTCAAGAACAGCATATCGTTCCAGACATATTCGCCGCCAAATACTAATTGGGAATTATTATCGTTCTGATCGTTGGCCGCTGCTGTCAGCGTCACCTTATGTCCTTCCGATTGCCATGGATCAATGGAAATTCCCACATTGAATAATTGCGGCAGCGGATATTCTTTTGAGACACGCTCCAGACGCGGATCGTAGGAATAGGAAATTCCTGACTGTGCGATCACATCCGGTTTATTATCAATAGGCGAACCGCCAAAGGTTACGTTACCGCCAAAATTCGCCACTCTCATGCCGATACGCATATTGTGGAAATTCGTGATATAGACGGAGCCAAAATCAAACGCAAAAGTTGAACCGTTGGTCTCCCAGATGTACTCGTAAATATACTTCGCCGTTCCGCCAAAACTAAACCGATCGATGATCTTTAAGCCATAGGAGAGACCCACTGCATAGCTGCCTGCATTAAAAAACGAACCGGTTCCATCGGGCTGTGTCTCGGTGGTTATTTCCATCTGATCCATCGTCAATGCTGTGACGCTGACCCCGATTGTGCCGGGGCCCAGATTCTGGGCAATGCCCAGAAATGATATGCGTGTATCACTTATCCAGTTTACGCGTGAAAGCAGGACTTCTGTCCCTTCCGTGAATGCCAGCGCACCCGGATTCCAATACAATCCCTGGACACCCTTGACAGATGCTACGAGTGAATTGCCCAAGGCTGCACCAATCGGTTCGACGGGAATTTTTAGAAAATTGGCGCCGGCAGATCCTACATTGCTAAATCCTTGACCGATGGTGACTGTCATGAGAGCAGCGCACAGCACCATCACCATGATCATTCTATTCAGTATTGTCTTCATAGGAGGTTCCTTTTCATTCTTAGCGCACAACCGCGAATTTGCTGACTTTTTCACCGATATCCGATTTGATATGATAGAAATAGACGCCGGTCGCAATAAGTTGGTTCGAAAAAGTCCGCAGGTCCCAGAACTCTGTTCCCAGTCCATTGATATGCTCGATGGTCTTCACCAAATTTCCGTCGAGAGTATAAATACTAATGGTGCATTGACCGGGAAGATTCGTAAACGCAATATCCCTGATGGGCTCGCCAAGTTTCGGATCTCCCAAACGCTTCCGTTCCCATGTTGCAGAAATGATATAGGGATTTGGTACAACCTTCACATCATTGAGCGAAGGTCTCGGGGCACTGACCGGTCTGGCCTCGACAGCATTTTCAAACTTCGAAGTATCGGCCGGCAGAAATGATATTTCGGACTCAATGCTGTCCACATCAAGAACGGTGACGCCGTACGAGTAGTAGAAATAGTTCATGGTCACGGCTGTATCCTGCCACTGATACGCAAGCGGATCAACAGTCGTTTTTATTGTATCGGGGGGGATCACTGCATACGGCGATCCCCATGTGGTTCTGCTCGGATCCGTGGTCTTATAGATTCGGTATTCCAGCACTCCGGTTTTTCCTGTCAACGGATTGATATAGGCCAATTCCTTATCATTGCTCCAGCTGAGTTTCACTGTATTATCCAGAGCAGTATAGTTGACCGTTGGTTTGGGAGGAGGAATAAGTTGAAAATTATGCTGATAAATTGAATCTACACGATCAGCGGTCTTATACAGGCGGCTAACATCGGGTCCTGCTACAAGAGCGAAGATGAATGTCATTTTCTCATACGGCTCCATATGGTACGGACCGCTTGCTGCAACACCATCAACACCATCACCGCCAGGCTGGCTCCCGGTGAGCGTATCTTGAAGACGCCAATCATCAATATGCCGATCGGGACCATGGAACAGCGTAGGCCTGGAGGTGTTTTGTCTGAGGCTTTCACTGCTGCTCATCCACCCGTAAAAAATTGTATCATCTGCAACATTATCACCCCAGGCAGAACTGAAAACACCCGACCAATGCCAGTCTGTGATTCCCCAGCGGGTTCCATTCGGATCAAGTCTTCCGTTCGCATCAACCTTAGGTGTTTCTAGGAATTTAAGCCCCAGCAGGAAAGGAACAGATCCCGCTTCCCAGGAAGTTGTTCCCTGCGGATCGACAACATATGTCATTTGTCTCGTTGAATCCCAGACATAATAATCGTCAGAATATTCGTTGGAAATTCCACCAGCGTCAAAATCGTAATAAAGTCCGAAATAGAGGCTATCTTTTGCAACGGTTGTATCATTGAGTATATCCAATTTGTAAAATATATAATCCTTATCCTTGGATGTGCCCCAAGCATAGCTCGTCTGTGTCACCTGAATATGGAGTTTGACGGGTTGCGCATTGGTATTGTCACTATATACACAATACGAATCCTGCTGCGATACAATACTATCGCGGCCATCTGCGGTGCGGACAGGCCAATAGGGTTGACCAGTATTATCCAAAGGCCACGTGGTCTCATCGGTACTCAATGCAATCTTCCCTACGCTTATATTATTATTCCCGGGCTGCGGATCCCATTCCTTTGTCCCATTCCCGCGAGCGTTCGCCACATTCGCACCATTGATCCCACTATAGGGAATGCCAACTGCAAAGGACATTTTATAAAGTTGATCATGACTTGTACTGATGGGCCATCGGCCACGAGGGAATGTCCCTGTATACGGGTGAAATTGTCCCATGTTCGTCACTACCTCGCCCAGTTGATTGATATTGATGACGTTCTGTGCCCGATCAATTGTGGCGGAAATCTTTTGAAGAGGAGGACGTATATCCCTCTCCTCCCGAGCATCAGGACGATCTTGGGCAACTCCAGGCGCTGCTATGCAGGCCATGATCATCAGAAGAACTCTTGCAGTGTATTTCATAAATCTCTTTCTCCTTTATAAAGAAGGCTCATCCTGAATGCCTATATTCCAACATCGACACCGACATAAATCGTACGCGGGGAAGCGTAATTGGTCGGGTCGTGTTGCCAATCTGGCGTGGATTTGACCGATTCGTCTCCAGAGTAATCTGGTGAACCTGTCGCCGAATAAACAGAAACGACATTTTTGCGATCCAGCAGGTTTCGCACATCAACGAAAACTCCAAGCTGCACGGGTCCAAAGGTGAACGCCTTGCGCGCATATAGATCCACGGTAATTCTCTCGGGCAGGAGTGCATTATTGGGTTCCGCTACGTATATGGAACGTGCCGGATTAAACGTGTACGGCAGTCCGCTTCCATATTGTGCGACGAGATTGCAGGAAGTATTTTGGAATACAGGTTTCAACAATCTAAAAGGTCCTTCGTCCTTGCCAAAATCGATGGCAAGCTGGGCGTTCCCGGTATGGCGTTGATCAAAATCCAGGGGAAGGAACCGAAGCGATTGGACGCCAACAATATTATAGACTCCGCTGTACCGTTCCTGCTGAGTCGAAGAACTCCCTTTTGCCACTGAGAAGGTATAATTCAGAGCAAACGAGATATTGTGCAGCCTCATTTTTGTTGATACTTCAAATCCCTTCACCGTAGCAAAATCTTCGTTCACATAATAAGCATAGGCATGCGGCGAATAAATCCATGCAACGCCGATCAGGTTCTCAATCTTCTTACTGAAGAATGTCACTTGCCCGGAGGTACTTGTACCCAATGTTGCCATGATGCCAAGTTCATAGCTGGAGGTCTTCTGGGGTTTCAGTGTCGGAGAGCCGAATAACGTGGTGCCCCGATTTGCAAACTCTCGTTCCAGATTATCGTAGAGCGTTTGATATTCAGGTTTCTGGAAAAACTGACCATACGTGAAATGGAATACCATATTATCCCGGACAGGGTATGCAATGCCGACACGCGGGCTGAGCGTTGACTGGATTTCGGTTTTCAGCGGTTCCTGAAGGGGATCGTTTGGATTGAAGGGATCGCGGGGGTACGCTGTCGCTGCATCGAAGAAATCATACCGCAGTCCAAGATTCAAAACGATGGTTTCGAATTCAATTTTATCCTGAATATATCCTGCACCTTCGGTTGGTTTTTTTCGATAAATATTGACCACCTGATCCGTCGGGTTCACGGGATTACTATTATAATAGTAATCCAAATCGTTCGCTTTCAGCTCGATCCCCGTTTTTACCAGATTAAGCCTGTTGAACTGCCAGGTCATGTCTCCTTTCAATGCGTATGCTTTTGTTTTTTGGTCTTCATACACCGAGGAGGACATATTCTGATAGAACAATGAGTTCGTATACGTGGTAAACAATGCTCGCGTATATTGTGACGGCGACCAGCCATTCACCGACCGTAAATAACTGTATTGGTAATAGGACAAACGAATGTCGTAGAACAAATTTTGCGTTACTGCTTGACGGAAATTTAATCCAAGAAGATTACTTTCCGAAGATCTGATGTAGGTGCTGTCAGGAATAAATCGCATGGAATGACTGTACGATTTCCATTTCCGCTTTGAGTAATTGTCGAGAAGGGTAATCTTCGCGGAGCCAAAGGGTGTCCACGAAACCTTCCCTACCGTGGTCAGGAGATCGTTATATCCGAATGGTTTATCCTTCGAAAATTCGATCGTCTTTTTGCTGCCGCCTGTTGTGTCTGTCAGTCCGGAAAAATAATAGTTATCCGCATCTACTTTTTTTCCGGAGATCAAGAACCCGAATGGGCTATTGTTCCATAATGGTCCGCTGATGGTCCCTTCTATATATCGTTCATTCAAATTATCGCTCGGTGCCTCGATCCCCACGTTTGTTCGCTTATAAGACAAATTCGCGCGGAACCGGCCTTCGTTTTCCTTTGTGACAATATTGACGATACCAGAAAGAGCATTTCCATATTCCGCATTGAAAGTGCCCGAGAGTAATTCCATTTCCTGAATAGCCTGATTGTTCACTTCGAGGACAGAGCCATTGAACAGCGGATCTTCTACTCTATACCCATCGAGATAGTACCCCACTTCACCGGAACGCCCGCCGCGAATATGAAGCGCCCCCGTATTGACAACACCGGTCTGGAGTTGCAAAATGCCAGAAATTGAATTCACAGGCAACGTAGCAAGGTCTTCAGCGTTCGTACGTTGGATCGTCGAACTTTGATCGCGCTGGATAATAACCCGCTCTGCTTCGATGACGACCTCGCCGACGCTGACCGATTCTGAAACCATGGGAATATCGAGTGTTGTTGTATGGTCAACCTGGATGGAAACATGATATGTCATCCGCGCAAACCCGATACAACTGACCACGACCTCATAGTTTTCTGGTGGAATATTGATGATGAAGTAATATCCATCGATATCTGTGCTGGCACCCAAACTGGTCCCCTTGAGAATCACATTAGCACCAACGATAGGCTCGCCTGATTGTCGATCTGTCATGCGGCCTGCGAGTTTACCTGTCGTTCCACAGATCACGATGGAGACACACAGGAGCATCGTTAGACACAAGTGCAGAATGGTATATTTCATACGGACTCTCTCCTTACTATAGATTATCGTATGTATTGATCGGTCTCATGCATTTCACGCGAGACAGCTTCCATAATCGGCGTGATGGCCTTTTTATTCTTCAGCGCAAGCTCTGTAACGATTGCATTCATCATGATGGATATTGCCGAGATAGAATTGGTGTACAGCATATTCTTTGTTCGTACGACCACCACCTGCTCTGCCTGGAAGGTAATGGGCGATGTACGTGTATCCGTAAAAGCAATGACTTTAGCCCCCCGTTTCTTCGCAAACGCGGCAGCATCAATAGTCTCGCGGGAGTACGGAGGAAATGAAAATCCCACGACAACATCTCCCTTTTTGGCGAACGAAAGCATTTCCACAAACCGCATTGGACCTGCGGCGATGGAATGTGCATGGATCGCAACCTGACCAAGTTCATACGCTAGAATCTGAGATAGAAGAGCCGAAATGCCGATTCCCATCGTGAACACCTGGTCCGCGCGGAAAAGCAAGTCCACAACCCCATTGAACGCGGTGCGGTCAAAATGATCCAGCGTTTCATCGATATTTTGGAGCTCTGCTTCAACGACTCGTGCGAGTGCTTCATTTTGTGTTTGTTTTTTTAACTCACCCATGAACTTCGGCACATTGGAGAGATCGGAATGCAACGCACCGATACATTCCTGCTGGAGATCGGTAAATCCATCATACCCCAGGCTGCGCGCAGTCCGGACAATGGTCGGCTTGCTGACCTTTAACCTCTGTGCAAGCGAATCGGTCGTAACGAAAGCAAGTTCATTCGGCTGCTGCAGAATGTAATTCGCCACCTTCTGCTGATTCGTTGGAAGTTTTTGAAAAACTGCGAGAATTTTTTTATTAAGCGCCTTTTGCACGGTTAGATGACTTGAGGATTCATTGTTTTTTTTCATATGCCCGCTCATTGATAATGGATAAAATAGGCAACCGCCAAAAGAATCAACGCGACAAAAAAGAAGTAGATCTGAATCGGCAACATCCAGCGGAACCATTTTCCCCACGCAATATTTGCTAATCCCAATACTCCCATCGTCACACCTGATGTAGGAAGGATAGGATTGATCCAACCTTCGCCAAATTGAAATGCGAGCACCGCTGTCTGCCGCGTAATCCCCACAACATCCGCGAGCGGCGACATGATGGGCATCGTCAGCATCGCCTGCCCCGATGCAGAGTGAACAAAGAAGTTGATCACGCCTTGCATCACGAACATCATTTGCGCTGCGAAGACCGGATGGACACCATGGATCATGTTTGCGAGCGTGAATAACATGAGATCCAGGATTTTTCCGTCGGTCGCAATCACCAGAATTGCCCGTGCGCATCCGATGATTAACGTCACGCCGACCATATCCCTCGCCCCCTCTCGAAAACTGTCCGTGATTTCTGTCAGCGTTAATTTACCGAGGAATCCGCAGACAATGCCGAGTCCCAGGAATAAAGCACCGATCTCATTGATGTACCAACCGAATTGAAGAATACCAACAATCAGGAATACAATAGCCGCAGTGAAGGCAGCCAGAACGTATTTATGTGAGAGCGTAAACGGGACATGAATATTATTCGTAAGGTGAAATTCTTTCTTGCGCCCCTGGTCAAGATCGTAGACCGGACTCCGCCGTGGGTCCTTCTGCACTTTGGAGGCATATCTTGAAACAAACACAATCATCGAAGCGGTACTGATGATCCAGATGACAATTCTCAGTCCGATTCCTGAATAGAGCGGCAGTTCGGCAATACTTTGGGCAATGCCCACAGTAAAGGGATTGAGAACGGAGCCTGCAAAACCCGCAGCCGTTCCGAGGAATGGTATCGCAGTTCCCACGAGCGAATCATATCCGAGTGAAAGCGAAAGCATGATAAAAATCAGGATGAATGGCAGTGTTTCTTCCGAACTGCCGAACACCGCACCACCGATCGAAAAAATGGTCATTGTGACCGGAATAAAGAATTTTTGCAAATGCGGTTTTTGTGAAAAGGTATACGCCATGCGCTGAATCGAGATGCTGATCGCACCGGTCTTCTGGATGATCATGAAAGCACCGCCGATGACAAAGAGAAAAACAATAATATTCGCAGCCTGAATAAATCCCTTGATCGGCGACATGAGCAGGGCACCGATTCCTTGAGGCTGACTCTGGATATAGGTAAAGGAATTCGGGACCACAAGCGTTTTTCCGTCCTTTACTTCACGCGCATATTCTCCTCCGGGTGCAATCCACGTCACGAGTGCTGCAAGCACAACAACAAGAAATATCATGACCAGAGTATTGAACGATTGGTTTGCTTTCATTATTTCTTTCCCGGATGCGCTGAGTGTGATTTCATATCAAACGAATCCCCCGCTGTCAGAATATGCAGGAGGATATTCTCGGCGCTGAGATGACCTTTTGCATTCTCTCGTATTGATTTCGACTGCGTCGCATCAAAAACCATCACCGTTCCCTCGCCGACCACTTCGAAGGAGTCATCCGGATTCACCACAATCGCAGTTGCCTCGTCGATTCCGATGCCGATAAGGGAGGGATTTTCCAGGATGAGGCTGATCAACCGGTTGTGGCGTTTTCGTTTGATAAAATGCTGATCAACGATTGCATTATCGATAAAACCGAACCCCTCAACGGTTTCTATATTGTTCCTCTTTATGGAAGTGTATGCATTGGCAGTATCCCTGGTGAGTTTCTCTTTGCCTGTGATCATCATTTTGCTCATGACGGCGGCTCCTGCACTCGTTCCGCCAATGACTGCTCCGTTTTGATAAAGCTCATGGAGCTTTTTTCCCACTTTTGTATCTAGAAGTGCAGCCGTCAATCTGGATTGATCACCGCCGGAAAAGAAAACTCCGGTCACTCCTTCAAGAAGTTCTAGAACGGAATCGCTTTCCGCCTGCGCATGACTGATATTGAGAGAAAACACTGCATGTGCACCTGCTTGTTGCAGGGATGCCGCTTGGTCCGGACCGACGCTCTTGGCAAGCTCGCTCGCCATGGGAAATACGACAACCTTTGCATGATCACCGCCGGCAAGCTGAACATAGGTCTGCATAATTTGCGGCCCGCGCTTTCCGCCGCCGATGATCACGAGATGTCCTTTCGGATGCTCACCAGCCCGTGTCGTGAGGATGGCAAGGAGAAACATGATAAGGGATTTACTGACTGCGGACCAGTTCATAGGCTATCTCATATGATTTTTCGAGATCTTCGAAAAGAAAATATTCTTCATGGGAATGCGGTTTCTGTGCACCGATACCGATATCGACCGCAGGAATACCTTTCGCATTGTACTTGTTCGCATCACTCCCGCCACCGTACCGGATCGGATCAGGGTTCAATCCGACCGCGCGAAGTGCTCTTTCCAGTTCTACAACTATAGGTTCTGTCGGGGAAAGAATGTACGGTTCAAATTCTGCTGAGGATGTAAAGAGAATCTTTCCTGCACCATTTGTCGAACTGTGAAGTGCCTGCCGGATATTCTGCAATTCTTCACTGATACGTGAAGCATGAAATGACCGTACTTCACCTTCGAGAACCACTGTTTCGGGAATTGCATTCGTCGCGTTCCCGCCGACGAACTTTCCCACGTTTGCTGTGGTCTCTGCATCGATCCTTCCGAGACGCATGCGTGTGATGGCTGCACTTGCGAGTGCTATGGCACTGATCCCGTCTTCGGGGTTGACACCGGAGTGTGCGCCTTTGCCATGAACCTCTGCACGAAAACTATGCAAACCGGTTGCCTCACGAATGTATACTCCAGGACGACGGGAACAATCGAAGACAAACGCTCCTGTGACCCCATGCTTCGAAAGATCGACGGCGGTAGAGCCGAATAATCCTGTTTCCTCTCCGACCGTGAGCAGCACGAAGAAATTTTTAACCTTTAAAGAGGAAGAAGCGACACGTTTGAGAAGGTGGACAAGAATGGATAATCCCATCCGGTTGTCGGCTCCGAGGATGGTTGTGCCGTCAGACGTGATGCGATCCTCATGGACAATGGATCTGAGATTGGTCGTCGGATAGACGGTATCAAGATGCGACGTCAGAATAAAAGCCGGTCGATCGGGTTGATAGTGCGGAGGGAAACAGAAAAGGTTTCCTGTTGTACCACCAAATTTCAACGCACTATCATCCTCAACCACTTGTATTCCCGAGGAATGGAGACTGGCAATGACCGCGTCAGCAATAGGACGCTCGGAAAGCGATATGCTGTTAATTGGTGCAAGAGAGAGAAAAAGATCGGCAAGTTCTTTGGTTGTCTGGTTCAACATCGATGTTGTAATATTAGTTACATTGATGAGTCGTTTAAGTAACTATTGTTACATGCAATTTAGAATATTTCATTTTAGAGTCAAGTGAATTCTACAGGGATCCGCGGCAATGCATCTCAAAAACACTCGAGCTTCCATGCCCTGCTCGCCCCAATTCATTCTATCAATCGGAAGAGACGGCCCTGTATCCGGACCAATAAAGATCCCCTGTCTGTGGCTCGCGGTCAGGTGGGCACTCAACGGCTTCTTGGCGGATAAGCTGGTACCTTGTACAAGTGTCTAAGTCGTCCTTCTTTCATGAGATTAGCTCAAACCTGTGATTCGTTATCCTGAAGCACCAATGGAGAAGCACTCTACCTCCTGCGAATTCACATGGAACGGTTTGAAGGATTTCATTATCTTTTTATCATGAAACGTTGGATTTTCACACTCCTCTCTTTTTTTAGGGTCTTCTCCTTTTTGAGTGGGTAAAATCACTCACAAAAAGTGAAGAAGCGCTTGATTTCATTGTGTAATCCAACTGTTTTAGTGATCAATATTTGTGCATACTGAACCTATGCACAAG
>Ga0268280_1001331_pt1 | contig 16960 bp, 19 predicted proteins | sample saktaG_9_FD_190139 | JGI IMG/M metagenome (GOLD analysis project Ga0268280, IMG submission 190139) | Saline water microbial communities from Sakinaw Lake, British Columbia, Canada - sak_2011_5_24_40m | ecosystem: Environmental > Aquatic > Non-marine Saline and Alkaline > Saline ... | reverse complement strand
TTTATTAAATCCTTCCTTCTGTGCTGATGAACTTTTAGCGCTATAATTACGTAGGGCGCGCGCCACCGCGCCCTCTCTGGCCTTTGCATCCGCTAATTTTTCATTAGATCCCGGGGTGTGTTTTGCAAGCGAGTTTTGCATGACATAATCGCGGTCGGTCATATTTTTAGCTGTTACATATTCCGCATCCCTCTTCTTTACAATGTGAGGCGTTATAAAAATTACGATCTCTGTGTCCTCCACTTTATTGTATCTGGACGTGAAGGCCTCGCCGATCCACGGGAGATCGCCCAGAAAGGGGACTTTTCTTACCGTTTTTATAACGTCCGTCTGTATAAGGCCCGCCACCACGACTGTCTCCATATCCCTTACCATGAGAGTGCAGACGGAACTTCTGTAGCTTGGATTATAAAAATTTGGCGATAGCGTTGACGCCACTGCTCTCGAAACGGACGGCTCAAGGTGCATAAAGATATCCTGCTTGTCATTTACCTGCGGCGTCACCCGTAATACAACCCCCGTCTCCGCCCTCTCGGCCGTTTCGGAAACCTGGCTCGTCTGGGTAACGCTGGTCGTATTTATTCCGATGGCAGTGTTGGCCGATACCTTTATTAGCGCCGTTTCATTGTTTAATGTCATTATCCTCGGACGGGCGAGGTACTTCGTATCGGTGTCCTGGGCTAACATTTTAAGCACAAATTCGGTATCCGCTATTTGTAATGTCCCATAATTAAATAAGCCTGAGCCCTTTAGGGTTTCACCATATGTATTTTTTATGAAACTCTCGGTGAATGGAAACGGCGTCGGGAAAGTGGGGCTTGTGCCAGTTGATGCGCCGCCGCTTGAATCAGTCCCTCCCGTATAGGTAGCCTTAAAAAGCTGCTGCTCAGAACCGTATTCTAGGCCTATCTTCTTCATGGCTGATGTCGATGTTTCAATAATCTCAGCACTGATCATTACGAGTATCGGCTCTACATCCAGCTTCTTTATGGTCTCTTCTATCGCCGCAAAAACATTGGGCGAGTCTGTTATGATAAGGCTGTTATTCCGCACATCAGCCACGATCTTGCCATATTGGGTCATAAGGCTCTGAATAATCTTCACAATATTGGAGCTATTGGAGTCCCCGGAGCTTTTGGACGCGGCCGGCGCATTTGCCATACCCTGAGATAGCGAGCCGGCTTCGGCTATCGCCGGCTGCCCGATAATAGTTATGCCGCTAGACGAGGATCCTTCCATATCCTTAGCCGTCGTCTCTACGGCCACCTGCAGATAGTTTAGCTTAAATATGCGTGTCACGGTCTTCATCGGGCTTTTGCCGCTCGGCTTTATAAGATACAGATTGTCGGCCTGTTTCTCATAAAGAAGGCTATTAGCCTCCAGTATCGAAGCTAACGCCGTTTCTACGGAGACATCGCTTAAGAAGACTGTCACTTTTTTATTTTCAATGACATCGCTCGATATAAAGTTTATACCCGTCTGCACGGAAAACGCCTTTAAGACGCTCTTCAGGTTGGCATTTTCAAAATCCATCGAAACTTTGCCATCTGTCCTTTGGGAGGGCGTGGCTATGTTTTCCAGAGCGGACAACCCATCGCCATAAAAACTCCCCATAAGCATAATCGATAAGATTACAACCGGCCAGCTATTCTTTTTTATCATTCGGAGCACCTCTCTTTATCACTATTTCTGATCCATTTCTTAAGATCGTTACCCTGTCGGGCTCGATCTTGACAATTCTCATTTCATCTATCTGGTCGCCTTCAACAACCACCGTACCGGATATTATCGCAATATTTTTGCCCTGCCCCCAAATGATGCCGTCGAGCGAAAGCGCGTTATTTTGCATTCCGGAGAGCTCAATGCCTTTATTAGATCCATCCCCGATAAGTTCGCCCGGCTTCTGAAATATAGCCCTCGCGGGCACGGCACTGACTTTATCGCCTTTATTGGCTATGACTGCTTTATTTATGTTTTCTTTAAGCCGTGTCATTTCAGCTGACATTTCCCCCGCTACTCCACCAGCAGGATGCATCTCGGCTCTTAGCGAGAAAAATCTGTACATAAGATAAGATGCGCCTAAAATTATTATTAAAATCTCAAACGCTTTTTTCCTGGCAGGTGTCATCATTTTTCCACTACCACAGAGGCTATGGTCGCTGTAAAGACTACCTCTTCGTCCCGACCTAAACCTTTTGTGCCTGGCGTCGCCTTCATATAAACTTTCTCAATAAAAATGCACTCCTTGCGGGCTTCGAGCTCTTCAATAAACCGTATAAGATTTTTGTATGAAGACGCTCCTTCTACGGATAACGTTATTATTTTATATCCGCCGGAGCTTATGGTCTCCGAGGGCCTGATTGCATTTAAAGTCACGCCTTTACTTCTAGAGGTTTCCGCTAAAGTCATCATGAGCCATTCTACGCCTTCGCCAGGCGCCAGAAAAGCGGCAAACTCTTTCAGATATTTTTTATACTCTACTAAGGAATCCAGTATGATTAGGTCGCTCTTCCTTTCGGCGATCGCAAGCTTCATTTTATGAAAGTTTCCAAAATCATACTTTACCAGAACGGCAAAGGCGAACGCGCATAAAAGCGAGAATAGCGCCACGCTCCATACCTTCTTTTTGTCATTTAAGATACTGTTTATATCCGCCATCTCATACGCCTTTAATTGAGTGAAATCTCAAACTCTGTAACTTCTTTCCCGGAAAATATCTTCTTCTCGACTGAAGAAAGAGACGCCTTTTTAAATCCTTCCATCATCTGGCGATCCGATTTAAATGCCTCGAGTATTTTATTCGCCCCTATGGCGCTTGAGGCGGAGTCAAGAATAGATCCTTTTATAACAAAAGAAGCCGACCGGATGTTACTCTGATCGTATGAAAATGTGATACTTTCGACCCACGACATCGGCGGCAACAACCGGCCAAGACCATCGAGTTTTTGCGTAAGGAACCTTTCTTTGGTCATAAGATCGCCGCAAAATAGCGCGCTTTCGACAACAAATTTTTTATGCAGCTGTACATCCGCGCCCGGGTTATCTGGATTTATATCTCTATAGTTTTTAAATTTTTTCGTAATTTCGGACATGTTACGCGAGGTCCAGGCATTTACACCCAGAAACGCCGCGTGAAGCGCGATGATAACTCCGAGGCCCGCAAAAAATTGCAGAAATACCGACCTGACGCCGTATATATCGCTTCGTACTACGTCCTGGGGGGCTATATTTAAGGATGGTTTTCTTAACGCATCGTGAATAAGCATCAGAACGGGAAGATATTTATCGTTCTTTTCCGGGCCGGCGTCGGTAAAAAACGGAAAATGCGGCCTCTTAATGGGTACGCCAAGTTCGCTTGCTATGCGGTCCTCATCCCCCGAGCGCGTAAAACCTGAAATATAGATCCTCTCCACCCTCTCGCTCGTCTCTTTGCGCATATAGTTTATACCGTATATCACGTCTTTTTCTACGTGCTCCCAAATTTCCCCTAGCGTAGGATAGGCACCCTCATCTTCCGGGCCTTTTTCATAGGGCAGAGCTATCTCCCTGAAAAGGTAAGGATGCTTATTAGCCGATCCGCACAGAACTATTTTCCGGCGCGGTTCGTAATGTATAATTATGCAGGCTCCGCTGAACTCAGGGCTATCTAATTCCACAAGCTTCGATAACAGGAGCGGGATGGGTTCTATCACAGCCGGGAGGATATTTTTTCTTGTGAAGTAATATATCAACTCATTGATACTTTTTGTCTCCTGCGCAACGAATACAATTTCGTGGAAGTTCTCCCTTTTCTTGTATGTTTTAAATCCATAGCTGAGAGTGTCGATCGGATGAGGGAGATGGGTCTGGGCCTCAAACATTACGGCCCTAGCTATCTCTTTCTTGGGGATTTCGCGTATTGCAAACCGTCTTAGGATCAGCTGGTCATTCCGTACATTTACAACTACGCGGTATGGGGTTTCGTTTCCGGATGAGAAGACCCTATCAAATATTCCGTCTACTCCCTGTTCCGCGCCTGAGGTTATCGGAAAACGCTGAAGTGAGGTTAGTTCTATTTTTCCGGACGAGGAATGCGCCTCGGCGATATCAATAAAATCGGCACTCATATATACCGCCGTGCCTTCAAAAAAAATCTTCTTTATTTCCTGAGCTATGGCCATTTTAATCATTTATGGGATGCTTACGGAATCTCCTTTTTCCACTACATCGCCGAGCGACTTGTACAATATCTTGGCCGCACAGCACCTTTGCTGAGTATCCTCGACTACGATCCTGCCGAGGAGGGTTTTCTTTCTGAATACAAAGAGCGTATCGCCCGTAGATATTCCATCATCCGAGCCGAGATTTATTATGACAAATCCGTAGTTACGGTTAACCTCGAGTATCTTACCTGAATTATTGCTAGGCCTGGTCGCAACGATAGTGCCAAGCTGGACTGCATTTTCGGCAATTCCATTTTTCGTTCCGGCATTTTCCGTTTTCATTTTCTGTAGTTTTTTATCAATCTGCTTTAAACTCTTTTTAAGAAATTCTGTCTCGGAATTTTTATCAGCTATTTCGCGGTTAAGCGCGTCTATGACCGATCTTAATTTGCCCTGCTCAGCTGTAAGGCCCTCGACTCTCAAGCCATACTCAGAAATCTTCGCCATAGCATCATCATTCTTCGCGGTAATATCGGCAAGCTTCTCTTCCATCGATCTCTTCTGTCTCGTTATATCCGCAATGTTTATCTCAAGAGTTTTTTTATACTCCGTTAAGATAATAGCTTTATTGTGGCTCGCTTTATTAGCTCCGTAAAGATACCATGACATGATCGACAGGAATAATATGACGATGCAGCTTATAACGGTCCATACCCGATATTTCATTTTAACTCCTGTTATTTTTTCTGTCTCTTAATGATAATTTATTTTTCCTTACCGAAAGTATAGCATATCAATCTGTTATATACAATATCTCCCCGAAGGGGATATACCGTCAGTTGTATTAGTAAAATTACTCACCTCAAACAGGCCTAATAAGAATATACTGACGTCACATTATAAGAACCGTCTGGTCGCTCTTGTATCGTGACGGCCAGGTCTTGCGAAGCGGTTACTATGCCGAGATTGTCCGCTAAAGGTTTATTATTTGACTGATTTATATGCCTGGTGGCGATCTCATTATTAGGCTGAAGCGTGAAGCCCAGATTCGCCACAGGATCCTTTAGAAGCATCTGAGCGTAATCTATACCGGCGGAGATAATATAATCTCCCTTTATTTTTATTGCATTTTTGCTCTGGATATCACAAAAATTGCCGACAGTTTGATACAGCGCGAAACTGGTTATCATGATAACCAGTATAAAAACTATCATCATAACGAGAACCACGCCTTTTCTATTTAGAGCCATATTCTTTCTCATTCTCCCAGGAGATGAACTTTCGACTCGAGCGAGCTTGTTTTCCTGGATCCGGCGTCAGTTGCGGTAAGCCGTAATGTTAGTTCGCCATTTGTGATATCCCATGACGCGCCCGACACCGGAAAACTGGTTATATTATTCGCGATAACATTAGTCGCGCCTCCCGTTATAAAGTACGCAAAAGTATTATCGGCCCTGCGACCAAAAGTAACCGTGGTATTGGATGTTATTTCGCTAAGATAGCCGGGCCCTGCTATAGTCGCTGTAATACTTGTGACGCAGCCGGTGTGAGTGGTTGTCGTTACGGTCGAGGGGATGGCGTATCTAAAAATTCTTATCATGCTATGCATGGCCATATTGGCATCGTTTGAAGCATTTATCTGACCCAGCACATTTTTCTGATAAAAAAATAACGCCGTAAATTGAAAGGCCATAGCAAGAACCAGAAGCGAACTTATTAACAGTACGATCACGAGTTCTAATAGCGTTGCGCCCTTATTATTCATATCTTACTGATTCCACGTCACAGTAACAGTTATTGTTTTATAATCGGTATTGGTAACGCTGTCATGCAGGACGGGGCTGATGCTGTATGTCCTTGTGCCGCCATATTGTGTGCAGAGACTGCTCGTATCAAAACCCTGACCGGTTACAACAGTTGCGGGATAGCTGCCAGGTATAAGAAGATCGTAGGATTCCCGATAAAGCCCTTCCATAGTTTCGCGGGCAAAGTTCGAAGCCATTATTTTAGTATCGGCACCGAAAGCAAATTTATTACAATATATAAGAAATTGCAGGGACCCTATAGTGGTTATCGTTATGAGCAGGACCGCCACTATGATCTCTACTAAAGTCATTCCCGCATTATTATTTTTCATATAAATGATACTGTAGGAAGACGGATAAAAACAAAAAATAAACTTATTTTACGCCTTGAGTGCCATGCCTTGGCTTCTGGCTTTGGCGTTTTCTGCAACAAGCATCTAGCACTTCATGATTTATAGCCTGCAAGTCTATATGCTTACCCGCGGCTTTTAACTTCTTCACTATTGCGCACACCATTAGCCGCCTGACTTTTTTTCTATCAGCTACTGACATCCTTTTATTTGCTTTACCAAACCCGATCCCGGACTTTGGGATCCTTGATGTTCCCATTAGTATCTCCTTGTCTTAGTTTTACACTTTAACGCTCACATGACATCATATACCCAGCTTTGATTTTAACTCATAGAGAGCGGCTTTGCAAATAGAAACTAAGAAGAGGACAATCGCGATAAAGCTGCTACTACGGCCGTCTCTACTCTTAAGATCCTCCCACCCAGGCTTACGCACCTGCATCCGGCTCTCTTAAGCGCATCTATCTCATCCGGCAGAAATCCGCCTTCAGGGCCTATGACGAGCGTAAATGCGCCGTTTAAGCCGCACGGAATGGATTCTTTCGTCTCAGGATGGGCGACAAAAGCGCGAGTACCTTTCACTATACAGGGGAGCTCATTCTCTACAAACGACTTAAATTTCATTCGGCATGACACATCCGGCACGATGGTATCTTTTGCCTGTTCAAGCCCCAGAATAAGTTGAGCTCTTATATTTTCTTCCTTCAAAACCGGACTCTTCCAGTAACTCTTCTCTACCCTTTTTGAGTGTATAAGTATTATCTTCTTTATTCCGAGCGCCGTAATATGTCCGAGAAGGCGATTAAATACTATTGGTCTTGGCATGGCTAGTACCAATGTACCCGGCACGGAATGCGGAGGCTCTTTACTTAGTATAACTTCTATCTCGACTGATTTGTCGTTTATCGCAACTATACGGCCCTTCCCTATGTTGCCGTCAATCACCCCCACTACCAATTCATCTCCCGGGGTCGATTTAAGGATTTCAAGTATATGCTTATGCCTTCTGCCCGTAATGACAGCGTGTTTCCCGGATTCCGAAAGATCGTCTTTCGATAAGAGTATAAGGTTCATCTATACTTGCAATGCTCCCTCTCATCATTTAGATGATAATCTCAGAATCGTGACAGCTACCGGCCCCTGATCGGATTCTGAATAAACGACTTTTACTTTATCGCCGTCCTGGATATCACCCGAATTTATCCTGCCAATAACCTGATCCGATATGGCGGTAGTTGTGTTTACATCGAAACTCTTGACGCTGCTCATAGTATCCCTAAGCACTATTCCGCCGTCATAATCTCCTCTTGCCGGATCGATAGGATCTATCGAGTCGACAGTGCCTGCAGCATCTTTAAAACCTCCGGCAAATGCCGGCACGGCCATCATCCCGATGATCGCGATAACTACTAATATTTTCCTCATACATCCTCCTTTATTTTAATATCAGCCTTATCCTTAAACCATTTTTGGACGACCGCCACTTTGTCGCCTTGTATTTCGATCGTCCCATTCTTAACCGTCCCTCCCGCAGCAAGCTTCGACTTAAGCTCACTGGCAATCGTCTCCAACCTTTTCGATCCGTATGTATGAAGGCCCGATATGGTAGTGACAACCTTACCGGCTCTTTTTTCTGATCGGATCTTGGGCACCGGCGATCGCGGGTTCATATTACTCCTCGTCGCTATTAATCACATGGATCATCGCGCAGAGCCTTCCATAATCATGCATATTAAAATTCATCACAAGCCTTGGCAGGTCAAGATATTCACCATCATCGATCTCTTTTCTCATCGGCGAAGTAAATTTTATCTCGCCTTCCTTCAAAATGTCCTTGAACTTTTGGTTTAATAAATTTAGTGTCTTTGCAGAAATTTTTCTATTAAGCCTCAATATCGTCAAACCCGAAATATATCTTATAGAATGATACACACTGTAAAAATCCTCTATATACCTTATCGCCTCATCGACGCTCGTCACAATACGAAAAAGATTTATATCTTCCTTATCGATAAGGCCGTTCTTTAATAATTCCTTATTCACAAAACGGCTCCACACGCTCCAATAAGTAGAACCTTTTGGCTCAATAAAAACTATGGGCCTGGGCTTGGATTTACCCGTCTGGACCAGGGTAAGCATCTCGAACCCCTCATCATGCGTACCGAATCCTCCGGGAAATAGAGCGGTCGCATCAGTCTCTTTTATAAAGATAAGTTTTCTGGTGAAGAAATACTTGAAATTTATTATTTTATCTTTTTCATTTATATAAGGATTTGGTTTTTGTTCAAAAGGGAGGCGGATATTTAACGCAAACTCTTTGCCGGCCTTAGCGCCTTTATTGCCGGCTTCCATAATTCCTGGGCCGCCGCCGGTCACCACCATATAGCCTTTTTCCGTCAGCTTTCTGGCAAACTCCTCGGCCATCTTATATTCCGCTGATGTTTTTTTTGTTCTTGCCGATCCAAATATTATAACTTTCTTCGTATGCCTGTAAGGCGAAAATACCTTGAATGAATATCTGAGCTCTTTCAACGCATTATTTACAAGCTTCAAATCCCCCATATCCCTTGACTCCAGACCTAACTTTACGGCAGTGGTAAGTATCTCATGCAATACATATTCGTTCTTATCATAGGAACACCTTCTGGCAAGTTCGGTGATAAGACTGTCTATAGACTTATCACCTATCTCATATTCTTTTGATATTTTCTTCATAGGCCCATTTTTTATATATCGTCTTCTAAGTTTACCTTATAAGCTTTGATATTTCCAGTGGGATATCGTTTAATTCTATCCAACACCCCGGCTTTATAGAACCTAAACTAAACGGCCCATACTTTATCCGAATGAGGCGCTTCACAGGTTTATCAAAACTTTCAAATAGCCGCCTTAATTCTCTATTTTTACCGCCTTTGAGGCTTACCATAACCCAGCTTTTATCATCCTTCTTTCCGAGGATTTTAACGCCTGTAGGCTCGGCCTTTTCTCCACGGCCTATATCGACACCTCTTTGCATCTCTAGAATCTCGTTATGTGAGATAGCGCCGTCTATAAGAACTTCGTATGTTCGCTCGATCTTATAGCGCGGCTCTGTCAGAACATTGCCGAATTTTGTGTCGTTGGTAAATATCAATAACCCCTCGGAGTCGCGGTCGAGCCTTCCTACGGGGAATATCCAGTCATCAATATTTTTAAAAAATTCGTAAACCGTAGGCCTGCCCAGCTCGTCTTTGCGGGTAGTTACATACCCAGCCGGCTTGTGAAATAAAAAATATCTCTTCTTACCTTTAGGCAACGGTTTCCCACCGACAAGAATGTTTCCGGAATCGTTTATCGTTATACCCGGATCAAAAATCGTCCTGCCTTTCACCTTAACTTTACCGGCCATGACCAGGTCGAGGGCTTGTTTTCTGGAACATAATCCTGATTTTGATATCATGCGTATAATATTGTGCGCCACAAGAACCGCCTTATTTTCCAAAAACCGACTTGACTGCCGGACGGGTCAGATAATATGCCAGAAAAATACATTCAAACAGTATAAGCCCGAGATGCATATGCACCACTTTATAATAAACGCATACAAAAATTCCGTAAAGCGCTCTCAACACGAGGAGCATAATCATAGGCTTCCGGGACCATTCTTTAAGCGCCATAAGACCCGCTCCTACTGTAAGAAATAACAGACTTGCCAAAACTTTCACAAAAAATACTGCTATTCCCAGATCTTCCGGAATGACTATAAGCCCAAATGCCTTAGATAGAGCAGTCACAAAGCTGCGAAGCTTATCAGGCTCCATCGTAAAATGCGCAAAAACTATATACAAATTAAGAAAAAAATGCAGGACGGCAAAAAATACCACTGCCGCCCCGATAACCCGTACCCATGTTTTAAAAGTCTGTGTTAGCATCGTTATCTTTCATTATTTTTAAAGGGCTTCGAAAGGCCTATATAAAACGGAACCCACCTACCTTTTCCCCGATACTCCTTTAGTAGATGGGCGTTTGTTGAGGGCCTTGGGGATTTTTCCCTTCCTTCTAACTTCCCCTTACCCTCACTTATAGTATATCACATGTTTAGAAAAATTCAAGGTCTCGAGTCGCTATTCCCGGTTTACTTCTTCATCAAACCCAGTCGTTCTCAGACCTTATCACGAGCATGAGTGTTTCTACAAATGGATCTTCGATCTGGTCCGGATGCGCGGCGTAATAGGCATCCATCTTCTGACGGTAATATGAGGCGGAATTACGGATTGTAATACCTGCGTCCGCGGCGGCCTGGATGAAATTCCCAGTCAGTTTTTCCCTATCGGCCGCACTAAGTTTCAGGTAATCCTTGCCAGTAAAAAATTTGCCCTGGCGTTTCGAAATACCCTTGAATATCGTCGAGCCGAGGATATTTCCTGTAGGAGCTTTTCCTCTCGACAGCGTAGCTGCATCCTTGTCGGCGGGGGTTGCAGGTTTGGATGGCGCTGGAGACGCAGCGGGAGGCGCGGACGGAGACTCGGGTGGCCTTTTGCCATCACCGTCTGCGGTCAGGGGCGCCATGACACCGGGCTTAAGCATACTGCCGGCAGGCGTCAGCGACAAGTAAATAGTGGCGTCATACGAACACCTTTGAGTGCCGGTCGTCGGAGGATTACCTAAAATACCCGGCCCTGTCTTTGAATCCCGCGCGCGGACCACTACGACCTTCTTCGCTTTTAATCCGCTGAAATCTATAAAATCGGTAGAGATGGGGATCTTAAACGTGCCTTCCATCGCGCCATACGGATCCGCCATAAACTGCTGTTTAGAAAGCTTCGCGGTATCCATTATCTTCTGCGGGTTGATCGGGGTCATGAATGGCGTCATCATCGTCATGGGAGCGCCATTGACGGTAGGAGCAATCATTCCGGCGGACAGCGTAAAGTCGAGAGTAACGCCTTCCGTACGGCCCTGTATGATGCCGGGGCCGGCAACCACTGACTCAACCGGCGGCACCATCTGGCTTACGCCGTTAGATGTCGTAGAGCCGTCTTTGTCTATGTAGTAAGAGACCAGCGAGATCTTCCGCGGTTTCAACATGAAACGCGCCGGCGCGACCTCTATCTTTGCCGGCTGGCCAAATTGCCCACCGGTGCGGTAGAGCCGCGATACGGCCCTGCCGTGTCCGTCGTACTTTAAGTCCCATATCGTCTGTGTGGTCTCACCGCCTGTGTATGTCCTATAACCGGCATTGTCCGTCCATTTTATCTCGAGCACTATCTGCAGGTCGTACTTCTCTATCCTAGCATTCTTTTCATACTTCTCTATAACGCCGTCCATGCCGCTGATGAGAGGTTTACCATCGTACTGCCCGGGCAGCGTTTGTGAAAAACCCGGCATGGTGAAAGATACGAGAAGGGCCGCCGCCAGCAATACCCTAGTCGCGCGCACCATTATTGCCCCAGTCCCTTTACCGTAAACGGTGTCTTCTTCTTGGCGGTAGTGGTGGTTGCGGTGCCGGAAGAGCTAGACCCCTGATCGCCGCCGTAAGTAGTAAATGTAGGCGTGGTTCGCGGCGGCTTATATGTAGGCGGCGTGGTAGTTGGAGGAGGAGTGCTCCCGCCGTTACCTGGAGTATCGACATGCTTAAACGGATCGAAGAAACCGGTATAATTCGCCGGCGTATTATAATTACGTGGCTGCTGGCGCCGAACAGCTGTTATATAATGGCCTACATTATTATTATTTTCATTAAATTCGGTCAGTGTGCTATCAGGATCAAGGATAAGGTTCATCTTATGCCTTCCTGTATTGAACCAATAATTAGATATCGATATCGTTCCGCGCTCGCCCTTACGCAGGTAGGTCTTTACGGAATCTCTCACAATTTGTCCGTCGACGCGCACCTGGACCTTCAGATTCCTTATGTCCGCAGCCGTAGTATTGTCATAAACGGCGTATATCGTACCCTTCTTGCCCGCGGTCACCTCTTCCATATAATCTCGTTCCCCGTCCGGAATAAACCCGATATCGGTGGCGATGGCGTCGGGCTTGGGTGTTGCGGCCAGCCTCAGCGGCGCGGGTCCCGACCCTTGAGTCTGTCCGAGACCGACTGTAACAGTATCATGGGCCTCATTATCGTCGCGGTTACGCTCGTTACGAATCGTGTCGCCATCGGGATCTATCTTCACCGCTATCTCATGCGGACCGGCCGTCGTGAATGCATGGTCGATATTGATACTCTTATCGATACCGGGTATCAGGGTCACAAGCTCATCATGCAAAGTCTCGTTAGTGGTAAGGTCCATTATCACTACTTTGGCATTATTTATATCGACCGGACCCGTATTCTTCACTCTCGCATATATCTTTATCGGCTGACCTGTTATGGTAGATTCGATAACCCTCTCGTCTGTATTCCATATGAGAAGGAAAAGCGCTTTCATGTTCGGCTTATTGGCTTCTTCGGGTGAGAGAGGATCGGCAACAAAATGAAACTCCTGGACATTATCAGCCCTGTTCGATTCCTGCACCGCACCGGATTCATTGACGATCATCTTTATAGTATAATCGCCAGGTTTCGTGTAGCAAAACCAGCCGCCGCTGGAGACACATTGGCCCTGTCCGGGCTGTAAGGCGTCCACGGGATATTCGATATTATTAAATTGTTCCATATTGGTCATATTAACAGGTTTGGCGGCTACCACGCACGCCTCGGAAGGCGCGCCGCCGGTGTTCAGAACTTCGCTGTTCATACGGAAGCGCTGGTCTATCTTCACGTGCGCCGGAGATCCGCGAATGATAGTCTGGTGTCCGGCATCATCTGTCTCGACAAAACTATTCAGTGGCCTCCACGTAAGATTCGGTAAATCATCCGCGGCCGTAGCTACAAACTGCGAGCTGGCCATATTATTATCGGCCACGCCCGGCCCTTCTTCACGGATGGCGTCGTCCTGGTTCACCGCTATTATCAACATATAACTTTCCGCGCGAGGAAATGAAAAAGGCTTCTCAAATAAGTAGCTCGATTGTGGCTCTATATACACTACATCCTGACGCACGAGGACGTCAAAATGACCCAGTGCCACTTTGACATTTTTACCTTCCGGAAAATTATTACGCACATACCCCTGCAGCATGCCCTGCTGTCCGACTCTGGCCGATTGTACCCAATCATCGGAGCCGTCAGGTTTAAACCCGACACTGACTGCAACAATATCTTTAGATCCCACGGCAGCTTGACCGCCGCCGGCGCCCGGGCCTACAGGCACCGGAATGACCATCACTTCATTACCCGCAACGTTGCGTGCCCTGTCAGCATCGCTCAAACCGTCTATACTGAACTGGAGCTTATGCGACCCTATGGAGGGGAAGGTATAAGGCTTAGTGAAACCTCTGGTCGCATAGGCCGGGACGAGAACATTATCATCTCTTTCTGTGTTGCCATTTACAGTTATCACTCCATGCAGAATCTTTGCGGTATCGTATTGATTAGCAAAGAAACCATAGAGTGTGCCGCGTTGGCCTATTTCGGTTTCGGACGCATATTGATTACTTCCGTCGGGTATGAAGCCTACGCTGTATACGATGATACCACCTGTGGACTCCACTTGCGGCATCCCCGGCGGCGGATTACCAAGCCCGGGAACGAGTGTATTACCGCCCCGCAAAGCCCACCACGGTATAGCACCGAAGACGTTGGAATTCAAACCGGATGATGACGGATAATTATTCACTATTACATTGCCGCCTGCTGGCTGCTGATAAGGGACTTGCTGATCCGGTTGGTTCTGCTGGACCGGAGCCTGCTGCTGTCCGTCGCCGGTCTCTATTATTGGTTCACCGGGAGGTTCGGGTATCTTTATGTCTTCGGAGGCGGAAGTAGCTGCGGAGGACGGGATTTCTTCTTTTTTACCCTTACCGCATCCTACTACGGATACCGACAGGAAAAAAACTATGACTATTGCCGATATAAACCCCTTTGACATGACAGCATTTTTCATATCCGCCCCCTTATGTTTATTAAAGGAAGTATACCTGATAATATGCCAAATGTCTAATCGACCTTAACAGGCTATTTTAATGAGAGATTAAATATTCTTTTCAGCGATGTCGCCGGCGATCGGAAGTTTAATTTTCTCCCCCTGATACGCCTTTATCATTAAGACGATCCAGAGTATGAGCGCCACAAGCCAAAGCAGCGTTGAGGCCAGCCCAATGAGAGGTAATAAGAAATACGCATGAATCGCTATGGCCAGCGACGCGATGACCGATATGACAATTCCTATGGCGGAGAAAGCTCCGAAAACTATGATCGACTGCATAGCGTGAAAACGTACAAACTTATTATCTTTCTCGATTAAGAAAAATATAAGCCCCGTTATCCAGCCTGCCAAATAGCTTAAGAGCGCCGCCATATTTGCCTGTAAGCCGCTTGATGTCTTCCCCATATCCTTTGTTTCCATAACTCCTCCTTTTGTAAGGTTACCTACATGAGACGATCATATTTTGAGCCAAGTTTGTAGGACATAACTTCAATCTGCTGTTTTGCGATATCGACGTTAATTTCGAACGAATAGCCTCTTAGTGACGTTGATCTAAAAAAAGACATCATTACATTCTTTCTGCCGTGCTGAGGCTTACTGCCAAGTCTGGGGCTTGTAGGGAAACCTGCTGCTCGGAAAGCTGCATGTAGCTTATCTCCATCGGATAATATTAAAATAGGCTTTACAGAATATATGAGCCTGTCCTCAACAACTTCCCCGTCAATTCTGGGCGCTTCAGGCCCTTTAGCCGAAATAAGCTTCGTATCCTTAAATGTTTTCACAAGGACAGGGCGAATTATAGAATCTATATCTTTGGCTACAGAAGTACCGGAGGTGAAATTTCTTGCTGAAAAAAATCTTGGATTGTCCGGCGACGCCTGCCCACCCTGCATTGTCAATTTTTCCAATCCGGCCTGAGACTGGTATTTGGTCGGTTCACCCCCCTGATTCTGGCCGCATCCGCTTCCTATAAATACAAAGAATAATACTGCCGAAGCCAAAAACGATATCATAAATGACCTCTTATGCACCATTCTCATATTATCTCCTTTTCTAAATCACCATTGCCATGCGGCGCCGGCGTAAAGAGCCTGCTCCCGGCCCGAAACGAGCGCTCGCAGGAATACTTCTCCGTCACCCTTAAAAATCTTGCGCGATAGTTCTACCGCTGCGCCTATGTCTTTATCATCCTCGCCGCTCTTTAATCGCAGCGATACGGTGTCTTTACCCGTGATCTTAAAGTCCGCGCCGAATACGATCTGGCGCGTCTTTTTATCCGCATATTTAAACTCGAAGACTACGCCGATATCTTCTTTTAAGAACCACCTGCCGAATAGGGTTACTACCCGCGCAACCGGCCTGGCATAGCCCTTAAGGCCGAGCCCCACCTCATATTCTATATAATTTTCCTTAAATATGCCAGCACTAGTCTTAAAATCGAAAGACGAGTCGGTTCCCGCGCCGAGCGAATATGATATCCGGTATCTGTCCCTGATATCCCAGTAACCATCGAATTCGAGGGTGTGGACCCGGCGTGATTTTTTGGCAAGATCCGAGTTTTCGTAGCGATAGACTATCTTATTATTCTTATCGATCTCCCAGGCTCCGTTAAATATCAGGGCATCGTATCGGCCCGACTCTCTTCTTACATGAAATGACAGCCTATTGCGTTTATCGGCCCTCCATATTCCGCCGAGCTCCAGAACATATGTAGTTTGAGTATTAAGTTTTGAGGTAGTGGTAACAGCGAAGTAGAGTGAGTTCTTGCCCGCATCAAGTATCTCCCCTTCCAGCGTTAACTGATCGCCTAAGGTCTGTCTCCCTAATTTATTCAGTGTGAATCGTAATCTATGGTCATCGGTAAGCGACCAATCGCCTTTAAGCCTTACCTGATGGGGAATAGATTCAGCCTCCGAAACAGGCGCCTTAATCTGGTATATAAGATTACTGGATTTATCGAGTGCAAAATGACCATCTACAGCCTTCCGGAATCTAGGCAGGATGAGCCTGTTATAAGGATCTATCTCGTAGCGGACTTTAGTGGAAATAACGCCTCCTTACTATATCATAGCCAGCGCTACCGAAAGCGCACTCATAAGAACTTGGCTCGCTATAGAGATCGCACCTTGAGTATTGCGACGCTTCTTCATCTCGGTATCTATAGCATTTACCGCTGTAAGATAAACTATCCTCTGGGCGTTTTGGACTTCGGTGAGCTCCGGCGCAGCGTCCATGTAGTAAGCATCAGCCTTGGGCGATAGAGTCTCAAATAGCTTTATTAGATCTTCATTCTTCCATGCGGATAATTTTACTTTTTCGTATTTTGCTTCGAATATACCGGAATTCTTTATGTATTTGGATTTGCGCTTTGCTAGAAGGGTCATGTAATCTTCCAGCACTATTGACCTGGCTATGCCGTCCTCCCAGGTTTCCGTCTGCACATTATATATAAGCGCGACCAGCTTTAACGCGCGGTCGTCATCCATTTCTTTAAATTGGGAGTACTCTTTACCCTCCACCTTATAGGCGGTGGGGCGGTTCATTGTAGCGCAGCCGGAAATGGCGAGCGAAAAGACCATAACAAGCAAGATAATTATTGCGAGATTTTTCATAGAATTAAAACGGAGACAGCGGCTACTATTAAAATAGCT
>Ga0268280_1001330_pt1 | contig 16962 bp, 13 predicted proteins | sample saktaG_9_FD_190139 | JGI IMG/M metagenome (GOLD analysis project Ga0268280, IMG submission 190139) | Saline water microbial communities from Sakinaw Lake, British Columbia, Canada - sak_2011_5_24_40m | ecosystem: Environmental > Aquatic > Non-marine Saline and Alkaline > Saline ... | reverse complement strand
TCGTCGCCATTGTCGAAGCCGACCATCGAGACATGCACGTTTGCGCCGTCAAGAATCCAGGGCCGGTCGGATTCCGCAAAGAAGATGTCCCCTGTTTCTTTTATGCGCTTGAGCACTTCTCGGTTTGCGCCACCACGGATGCCTTGGGTGGCAAGCAAACCAGTGCGCGGGCACCTGCCGGCTGTGATATGTTGGCGCGCCTTCTCGAACCAGTAACAGCACAGGTCGGCTTCGCGCGGCACGCGATCAGACCATTGCGTAAACAGCTTGTTAACATATTCGTCACCAAGCTGCGAACGCAAAAGCTTGCCGCCCAAGAACGGCGGGTTGCCGACAATGCAATCCACATCCGGCCATTCTGGCTCGCGCGGATTGGCTGGATCGCTGAGATCGAGAATGGCATCCATGCACTTAAAATTACCTTCCATCGGCCGCAAAATCGGCTCTTGCGTGATGCCGAAGCCGTTGGCTTTGGTCCATTGCAGGTAGCCAATCCACACGGTCATCTGCGCAAGGTCGAAGGCGTAGGGGTCAATTTCAATGCCGTGGAGTTGCCACGGCCCGACCTGCGGCAAGTAGCCGCCGAGGTCGTTGTCCATGGCAAACAGAATGACCTCCTTTTCAAGGTCTTTGAGCTTCTGCAGGGTGACATAGAGAAAGTTGCCGGAACCACACGCGGGGTCGAGCACTTTGACGCCGGCAAGTTTGAGCAGGAATTGATGCAAGATGGCGTCGGCCTCGGCGGTGGCTTTCTTGAGCTTTGCGGGCGACAGGGGCTTCGCTGTGTGGCCAGACCGGGCGGCGGCGGTCTTCTTCTCGCCGGTGCTGAGCAGGCTGCCTATGGTCGCCTGCAGCGCCGCCCACTCGCGGCGCAAGGGTTGGAATACGACTGGCTCGACAATAGTTTCAATGTCCGTGCGCGATGTATACTCGGCACCAAGTTGCGAACGCTTGGCCGGATCCATGCCGCGTACAAAGAGCGTGCCGAAAATGGAGGGGTCAATGGCGCTCCAGTCAAGGGAGGCTACCTCATGGATGTGGTCAAGGTCGTCCCGGGCAAGGCCGAGCACCGACGTGTCGGTGAATAGGTTGCCATTGAAATGGCGGATGACGGCCGCGCCGAAGTCGCCGCCGTGGGCCATTGCATCGAACAATTGGGCAATGAGTTTGGCAAAGCGTTCCGGCTCGGCGCGCGTCTTTGCCACGATGTCGCTGAATAGGCCTTTGGGCAGCAGGTCAATGTCTTCGGCAAAAAGGCAGAACACGATGCGGTCAAGGAACAGGGCGACTTGGTGCGGATCAAGGTCGCGGCCGCGCAATGTTTGGGCAAGGTCAGCAATGTGAGAGGCGGCCTTGGTGGTGATTGCCGTGCTTGTGACGCCCGGCTTGAGTTTCTGCGGCTCATGGAACATGGCGCGCAGCGCCTCGATGTTCTCGGGCTTACCGAGGGCGTCAAGCTCTATCTCGATCTTGCGCGTGGGCGTGGCGGTGAAATTGGTGCGGATGATGATGCGGTCCATGTCGCACGTGACCAGCAGCGGCGGATTCTCAAGGTCTTCGCGGTACTTGAGTAGTTGGCTGTAGGCGGCGTCAAGGTCTTTGTGCTTGCCCTTGTACTCGATAGCGAAGTAGCCACGCTTCCAGACATCGGCCCAGCCGTCGCCGCCGCCGTGCTTGGCGGCACCGCGTTCGAACGTGAACGAGTCACCGACTGGATCGAGTTCAGCGGGTGGCTGGTGTTCGACCAGGGCGCAAAGGTCAAGGAAATGCTGCTGCGCTGCGGAACGCTCGGTGAGTTCTACCTTGCGCCATTTGTTGATGAATGCTGCGGGGTTCATGCGGCAAGTATAGCGAAATGAGCGCGGCTGTGCAAGAGCGGTTGGGTGATTATCCTCGCCGTTCGTTTTCCTTCGCAACAGCCTGTACAATGTGTCTGAATTGGTCGGGGTGGTATGCTGGCATGGCTGGGGATGGGAACGCGCGCCGCGGGCTATGCGGCGGCGATGGCTTGACCGCTGCGCCTGTGACCGGCGGCACGTTTCTGCGGTGCGCGTGCATTGCTCACCACATGGTACAGGCTGGGCCTGTCCATAGCTGCAGCGGTGGCGATGGTCGGCATGGGGTAGTCGACGCCGGGCGCGCCGCCGCCTCGGGATGGCCGGGGTACTGCCGGTAAAATTGGCCAAAAGGCGGATAATCGTACCGGCACTGCGGCGGCGTGGCGATCGGGCTGCCGGCCGCGCGCCGGCGTGCCTGGCTGGGCGCGAGGCGGGATTGGGGAAAGGTTGGCAAGGCCAGCGCGGCGTTCGGTGCCTTGGTCCGGGTTGCCACCGTGCTGGTGCGACTGGCGCCGGGTGCTGGGGCTGATAGGCGTCAGCGTGGCTATGCCGGTTTAGCGGCTGGCTTGCAGTGTTCAATCGGTAGTATAAGATCGCGCTACACTACAAAATGTGGTGCTGTATTTTTATGCTGGTAGAAAAGCTGCCTTGCACACGTTCGGAATTTCCGATGCTGATCTACACGGTCTGCCTCGCACACGCGCACGTGGTGAACGGCTTTCGGAAAACGAAAGTTCAACCCGCCTCGGCGGTCTGCCTCGCACACGCGCGCGTGGTGAACGGACCAAAGCAGTTGCCTAATTTAGGCACCTTAACGGTCTGCCTCGCACACGCGCGCGCGGTGAACGGAGGTGGATGAATCATCCACCTCAACCCGCCTTGGTCTGCCTCGCACACGCGCGCGAAGTGAACGATGAGGCCTCAGGTGGCGGAAAACGCCACCTCAAGGTCTGCCTCGCACACGCGCGCGAAGTGAACGATCGAACTCGGTAAATTTACCGAGTTCGCCTGAGGTCTGCCTCGCACACGCGCGCGAAGTGAACGAGGTTGGATTTTGTCCAAGCTGACCTTTTCGCGGTCTGCCTCGCACACGCGCGCGTGGTGAACGGAGGTGCTAACGGTTAGCAGCTGATCGTCTTTCGGTCTGCCTCGCGCGCGCGCGAGGGGATATTACCCCATTTGCTGGGTTGGTCAAGTCGATAGTTCACATAACCCCGATTATTAATACATGGCATAGGACGCACCAGAATGACGCCTGGCGTGAGCGTCCGGCGCCGAGTTCTGAACCGGCACCATTTTGGGAAAATTCGCCTTCGCTCGTTTGCGAAACGAGGCTTCCAGAGCTTGTTTTGTCATTATGACCCAAGACAGTGGCGCTTGCGGGGTTGCTTTGGGGAGCGTGTGGTGTTGGTGCCATTTTCGACATCTTACCCCATTCGACTTTGGCTTTTGGGTGTTGGTGTGTTCTGCAACTGCCGCCGCCCGGCGCGCGGGCCGCTCTTTTCCGTCGAGCCCAAGGCGGGTTGAACTTCCCGATTCGGGAAGTTGAGTCTGTCTAACTGATGCAACCAATCCATCATGCACTCCGCACATTTTGGCGATTGCGTTGCTGCTCATCTTGTTGGCAAACTCCCGCAGCGCGATCTCGACGCAGCGGCGCTTGTCGGCATTCGTGCGGCGGTGCCCATACAGCGCGTCTGTCAGGGCGCGGTGCTGCCTTGCGCTGGCACCCCTGGCCTTGCGTGCCGACCCTGGGTGTCTGGTGGTGACCCGCCCTACCACGTGTGTCGGCGTGGGAATCAGTCCGCAGGATGAGAATGCCGCAATTCCGCGGCGTGGCGAGGACGGCGGCGGGTAGCTGGCTGCGCGGCGCGCGAATTCCAACGTCGGTGGCGCACCCGGAAGCGCATTGACCGCAGCCGATTGCGGGCGCGGATATTGCGCTGGTGCGCGTGGCTGCATGACGCTGGTATTTGTGCGCCGTGGTGCTGCCCGCCGTCAAGCAGTGCGCATCGCGGCGCCGCGCTGACGTGCGCAAGCACGATGATGAAGGCGGGCATCATGGCGCGGTAGCATGGCTGCCCGCCGTGACATCGAAGTCAAGATAAACAACTGGCGGGCGAAGGTTGTGCGGAAGGTCGCCGGCGCTGCCGGTGCCTGCTGCGCGCCGGCGCGTGTTTGCGATTGGTCTTGCACGGCCGGCTGTTGCCGCCGGCTCAATTATGAAAATTCGCGGCAAGGATCACGAGCTGCGCGCGTGCGACCTGATGGATTCATATGCACGCTGACGGCTTAAGGCGCCGGGGCAAGCGTCTTCTTCTGGCGCGAGGCTTTGCTCGGCAAATGCCCGTGACAGAAGAAGTCGCGCGGATTGACACCGGCGCGCCGGCTGCGTGCATGTGATTCCATCGCCTTGTAAAGGATGAGCGCGTGGCCATGGCCTTGCCGCTGACGCTGACGGCGGCGACAGGGACACATAAGATGGAATTATGCGTAAGGTGGTACACCGTCAGCAACGGATTTGCGCAGCGCAAAACGGCCTGTACGCATAGTTACACTTATGTTCCAGGCCGTGTCCGGGATTGCGCTTTGAGCGCCGTGTGCGCAGCAGGCACCGGCAGCGCCGGCGGGCGGGTAGACCATAGAGGGCAAGCGGTCGGGGGCCATCACGGGGGATGAAAAAGCAAATTGCGTGACACGCGAGTCTTTGCGTGGCGCGCAATTTGCGTAGGCGGTCGCGGTGGCGGGGGGATGACCGCATGGCTGCAGCACGCTGCGGATGACTTCAGGTCAGCCGGCGTTCCGATAGGCGCGGGCGCGGCCGGCGCTCTGGCGGCGAGGGCGCGGCCGGTGCTCTGGTTGCGGGCCCGACCTGGGGTTTCCCCATTTCCGAAAAGGTTGTTTTTGCAAAAAACGCCGGCGGGCATTTTCGGAAAAATCGGTAGATTCTTTTTCACAGGGTTGGTGTGACCGGGGTGTTATGTTTGCTGCATTTCACAAAACAGCCGCGGCGCTTTTGTGGAAAATCGTTCTGCTCGTTCGGCTCGTCCTTCTCGGCCGGCGCCATCTGCAGCAGTAGCGCGTCGATCGAGCAGCGGCTGATGTGGCCATGGCGGCTGCGCCGCAGCCGGCCCGTGCTGACATACCGGCAGACAGTTGCCACCGTCACGCCAAACATGAAGGCGGTCGCGCGCGTGCTCATCTCGCGCTTGTGCTTGAGTACGGCGACGTGCAAGACCTCGAGCTCGGCATTGGTGAGCGGCCGGTGGATCGTCATGGCAATTTCATCGGCAATGGTTGGCATGGTCATCCTTCTGGGGGTTAGGGTTGAAGATCAGAATTAGGATAGGGAAAGAATTGGAATATGTTAAACGAAAGCGCCGGCGTTCTGGGAGTAGGTGCCGCGCGACCGTGCGGCCCGTCCGGTTGCCCCGGACTCCAATTCTTGCCGCGGGCTGTATGTCCCCCAAGCATCAACCGGTATCAGCAACGCCTTGCTCGGCGGGCGTGTATGTGCAAATGTCGGCAAGGTTCTGCATGACGGACACTACTTCGATAGAGTCTGCGCAATCTCGTTGAAACGCGGCAATGATGACGTTGGCAAGGGTTTCTGCCGCGTCGCGGTATGCTGGGAAAAGGTCTGGCGCGTTCGCCTCGAGGTCACGCCCGAAGTCAATCAAGGCATCAGCTGCAGTTATCAGTTCGAGTGTGCGGTCGCTGCTGATCATGCCGCGCTCCTTTGAAAAGATATCCACTCGGCGAGCATCTTGTGCATGCTGGCAAAAGGTTCTTTCCACGTTGAATCTTGGAATTCGGTCAGCCACGCGCGGATGCCATCCGGCGTGTCAAGCGCGCGGTCGAGTCCATCATGCAAAGTCTCGTAAAGAGTTGCCGCATCGCGGCGTTCGGTGTCTTCGAGGTCTTGAACGCGTTTGAATTGTGCGAGGTCGTTGCAAAACTCAATCAACGGAAAATGATGATTGGAATGAGAACACGAGATCGAGTCTTGGTTGTGGAAAACGACTTCGCGTGGGGCGGCAGCCAGGATGATTTGGTTAAGTTGGCGGTGCAGTTCACGGCGTTTGGTTGGGTTTTGCATAGTGCTGTTCTGGTTTTGATTAAGGAAGGTCAGCGGGCGTTGGTGGTGTTGGCAATGGCCGTCTTGCGTTGATTGGCGGCCGCAGCCTGGGTGAGAATTTGCGCGGCTTGAGTTGCGGCACGCTCGGCCAGCTTTGCGGTCACAACTTGCTGGCCGGCGCTGTTGACCATAAACTGGCCGAGCTTCTCGCCGTCTAGAAAGATGGTGACATTGGTGGCGGGGACCAAGGGCAAGTCAGGCCGGCGCAGCATCGCCGGCGGAAGGTTTGCTGGTTGCAGTGCGTTTTTCCACGGCGCGTCTATGGTGAACGCCGGCGCGCGGCCGGTTATTGTCGCGGTGAGCGCGGCCAGCGCGGCGCTATTGCGACCAAGCTCGGTTTGATTGCCGCCGAGCGCCGCGATCAGTCCGCCGGTTGCGTCACCCTTGCCGCCCAACTGCTGCCAGAACGTCTCATCCTGCAAGTTTGCACTATAGCGCCCCCCGGCATAAAAGTTTGCCAGCCCGGGCAAGCCCTGCTGCGTCAGTGTGGCCAATGGTGGCATGGGCGTTCCGGTGCGCTGGGCATCGGCGTAGGCGTCAGCCAGGATTTTAGCGAACCGTTGCTCTTGCTCTGCGATTGCCGCGCCCTCGGCGGTTGACTTCGCGCCGGCGCGCTGGGTTTGCCAATAAAGCGAAGGTGAGCTGCGGAACGCGCCCATCATGTTTGCGGTATCTGCTTCGCCGAGGCCGGCCCCGGCGAGGCGCTTTGCGAATGCATCATGCAGCCCGCTGCGCTGCATGAGCCGGATGATCTGCGCATTCTGAAAGCGCATCAGATTATTCGCCGCAATTTCTTTCGCCGCCGCCGCGCCGCGAAAGCGCACGGTTCGCTTGTCTTTGCCTGTGCCAGTCGAGCGGTCAACGCCTACGAAAAGACGCTGGCCGATTTCGGCTGCACCCGACAAAAGCTGCTGGTTGATCTTGCCCGCCTCGCTGTTGAGCCTGGTGATTGTCGAGCGGTAGGTATCGAGCGCCGCCGATTGCCGCTTGGCCGTTTCGGCCTGGGCTGCTGCCACGCGCTTTTCAGCATCAAGCCGCAGGGCGGCAATCTGCTGCTCGATGTGGTAACGGTCTTCGCTTGCCTTGGCATGTTCTTTCGCAAAAGCCTTGATCTGTTTGCTCGCGGCGGCGAGTTCGTCTTTTGAGCGCGGGTCGGCAATGCCTGCGGCGCCGGCGCGCGCGTCGGTCGTGACCTGATCGAGCCGTTTCAGTTCTTCAGTGAGCAGTTCAATGCTGCGCCGGTATTTTTCAACATCGGTGATGTCTTCGCGTTCGATTAGCTGCAGGCGGTCCTGAATGCTTGGATCATAGTCGGCAATCTGATCGCGCAAATTGCGCAACGTTTCAGCGTAGCGGCTGACCTGCGCTGTGGCCTGCGCCGCCTTTGTCTCTTCAACGGTGAAGAGCGTATCGAGTGCCCCGGTTACAACGCGGGCGGCGTCGTCAAGTTGCGCGACGGCCTGCAAGACGCCGCCGCGCTGGTCTGCGGCCACGGCCACGCCGGATCCCGGAGTGAGTAGCCGTTGCGCCTGTGCGCGCGCATAGGCAAGCTGCGCACGCGTGGGTGCGGCGGCATCCTGAGCGGCTTGCTTTATGGCGCCGCGCGTCATGCCGGCGCGGTTCCCGAAATCGCGGAGCTTCTGAAGATCGTCAAGTAGATCTGACAAGTCACGCGTGCTTTCAACGGCTTTAGCCACCTCCCCTGCAACTGGTGCGAAGGCGGCTGCCACGCCGCGTGCCCAGCCTGGCGCAATGCCGGTGCCTGTGCGCTTGGCGACAATCGCACTGACAACGTTGCGGCCTTCAATGCGCGCCATGCGTGCAAGCACATCGGCCTGCTCACGGAGGTTCAACGCGAGCTCTTTGGCAGACTTGACCTGCGCGGCGATGTTGCCAGACGTGTCGGCGACGCTGCGGCCCAGCAGTTCTTGCGCCTTGGCAAACTGGTCGGTTGATGCTGCGCCGGTGTCCAGCGCATCTGCCATGTCGCGCAATTTCTCGGACTGACTGCGGTATGCGTCTTCGGCGCGGGATGAATCTTCGACGGCGCGCTCGAGGTTGGCTCTGCGTCGTTCGGCTGCATACGCCACGCCGCCGGCCGCGAGCAGCGCAATTCCGGCAATGCCCGCCGGGCCTCCCAGCGCCGCAAGGGTCGCGCCACCGGCATTGAACGCGGTACCGGCGGCCTGCGCAGCCGCGGCCGCTTTGGCGACCGCTGCAATACGCCATTGCACGAGTTTGAGCGCGCCGTAAATTGCGCCGACACCAAGCAAGGTTGGGTCTGTGAACGCGCCGCGAATGGTCTTGCCGGCGGCGAGGGCGACGGGTTGCATCGTTGCCATGCCGCGATTGAGATGGGCCAGCGATTGAGCCATGCGGTCGCCGCCGATTGCACCGCGCAAAAATGCGCCGATCAAGTAGTCGAAATTCTTGGAGAGAATTTCTAATTGCGCCGGCACATTCGTCTCCATGATGTCGCGCATGGAGAAGACGTTTTCAAGGCTGGCGGATTTCAATTCGCCAGCCAACCGATTGATGTTTTCGGCTTGACGCGAGGCCAGCAAGATGCTTGGCAGCGCGCGCACGTCGCTGACGCCGAGCAGGTTTTGGAGAGTATCGGTGGTAATTGCGCCTTCAAGCTGGGGGCGTAACTGACGCAAAATGTCGAGAGTATCGAGCGGTTTTGTGCGGTCAATGCTGATACCAAAAGCCGACTGCAGCTTGTCGGCGTGCTTGACAATCGAGTTGAGCGCCTGTCGCAGGCCGGTGCCTGCCTTGCTTCCGGTCAGCATGTTCGTGTTCAACTTTGCAATCAGAGCGATCAACTGTTGAATTGGCATGCCTACTTGATTGGCAACGACACCGAAATACGACACGCCGGCAGTAAGCTGCTGCACGCTGGCCATTTCTTTTTTGCTGGCGAGCGCCAGCATGCCGGCAAACTTATTCATGCGGCTGCTATCGGTGCCGGGAATGCTTGTTTTATACAGCTCATTCAAACCAACAAGCAGCTGGGTCGTGGCCTCTATGGGGGCATCAAGCCCAACTGAAAGACTCATGATTGTCGGTGCCAACTTCAGCGCCTCGTTGCGACTCATTTCCGCCTCGGTCAGTTTATAGACCGCTTCGGTGTACTCTTTGATGGTGCCACGATGCTGGGTGAGGTATTGCATCGAGCCGCGCAAAATCTGTTCGCGGGCAAGTTGCACCTCGTTGTAGTTGCTCGTGTCCTTGACGGCGGTGCGCACGGCGCGACTAACGACGCCCTCCATGTCGATAAAAGAGCGGGCGCCTTTAGTGATCTTTTGCATGGCACCAAATAAGATCCGGAGCCGCCCCCAGTAAGTGAGTTGGGCGGTCAGCCCTGCACTCCAGTTCTGGGGCCCGCCCTCGAGCGCGCCACTGCGCTGGCGGCGCATGCGCGCAACCGTGACGGCCGCACGTGCCTCCTGATTGGCGCGCACTTCGTGAAGAGTTTCTGTCGCCGACTTGCGCGAGTAAAATCCCTGGGGGATTGCGCCATGAACGGCCGCGGCCGTGGTCGCGATCGCGGCATACTTGCTCTGAATTGCCGTTACGAGGGTATGCCATTGGCGGACGCGGCCGAGCAAGCCAAGGTGGCTGTCGGACACTTCGCGAGCAAGCGTTTTGAGTGCGCGCATCGGCTCTACAAGGGAGGTCACTTGCTTGGGGAACAGTTTGGTCTGCAACGTTTGCACGTTGCGCAGATCAAGCAGCGCTTGTTTGATTCCAAGAATCATATCGCGTGTGCCAGCAAACCCCGCACGGGTTTTTGCGGCAGCGGCGGCAACTGTGATTAGATGCTTTTCAATTTCGGCGATCAATTGGAGCGTACGTTCAAGCGCGCGCCCGCCGGCGCCGCCGCCGGGGATCATTCCTTCGCCGCTGGCGTGCATTTGGTCTGGCATAAGTTTCTACTGTTTGGCATTGGTGAATGATTGAAGTCTGAAATCTTCATGGTCGAGCACGCCGTAGGGCAAGCCGTCGAACGGCCATGCGTCTTCAAACAGGCGCGAGCAGATCGGGTTGCCGAGCTGCTCTGAGAATGCATCGGGCGTGGCATTCGCAGTGAGCAATATCGGGAGTCGGCGCTGCCATCGATGATCCACAAGGTCGTGCAGCAAAGACCGTTCGGCATCGGTCAGGGTACGCGTGTCTGTGTCATGGATTGCCAGCAACTTGCGGCTGGCTATAAAATCGAATGCCGAGGTTTCGGTCTCGCCCTTCGTGGCTGCAATAGAACGATATGCGCGCGTCAACCCCGACAAAGTGGCAGATAGGAATGTGCGCGATAGCTGAGTGCAGAACTTCAACAACAGTCCAGTGATGAGGTGTGTTTTGCCCGCGCCTGCCCGACCGAGTATGATCAGGTTGTGCTCGTAATCATAGAGCTGCACTCGTTCGAACACGACCCGGGCTGCTGGCGTCGGTGGCTGGTACGATGTGATCGTCATGCTAAGGCTGCGTCCGCATAGCCCGCCTTCTGCTAATGCCGCTTCCAGCGCGCGCTGCGCACGCTTGTTGTCTGACTGGCGGGCGAGTTCGTTGCGGTAGCTGAGATGTTTTGACCAGCAATCCGGGCACATCTTTGGCCACGGCTCGGGCCTGGGCACGAATATCTCCGGGCCGCAGCCGCATTCGGGGCACACTGGCTGGTCATTTTTTTCGTTCATGTTCGATCCACCTGGTCCTGCTGACGTGGGCATAGCATGCGCGGGCGCTTGCGGTAGTCGCGCTGGTCAAGGTCTGCCTGTTTACTAAAGAATGACGGGCTGGTGCTTGGCCTGGCCGTGCTGCGGCCGGCAGCAAATTTCTTTTCTCGGCGTAACCATCCGCTGGCGGCGCGCCTCCAATCTTCCATTTTGCGCCGGTTTGATGTGCGCCACCCCGCTGCGCCGAAGTGATCCATGAACGCTGGCGCTTGCTCGCGCGCCATTTCAGGAGTGACTTTCATCGCTGGCGCGATTTCGAGCATGTGTGCCAACACCTCCTGCTCGTCTGGTGACGTGAATACCTTAGTCTTCTTATGTAAAGCGGAGACAACAGAGAGAACAGAGAGAACAGATGGGGAGAGCGCATCGGATGGGCTGTGGGGTGCCGGCTGGTCTAAAACGTCCTGCTGGTCGGCGTTCGATGCTATTGCAGCCGTGGCAGCCGTAGCAGCCGTGGCAGCCGTAGCAGCCGTGGCAGCCGTGGCAGCCGTGGCATTTCTCGTTACTTGCCAGCGTCTGGATGCTTTGGCGCGCGCTTGTTCGGATCGGCGTTGCAGGGCGGCAAACACATGGGCAACGGCCGGGATGGTCAGCGCGCCGTCTATTGACATTAAGTGCTGCATCGTGGCCTGAAACACGCATGCCCATTGCGCGTCGTCGTGAACACCCGCAAGCCGGCGCAGTGTCGCTTCATCGGGAAGGTTGGCAGTGATGACAATGTGCGCATAGAGCGTCGCCAGCAGTCCCCTGACGTCAAGGGGCAATGGCTGCCAGTGGCTTAGAATTACGCATAGAACGTCTGCCGGAGCCAGCGAAAGTTGGCGCGGTTGCCAGCCGGTTCGGTTGGTGGGAGGCATCATAATGTCAAGCGTGGAGCCGCGGTGAATAGGTTGGCCGAAAAGCCTCTAAAATCGGCGGCGCGCAAGATTTTGAGGATACTGTTCACGCCACGCCGGCGGGCCTTTCAATCAAAGATTCAATCTGAGAACGCGACACGCGCACAGCACGCCTGTCACGCCCGCGGCAATCGAAAAGGGGTTTTCCAATGCGGAACACTGGAAGCCGGCCGTTCAGTTGCCACGTCTTCAACGTCTTGGGCGACATGCCCAGGGCGTTGGCTGCGGTGGCGAGCGTTATGAAATCGGACTGTTTCATTTAATTGGCAAACCGGGAGTAGATTAGCCCCATTTGGCCTATGCGACTATTAAAACATATTTGGCGCGTGGTAGTCAAATTGGGATTAGCTTACCTCACTTGACAAAGGCCCATGAATATGCTACAATGCTCGCGTAACACATGAACGCCGTCGACACACAGAGCAATGAGAAGTTGCCCGCTGGCACCGTGGACAGCCGGGAAAAACGCAGTGAACGGGTACGGGGCATTTGTGAAGGTGTACAGCTGGCCCTTGGCTGCAAGTATGGCGAAAAGAACGAAAGATACCTGCGGCAACTCTTGTCGGACTATGTAAATAAGGAAACCGAAACGCAACTGAAGCGAAAACATTTTGGTGTGAAGTATGGTGGTGATATCGTGTTGATCGCGGCGCGACAGTGGTATAGAGATACCTTTGGCACACGGGGGGGCGAGCGGCGCCCGCATGCTGGCAAGTTGGGGAGTAACCTGGCTCTGCGTGCATTGGTGAGCGAGTTTCATGCTCGCCGCGCGATCGAGGCGCGGCATGGGCTGGACCCGTACGAGAGTGAACCGGATAAGGTCAATGCAAATTACGAATATTGGGCTGGCAAAAGGGACAGGCGGAAGCATAGCAGAACGAGAGGAAAGAAAATCCGCTTGGGGGTGATCGAAAAGGCTGGTGGTAGCGTCGGGCTATTGAAGAGGAAGAATGTGGAGGGGTTGCTTCCGGAATTGATGCGCACCGCGCGGGTAATAATCAATGCGGCCGCGGCAAGAAAGATATTGTCAGGGAACGAAATGAAGGGCAAGCGGTTTGTATTATACGGGCCGATAGACTATGGCTTGTTGATGGTAGCGATCAAACTCTGGCCAAAGAGAAAGCAATGGTTTGGCTGGGGCGGTCCGCGTATTACATTCGCAGAATCTGGCGAAGCGAAAATGAGCCCGTATAAAGATACAGGACCCTTCTATTTTTGGATCGATGCGGTTGAAACTGGAATCGAAACCATGCTGGAGCGCGGCGAGGCGTTACATGATGAGGCAGAAACAATTAAAGCTGCGCGGGCTAATCTTAATGCATATGATGAGGCGCATATTTCGCCAGCGGATTTGGAGAAACGGAAACAGATCTACGCGCACATTGCCGCACAGAATGCGGTAAGCCAGGCGCGCGCGGAATTGGAGCGCGCACAAGCGCACTTGGACGGATTGGGAGCGAGCAAAGGGGGCGCGGCATGAGTGGGTACAAGAACAACATCATGAAGTTGCCGAACGGCCGGTATCGTGTGCGGATAAACTGGCGGAAACAATCGAAGCATGGCGCGAGCTCGCTGATAAAGATGAAGACGTTTGCACGGAAGATGGATGCGGATAACTGGCTGCTGCGTCAGAAGACGCGGCGAAACGACCCGCACGCCAATCCGGATGATACGGTGCTGCTCAAGGTCGTCATGGAAGGATGGTTGAACAACATTGCGCAGTTGGTGGCGCGCGGTGTGCGCTCGGGAAATTACCTGGTGCGGTGCCGCACTTCGTGGAAGAACTTGCAATGGCTGTTGGAAAAGTGCGGAACGCAAGTGTGTGCACTCACGCCCGATTGGGTGCGCAAGTATGAACAGCATCGGCAAGGGCTGGGCAGGCACGCGTACACGATCCGAAATGAAGTGTCGGCCCTGCGCGCCGGTCTTAGGTGGGCGTGCAACAAGAGCAACCAGATTGGCGCGAACCCGTTGCAGAATTTCGACACTGAACAAATCGAGCGCGTGCCGAAATACGAGGTGCCCACGCCGGAGCAGTTACAGCGCGTATTTGACAAGCTGACGGACCTGGACACTCGCAAGGCGGTGTGGGCGTTGCTGAAGCTGGGCTGTCGCGTCGGCGCGCTTCTTGAATTGACGGCGGAACGCTTGAAGGGTGGCTATGTCGAATTCCGGGAGGGCGTCAAAGGGCGCTGGGGGTATATCCGGCCGTGGCCTGAGTTTCCCTACAGACTGCCGACACATGGTTTGTTGTTTACCAAGGCCGGGAAGGCCTGGCGGCAATGCACCATATTAGAGCGGTTGCAGCGCGCGTGTGAAGATGCGGGCGAGCAGAAGATCAGCATCCATGCGCTGCGGCATACGTTTGTCACTTACACGCTGGCGCGCGGCGTGCCGCTGTCAACAACCATGATGATGACCGGACACCGGAACCTGTCAACATTGGAGTGGTACAACAACCGGGCGAAGATGTATCAGGATTATTTGGATGACCGTCGTGAAGATGGTTACATGCCACGTTGGAATGACAGAAACGGGAGGGTAGAATGATGCGGCCGTGGCGCGAATCAATTTACACCAAATTTACACCACTCGACCAGTTATGCAGGTATTTCGAGGTATATCTGGGAGAGCGGGAAACGGGCTGTATGTGCCTAAAATACTGGCTAAACAGAGCAATAAGTGGTGGTATATGGAAACTATCTTTTTGGTTTTCGAAACCGACCCGTTCGACCACTCCGGCATCTCTCCATTTTTTAACATTTGACTGTTAAAAACGTGCCTTAGTTTACACAAAACAAGCCGGGTTGTCAAAGGGCTGCGCCCGGAGCGCGTTGAGGCCGGTTGCGCTCCGCGCCAAATGTTGCTCAGCTTGTTGGCACTAGTCAGCCCCAAGCCAGGCACACACTGCAAACTCCAGGCCTGCAACCGCTGGCCTTGCTTGTTACACCCTAACTCGAAATTCGCTTGCTTCAAAGAAATGTATGCGCACAGTCGATCCCGCCTGCGGCCGGGATCATTTGCAAATGACGCTGTTTGTCGTTTGTCGCTTTGCCTTATAACCATGGCTTTGTGGCGATTGAAGTTATCAAAACCGGCGGCGTCCATCAACACCATGCGCTTTTGATAGGTATTTGTCAACTGTCAATGCATGGCCCCGATCTGCCCGGATTGTACTCTGCAACCTCGATTTCCTTTCGTTTTCCGACATTGCCTGCAGCGCGACGGTTGACAAGCGTCCTGCGCTTGGCTATGATGACGACCAACAATTGCGTAAGAGAACCCACTGGAGTTCAGCATGACCATTGCCCGCTTGCTCGTAGTCTGTCTGGTGTTAGCCCTGTGCTGCTGCGCCAAACAGCATCCCACCCCGCCGTTGCCGCTGCGCGTGCTCTTCATCGGCAACAGCTACACTTATTGCAATGACCTGCCGGGTATTGTCGCCCAACTCGCCGCAACCAACGGGCGCGCCATTGTCTGCGAGTCGCTCACCTGCGGCGGCGCCACCTTTCAAGACCATTGCGAACGCTTTGGCGCCCTTGACCACATTGCCAGCGGCGCCTGGGATGTGGTCGTCCTGCAGAACCATAGTTTCGAGCCGGTCGGGAACCCCAGCAACATGTTCGTCCATGGAAGCCGCCTGTGCCACGCCGCCGAGCAGGCCGGCGCGCGCACCGTGCTCCTGCTTACCTGGGCCTACGCCGGGCCGCGTGGCTCCAATGCCGCCGAGGCGGTGCTCGTGCCGGTCATGCAGGAACGGCTCAATGCGGCGTACTATCAACTTGCGCACGAAATGGGCGCCGATGTCGCGCCGGCCGGCCGGGCGTTCGAAGTCGTGCGCGCCGCGCATCCCGACTGGCGCCTGCACATGCCGGATAACAGCCATCCCGCGCCGCCGGGTTCCTATCTGGCCGGCCTGGCCCTGTACAGCACGCTTTTCAAGGAGCCGGCGCGAGTGGTGCCCACCGCGCTGCTGCCCGCTCCCGGCACGCATGCCACGGCTGAATATGCTCGCGAAATCACGATCAGCGTCACCCAGGCGCAGGCGTTCGCCTGCAGCGCGTGGGCTTGCGTCACCAACGATGTCACGCGCCGTTACGTGTCCATGCACCCGCTGGCGGCGACGACCCAGGTGCTCTCCTTTCCCGATCTGCCGTTGACCCTGGCCGCGCGTGCGGACGAGACCAATTGCGTGCCCACCGCCTCGCTCTTCTATCCCCGCAACTACAACACCACGGGCCAATTTCCTGTTCTGATTTTTCTCAATGGCGGCAAAGGCGGCAACGGCAGCGTGCCCGCCGCCGCACGCGACCTCAGCCGTGAACGCGACTTTGTCTGCATGAACCTGCCCTTGTTTAAGCAGACCCTCGAACCGCTCCGCAAAAACATGAAGAATGAATGGTCGCGCCTGTACATCAGTGATGGCGACAGTGACAGCATCTGGCGCGCCTACGCCGTCATGCTCGCCCGCTTGTTCAGTGCGGCCGGCAATCTCGACCGGCGCAACGTTTTTCTCGGCGGCTTCTCCAATGGCGGGCATACCACGGCCGTGCTGCTAAACCGCTCGGCCATGGAAATCACCAACTATGTTCACAAGTTCCTTTTCGTCGAAGGCGGGAGCGCATGGACCAACGCCGCGCCCCTGGCCGGCCGCGGCCGTGCGCTCGTGCTGCAAGGCGGAACGTACGAGAAGAACTGGCTTGAACCCATGTTCCGCAATGCCACCAATAGCGGCGTGCAGGCCGAGTTCATGCTCATGCCCGGCACGGGCCATGCCTTCAGCCCTGCCGGCACACGCGCCGCGCGCGCCTGGCTGTATCGCAATTTGGAATACTAGGACCTGGTAATTTGTGCCATGCCCTGGCATGCGCGGGCCAGCGCGCTGCCAGCACGTATTTCTTGGCCGTGCGCCGATCGAGGTTGGTCCGCTTCGCAACGGCTTTGAATGACGCGGCCCGAGCAGCGGCGCGGCTCATGACTGCCCACCGGCGTGACGGTGCGTTCTTGCAGCACTTGCAGGAGATATTGATCCGGAACAGCCAGTCGCCGCCGCACAGACACCCTTGCCAGTGCCGGTTTCGCCGCGAGCTCGTCATCACGCCACTGGCGGGACGGCTCACGGTGCAGCCTGCGCTATCGCTGCAAAAACATGACATTTTTTGGGAATTCGCATCCGCGCCAATCGCGCTCTTGCATTTTCAAAAGAAAAATGCTACACTGTTTTCCAGTGATTGTCGGTGCCGTTGCTTAACGGCAGCAATCACACGTAACGATACCATTAGGAGATAGTATGAAGCGTATCATCGCAGTAGCACTGGCAGCAAGTTTGGTTGCTGGCCTCGCCCTCGCCGAAGGCT
>Ga0268280_1001328_pt1 | contig 16967 bp, 14 predicted proteins | sample saktaG_9_FD_190139 | JGI IMG/M metagenome (GOLD analysis project Ga0268280, IMG submission 190139) | Saline water microbial communities from Sakinaw Lake, British Columbia, Canada - sak_2011_5_24_40m | ecosystem: Environmental > Aquatic > Non-marine Saline and Alkaline > Saline ... | reverse complement strand
TGAGCTGATCGGGAATGGGAATCTCAGTGCTTTCGCCCTTGTCATCGCTGCCGAACTGGTAGGCCTTCATTTCGATTATATCCACCAGACCGCTGAAATCTGGACCCTTGCCTATCGGATAGTGCAGGGCCACCACGTTCTTGCCGAACATTGCGGCAAGAGAATCGAAGACCTTGTCAAAATCGGTCAGGTCCTTGGTCAATTTATTGATCACAAACAGCAGCGGCTTCTGCATGGTGGCCATGGCTTCAAAAAATTTCTCGGTCTGAACCTGAACGCCTTCTTGGGCTGAGACCACCATTATCCCGGTTTCCACGACGCGCAGCGTCACCATGGTCTCCCAGATGAAGTTGGCGAAGCCGGGAGTATCGAGTATGTTGATCTTGATTTTATCCTTATAGGCATAGGCCAGGGACGCCTGGATAGAAATTTTGCGGGCGATCTCCTCCTCGTCAAAATCGGTGACCGTGTTGCCCTGATCCACCTTGCCCAGGCGGTTGACCATTTTGGTGTTGTAAAGCAAAGCCGATACCAGACTGGTTTTCCCACTCTGACCATGGCCGAGCACGGCCACGTTGCGTAAATTCTCGCTCAGTGTATCCTTCATGTTTTTCCTCCTGGTTTAATCTCGACAAGCAGTGAAAAATCAGCCACGGCAGTCAGCAGTCCATCGATGTGCTGCAGTAAAGCGATGCGGTTCTTGCGCAGAGGCATGTTTTTGTCCATCACCAGAATCTTTTCAAAAAATCGATCGATGATCGGTTTCATCTCCAGGATCTCAGAACTGGCCTGCAGATAATTCTTATTCATGATCAGGTCGTCAATGCGCGATTTGGATTCCTTGAAGACATCCGAAAGAATTTTTTCTTCCTTTTCCTTCAGCAGCCCCTCGGAAAATTTGCAGCGCTCAGAATCGCTGCAGATGTTTTTTAAACGCCGGTGCAAAGCCGTCAGCGGTTCGATCATCCCGGAATCGATCAGTTTGACGATAGCCTGGGCTTTCAGGAACTTGTCACGGATGACCATGGTGTCCTGGCCCATGACTGCGTTGACAACATCATATCTGTATTTCAGGTAATCTTTCAGATAGTTTTCCAGTCGGGCGGCGAGCAGTTCGCGGATGGTTTTAAAGTTCCGCTCAAGGTCGGCGTCATTTTTAGCGAAGTTGAGAACCGCTAAACGGATCAGGGGCGCCAAATCCAGGTCCAGTTCCAGGTCTATGATGATCTTGATGACGGCATTAGCGTCGCGGCGCATGCCGTAGGGGTCCTTGGAGCTGGAGATCTTGATGCCCTTGCCGATAAAACCGGCGATATTGTCCATGCGGTCGGCGATGGAAAGGATCCCGGCACCAAGGTCTTCCAACTTTTCGTCCGTCAGGCCGCGCGGTTTATAATGTCCGTATATGGCCTTCCATACCACTTTATCCTCACCTGCCGCCTGGAGATACAAACCGCCCATGATCCCCTGCAGGGAAGGAAATTCGCGCACCATTTTGGTCAGCAGATCATTTTTGCAATTGAAAGCCGCCTTCTGCAGTTTGGCGCGCAAAGCCCCGTTCTGGGTTTCGTTGACCAACAGATCGACCAAAGCGGCCAGCCGCTCCACTTTCTCGAAATAGGTTCCCAATTCTTTCTGGAACATGACGTTTTTCAGAAGCTGCTTCAGGGAGAAATAATCTTCCTTGCGGTCAATATCCCAGAAAAACTGGGCATCTTCAAACGCGGCCTGAATGACCTTTTCATTGCCGCGGCTGACTTTTTTGTTTTCATCGGGAATATTGGCCACACCGACAAAATGGTTGGTCAGCTTTCCGGATTGGTCGGTCACCGGCAGCAGCTTTTTTTCGTGGGTCATGAAGGTGGTGATGATCTCGGCGGGGAGGCTGAGGTACTTGGCATTGAAACTGCCGCTGAAAACCACCGGGTATTCATTGCTGTACAGGTAGTAATTCAGCATTTCATCATCCAGTTTCACTTTGCATTCCAATTCTTCTTCAATGTCAAGGATCTCAGCGAGAATTTTGCTTCTTCTCTCCTCTTCCTTGAGGATGATGAAATTCTTGCTCAAGCCCTGGATATAATCCTTGAAAGAATTTACTTCAAAATATGAGTCGGACAGCAGCAGGTGTCCGAACACCTTGTTACTCGATTTAACCCCGGCAAATTCGCAATCCAGGGGTTTGTTATTGAACAAAAGCAAAATATTCTTTATCGGCCGGATGAAAGGCAGCCGTGACTCGTTCCAGACCATGGTTTTAGCGAAAGTCAAACCGGCCAAGATGACAGGTATCCCGGCCGTGAGCAGCGCGGCCACGTCACTCCCACCTCCAACCCTGGTGATGCCCAAATATTTGCCCTTGGGGGTTTCGATCTCCACCACGTCGGTCAGCTTGACCTTTTGGAATTCGCAGAATTTTTTCAGGGCCACGGTCGGCAATCCCCGATCGTCCAGGGCAATGCGCTTTGCCGGACCCAACACAGTCTCTTCCTTGCTCGCCGTTTTCTCCGGGATCTTGGCGATGTGCACCATCAGGCGGCGGTTACTGGCAACGCATTCGATGTCACCATGGGCGATTTGATCCTGGTCGAGCCGGGAAAGGAAAAGATCGCGCAGTTGATCGCGGATGCCGCTGACAGCGAGGGCCGGGATCTCTTCGACTCCCAATTCAAAAAGTAGATCAGCCATGGTTTTCACCTTCCGTCTGCATGACATATTTCTGGGCGATGCGGGCCGCCAGGTTGCGCATGATGCCCATCAGCGCCGTGCGCTCGGCCACGGAAATGGCCTTGCGGGCGTCCAGGATGTTGAAGGCATGGGAGCATTTCAACACGTAGTCATATGCCGGCAGAAACAGGTTGTGGTCCAAAAGTCTTTCAGCTTCCTTCTGGTACTGCACAAACAGGTCGCGCAGCATATCGATATCAGCCAGTTCAAAATTATATATGGAAAATTGCCGTTCTTCCTCGAGCTTCAAATGGGCATAGGAAACCTTGTTGCCCCAATCCAGTTCATAGAGATTGCTTTTGCCGTCAAGGAACATGGCCAGGCGTTCCACGCCATAGGTGATCTCCAGGGAATTGGGATTTAGTTCGATGCCGCCAGCCTGTTGGAAATAAGTGAACTGGGTGATCTCCAGCCCATCGCACATCACCTGCCAACCGACTCCCCAGGCCCCCAGAGAAGGCGAAGCCCAGTTATCATCGTCGAATTTGATATCGTGGATGCGGATGTCGACGCCGAGATAGATCAAACTGTCCAAAAACAGCAGCTGCCCGTCGACCGGCACCGGTTTTAGAATTACCTGAAACTGGTTGTGCTTCTGCACGCGGTTGGGGTTTTGGCCGTAACGGCCGTCATCGGGACGGCGCGCCGGCTGCCAGTAAGCCACCTGCCAGGGTTTTTTGCCCAAAACCCTGAAAAAAGTGTCCGGAGCCATGGTCCCGGCTCCAACCTCGCTGTCGTAGCCGGAGGCGATGTAACAGCCTCTTTCGGCCCAGAACTCCTGAAGTTTTAGAATCACGTTTTGGACGCTCAAATGTTCTCTCCCCTGCGCCATTCTAAGAGCGGCTTGCTGGCGATGGATTTCTTCATTTCTTCCCTTTCAGCATCGATCCGGGACGGATAGCTCATCACTCACTCCCCGGCTATGCCCTTCAGGTATTCGTCATACTTTTTCTCGTCCATGAGTTCCTGCAATTCGGACGCCTGGGTCATGCTGATCTTGAAGATCCAGCCGGCAGCGAAAGGTTCCTGGTTGATCAATACCGGAGCGTTGCTCAAGTTCTGGTTCACTTCGACTACTTTTCCGGAAACCGGGGCATAAACATCGGAGACGGCCTTGACCGATTCTATGTTGGCGCCGGGATCGCCCTTCTTTAATTCCTTGCCCACGGCCGGCAGGTCAACAAAAACCACGTCTCCCAGCTCATGCTGGGCATAATCAGTTATCCCGACCACGGCCATGTCTCCTTCGACCCGCAGCCATTCGTGATCTTTGCTGAAAAACAGATTGTCCCGCGCCATGAGCACCTCCAACTTATTTCCTTGTATAAGACGGTTTTTCCTTTGAGAATGTAGTGAACTTCATTGATTTTGGCTTTTACTATTTTCGACTCCCAAAAGTAAATAATAAAAATAACACAGCCGCCGCTAAAAAGCAAGTAAAAAGCGGGGTTTGACAAGGCTTTGTTAGCAGTATATAGTAAAAATTCGCTGAAAAAAGAGAAAAAATGAGTCTATCTCAACCCAAGGAATTCCTCACTCAAACAGCCCTGTCGCTCCAGGAAGCACGCAGCGCTCGTTCTTTTCTACCTTCTTTCCCGGTTCTTCTGCAAAAATATTTTCCTTGCCGGCGCTGCATACTGTATTACAAGGATGCTGAAGGCAATGTTTTCCGGCCCTACAGCGGAGACGGCAAGGAAACGGGGCTGCCGCTTATAAGTGAAGAGGCCAATTTGATCGAAAGTTTCACCGGCCGCAGCGAATTTCTGTTGGCCGACACCCAAAATCGAATGTATTTCGACCTGTTCAACCGTGACAGTGATGATTTCTTTGCCAAGAATTCGCTGAACCTGGTTATTCCCTTGCACGCTCGCAAGTATTTCCGAGGTCTGCTGCTGGCCTCCATGGATACCGCTGAGCGCAAAGCGGTTGCCGTTTTGGCCGCAGCCGCGCAAACGGCAGCGCTTATGTTCATTCCCCAGATCGAAGCCGAACAGATGGAATATGAAAATGACAAAAATTATTACCGGCTGTTCAAATTCGATCGCCTGGTCTTGCTGGGACAAATGGCGGCCTCCCTGGCCCATGAGATGCGCACGCCACTGACCACCGTTCTTTTTGAACTCGCAACCATGAAGAAACAACTGCCGGCCAACGAAAAGATCGCCAGCGCCTACGAAACGATCAACCGCGAGATCGCCAGGGCCAACCAGATGATCGAATCCCTGTTGGTATTTTCCAAATTCAAGGACCTGCACATCGCCCCCATTTTCCTGCGCGAATTTATTGAACGCACTTTGCAGGAAATTCCGGCCAACAAAATCCCCTCCCGGGTAGAGGTGCAGGTTCAGGCTGAAAAAGAGATCCAGGTTGCCAGCGACGGCAACCGCTTGAGACAGGTTTTCATCAATGTTCTGTTCAATGCCCTGGAGGCCTTGAGCAACCAAAAAAACGCTGCCATCGATATCCGCATTTACAGCGAATACAAGGATCTGCCCAGGAACATCCGCCATATCATCGCCATAACCGATAATGGTCCGGGCATACCCAACGCGATCAAGGACAGGGTGTTGGAACCCTTTTTCACAACCAAAAAAGAAGGCACCGGACTGGGATTGTACATTTCCTACAGCATCATGAAAACCCTGAAGGGCGACCTGGAAATCTACAGCTCCGGACAAGGCACCCGGGTCAACCTGATCCTGCCTGCGAGGTGAACATGGAAAAGCAAAGACACATTTTGCTGGTCGAAGATGACAAGCCCCTGCGCGAAGCCCTTGACAAATTCCTTGGCCAGAATGGTTTTCGCGTCACCCAAAGCGCTTGCCTGGGCGATGCCATGCGCCAGCTGCAAGAGAGCTCCTTTGACCTGGTTCTCCTGGACTTGACTCTGCCCGACGGCAACGGTCTGGACATCCTGGAACGATTTTCCCGGCATTACCCTGATCGCATGGTAGTGCTGACCGGGACCGGTTCCATTGAAACCGCAGTGCTGGCGATGAAAAAAGGCGCGCATGATTTTCTGCAAAAACCGGTAAACCCGGAATTGCTGCTCATCACGCTTCATCGTATTTTCGAATTCATCCAGGCCCGCTGCGACTGCCAGGACCTCAAACAAGAGATCAGCAGCGTGGCCGGCTTCGACAAATTCACATTCAACAGCAGGATCATGGCAGAGCTGATCCGCACGGCCAGCTCATACGCGGCCACAGTCCACACCATCCTGATCAGCGGTGAAACCGGCACCGGCAAGGAGTTGATGGCCCAGGCCATCCATGCCTGCTCCCAGCGCAAAAACCAGCCGTTGCTTTCCGTCAACTGCGCATCGATTCCGGAAAACCTGGCCGAATCGGAATTGTTTGGATATAAAAAGGGTGCCTTCACGGGCGCTTACGCGGATTCACCCGGGAAGTTCGCTCTGGCCGACAAAGGCACGATCTTTCTGGATGAGATCGGCGAACTGCCGCCCAATATCCAGGCCAAACTCCTGCGCGTCCTGGAGAACGGCGAAGTCACCCCGCTGAAAAGCAAAAATCCCGTCCGTGTCGATATCCGCGTCCTGGCCGCCACCAACAAGGATTTGGAAGACGAGGTCAGGCAAAAGCGTTTTCGCGCCGACCTCTTTTACCGAATAGACGAGCTGAAGGTCCACATCCCGCCCCTGCGGGAAAGAAAAACCGATATCGTCCCCCTGGCCGACCATTTCCTGCGTATTGCCAACCTGGCCAATTCAAGGCCAATATCCGCCATCAGCGTTGAAGCGCAGCACCTGCTGAGCGAATACGGCTGGCCGGGCAATGTGCGCGAATTGAAAAATACCATTTTCAAGATCTCCGCCTCCGGCCACCACACCCTGATCCGGCCCGAGCACCTGCCGCTCAAGATCCTCCAGCCCGGAAAAATTGCCGGCGGCGCTGATCGCGAACTCAGCCTGGCCGAAATAGAGATCGCTCATATCCAGAAAGTCCTGCGCCGGACCGCTCAAAACAATACCCAGGCGGCCGAGATCCTGGGCATTTCGCGTTCATCCCTTTACCGCAAAATAACGGAATGGCAAAAGCAAAAAAAATCCGGCAGAAAATATCAATTTAAAAATTTCAAATAAAGGTCCTTGATGTCCATTTCCTTCAGATCGGCGGCCGCGGCTTCAAACATCAAACGACCGTTCTTGAGGAAGCCCACCCGGTCGGCGATTTCCGAAGCGTAAAAAATATCGCTGCCCAAGAACAGGATGGCACGGCCGGCAGCTTTTTGTTGCAGCAGCAGCTTGTTGAATTTCAGTTCGAAATTTTTTCCTGACCCCTTGATGAAATTATTGATCACGACATTGGCGCTGTTTGCGGCCAGGCAGATGGCCAGGTAAGCCAGCTTGAAGGTTTCCGGAGCCAGGTCGCGCACCATTTTTTTCAATTGCCGTTCATGAAAATTGCCTACCAGCAGCGTTTTGAAAATGTCCTCGCGGCCGAGGCCCTGGGCGCACAAAAAATCGAACCACTGGCCGAGGCGGGCCTCGGTATCGAAATCGGCACGATCGTTGACGCGCTCAATAAAAACCACGGTTTGGGGATGCTTCGCCCCGAGGAAGCGATTGCCGTCATAGGAGATTTCCCCGCTCCCGGCAGCCTGGAATCCGCTTAAGGTCCGGAACAGAAAATCGTTGTCCTGATCCAGGCGGTTGAGCAAAAAATAGATCTCGCCCGCGGCGACTTCCAGGCTGAGAGCGGACAGATAGAAATCGTCTTTTTCCATGGCCAGGTTTTTTAAGGCGATCACGGCAGGAACACCTGGCGGCGCAGTAGCCAGTAGGCTAGGACCAGGAAAACGGCACCGTAAAACACCGTGGCCAGCAGGCCGAGCCAGAAAGTTTTCGGCAGGCGGCTGCGTGAGCGGAAAATATTTTCATCGTTTTTCACAAACGATTCCACGGTGGATTCGTTGCCTTCATAGCGCTTTTCCAGGTAGAAATGCATAAAGCGGTTGCGCAGCTTCATAATGTAATCCATGAAGTCCAGGTATCCGTAATAACCCTTCCCCGAAGCCTCTCCGGTAAGAAAGTGATAAAAGGTCGTGGGAAAAATGACCGACTGCCGCTCATGGCCGGCGATCACTCTTTCCACATCGCGGAGATACTTGGTTTCGAGGCCGGTGTTCACCAAATAGCTGCTGTTGATGAACTGGACGGCGAATTTTTTTTGCATTTGCCGGATCTGGTCCAGGGGAGTGGCCGGATTCACTTTAAGGTAATCGCGGAATTTTTTTTCCAGGGCCATCAGGGTGCGAAACTTTTCCAGGTTGACCTTTTCAGCCGATTCCAGGACCCGCGCTTTGTTGAAGACGCTGATGCGGTTGATCTCGGGCAGCAGGAAAATGCAAAAGAACCAGACGATGAAGAACCAAAGGAAAAAAACTTTTCGAAAACGGACCAGCACCGAGGTCAGCTGGCCCAGCAGGTAAAAAAAGTCGAGCAACAGCACCAGGAACAACAGGTACGAAAAAAAAATCTTTTTTTCTGCACCGGAAAAGACAACTCCCCCGAGTTGGACCAGGAAAAACAAGCCCAGGCCCAGCGCGACAAAAAAAAGATTCAGCCAGAACAGGCGCGCGGCTGTGGTCAGGGCATAATATTTTTTTAAAGCCATGCGGCCGGTCATGAAGCGCAGATAAGCCGGGCTGACCAGGGCCAGGTGGCCCAGGTAGAGCATGAACAGCGAACCGAAAATAAAGGGGATGCCGGCAAAATCCTTGAAATATCCCCGCGTCAAGAACAATTTTTTGCCCTTGAACGAGCTTTCCACTTTGATGGCTTCCAGACTGTCGATGTTGCTTTCCACGTCCTGCAGCACGCTGCTGTTAACGAAAAACAGGTTCAGGGGTGAAGCCTCATAAAGAAGACGAAACCCGAAAACTCCATATTGAGCGTAATTAACAATTTGCTTGATTCTTTCTTTTTCAAATTTAAGAAATATTTTCTTTTCAGCATGGAATTGCCGGTACTCGTTCAATCCCGACCAGATGAAATAGGCCGAGAACAGGGAGATGAAGCCGAGGAAGATCAGGTTCTTTCTTTCGCCGAAAATTCTCCGCCCTTCAAAGCGCAAAAATGCATACATGCTTTATCATAGCAGATCGCGGCGAAAAAACAACGGGCGGTCTTCCGGCCGCCCCTGTTTCAGCGCAACTAAATTTTGTAGAAAACCAGGGAAGCGTAGTTGCCGAACATCATGGTGCTGTTGTACTGCTGCAGCAGCGACCACAACACCTGGTTTTCCGACAACTTGCCGGCCAGCAAATCTTCCTTGATGCGGTTTAAGGTGTTCAGCAGAGTCTGCAGGTTGCGGGCGTGGCGGCGGTAAAAGCCCAGCACATTGCCCTTGGCCAGGAAAACGGAGACCTCGTTCATGGTTTCCTCGCTCAGGCCGTTGTCCCTGGCGAACTGACCGTAGGAGAAATCCTTTAATTTGCCGATGCGGTTTTTCTCGTACCCGGCCTCGCTGCCGACAGAAATGATGTTTTTGAATAAATTCAAGGCCTGCTCCACCTTGGCGGCGGCCATATCCACCCGCTGCAGGGCGCTGCCCACGTTCAAGCCGTTTTTGCCGGCGATCTCGACCTCATTCAGGAACAGGAAGGCTTCCGACGCCGATTGCAGCAGCTCGGATGCGCTGTCCGTGATCATGTCGCCAACCTGGATGCTGGTTTTGGCTGGAAAAGGACTGTACGGATCATTCACGACAATAACAGCGTGTAAATACATAATGGAAATACCGACCAAGACCAGACCAACAATCAACTTAACCATTCTTTTTTTCATGTAACTCCTCCTTTGCTTTTTTAATTTATTTTTTGCGAACATAAATTCGTTTTATGCCCGGGGGGTTCCCGCGCCGCGGCCATGATCGTCGATACCACCCTGGATAGTTCAGAATTGTCACCAATCTTGCCCAGGATGCAGACCGGGTCGGTGCGCCAGGCGCGCCGCAACGTTTCCGCATCGGAATAGGCGGTTATGTAAACGATCGGCACCGTATTGCGGCAGCGGATGATTTCCGCCACTCCGATGCCGTCCATGTTTCCCCTGAGCTTGATGTCGAGCAGGATCAGTTTCGGCCGGCCCCGTTCCACCGCGGCCAGGGCGTCTTTGCCGCTGAAAGCCAGGCCCACGTCCTGGTAACCGAGCTCGCGCAACTGCTGCAGATAGACCATGGCCAGCACCGCTTCGTCTTCAACGATTAATATATCCAAAGAGTATCCAACTTAAACCAACTTGTTCTTAAAAAAACGCCGCAAAGTTAACCAATGGTTCTTCTTGATCCTGACATCGCGGTCCAGGATCAACAGGCATTTTTTCCGTTCACCGTATTCGGCAAAACGGACGCTGGTTTCCAGACGCAGGATGATCAGTCCCAGGCCCGAAATTTCCGGCAGAATTTCCCATTCCCAGCCCAGGTATCGGGCTCCGTTGATGGCTGCCTGGGGCTTACCCCGGAGCAAAACCTGACAGCCCGCGACCTGCAGGTCTGCCTGGAGAATCACCTCAATCTGGTCCCGGTCAAAGCGGCCGATGTTCCGTTCCAGCAGGCGGCGCATGACCTCTTCTTTCAGGTTCTGGTAAACCCCGAGTTCGAAAGTTGTCACGGATCCAACCTTTAAAACCGGCGGCGGGTTGAACAGAACCCTGTCCAAACAGAGACCGGCCGCCACCTCGGACAATTGCCGGGCCAGGTCCGACGGCGCAGCGGCAGCCGCAGCAGGCGGCGCGTCGTTGATAAATTCCAGGTACATGGCCCGCAGTTTGATGGTGCGGGAATCTTCCAGGAAATCCATTTTCAGATCCAGGCCGGTGATGGCGTGGTCGCGCACGGCAATCCCCCGCTGCACCAGCTTGCTGAACCCGGAATAAATAACTTCCAGGGTATAGGAGCCGGGCGGAATACGGTTGAACATGAAATAACCCTCTGTGCCGGTCACTGTGCATTGCTTTTCCGCCAGTTTGGCACCGGATAGGACCACCCGGGCGGCAGGGACAGGATAATCCATCAAATCGGCGATCTTGCCGCGAATAGCCGGCTGCAGGAATTTTTGCTCCATACCCAGCCTCATCATTGTTCTACCACCTGTATGGTCATGATTTTTTAAAGCAATTTGTCTGCCATGTTCTTAGTAAAACCCCGTATACCTTCTCTGGCAAGGGTTTTCAAGGAAAAAATAAAATATTTCCGTTATCCTTTTGCAGACCGGGGTGTCCCAATTTGGGACGGCGGTCGGGCGGCAGACGCTGCGAAGCCTTGTACAGAGATGGTTCCGGCCCACCCCGCCCCTGGGTGTCCCATTTTGGGACAGATTGGGACTTTTATTTAAAACCATCATGCCAACAGGATTTCGGGGTTTTTCGACTGTCCCATTTTGAGACAATCTGGGCCTGGCAGGCCTTATTCTCCCGGGTCCAATATCTGGCGTATCTTGGCCAGCAATTGGTTGAAATCATAGGGTTTCTGGATGAACCCTATGACCCCTTTGCTTAAAATTTCACTTACGCGGCCGTCCTGGCTGTATCCGGTGGAAAGCAGGGCCTTAATGCCCGGGTTGATTTTTTTCATTTTTAAAAAAGTTTCTTCGCCGCCCATTTCCGGCATAACCATGTCCATGATGACCAGAGCGATGTCTTGACTGCGCACTTGGTAGATGTCGAACGCCTGGTCGCCGTCGGCGGCAAGCAACACCCTGTAGCCGTGGCTTTGCAGCACATCGCGGATGAAATCGCGAATATCACTTTCGTCATCGACTACAAAAATCAGTTCGCCGCGGCCGCGCAAAGGTTCGGCCGTCCATGTTTCCTGGGCTTCGGGCTTGCCGCTTACCGGAAAATAGACGCTGAACACAGTGCCCTGACCGGGTTGGCTGCTGACCGTGACAAAACCTTCATGTCCCTTGATGATGCCGTAGACCACCGACAATCCCAGGCCGCTGCCCTGCCCCTTGGCCTTGGTGGTGAAAAAAGGATCGAAAATCCTGGTCAGCACATCCTGGTCCATGCCGCTTCCTGAATCGGCCACACTCATCCTCAAATAGGTTCCGTTTTTGGCACCGGCAGGCGCCTGTGGATCATTGGCCCCGATGACAACTGTTGCGGTGACGATTGACAGTTTGCCGCCGCCGCTCATGGCGTCGCGGGCATTGACGCACAAGTTCATCACCACCTGCTGGATCTGCCCGGCGTCAGCCATGATGGTGGGCAGAGATTCATCCAGCTTTGTTTCCACGTTGATAGACTTGTCGATCGTATGCAGGATGATCTCCAAGGTTTCCCTAACCAGTTTGTTTATATTCAGCGGTTTGTAATTCACTTTGTCGCCGCGGGTGAAAGCCAGGAGCTTGGAGGTAAGATCGGCGGCGCGGACGGCGCTGCGCTCAATGGTATCCACATACTTGAAAAAATCGTGGCCGGCGCTGATTTTAGACTTCAGGAAAGAGGCGTAGCCAAGGATACCGGCCAGGATGTTGTTGAAATCATGGGCAATGCCGCCGGCCAGGGTGCCCAGGCTTTCCATTTTCTGGGCCTGCAGCACCTGCTGTTCCAGACGGCGTTTTTCGGTGACATTGCGGATAAGCACCAGCACTTCGTCATTGCCGCACAAGACACAACGCGCTTCTTCATTTTGCAACTGGCCGTTGATATTGACCTCATATTCATAGATCTGCAGGCTCTTGGTCTGCAAGGTTCGACAGATGTTTTTCATGGTCAAATCCGCCAGCCAGGGGGGCAGCACGTCAACGACCTTGCAGCCCAGAAACATTTCAGGCTTCATCAGCAGATCACTGTCTTTATCCGCCTTGTAATCCAAAAACACGCCGTCCTTGTCGAGCCGGAACATCAGGTCGGGTATGGCGCTGAGCACGGCCCGGTTCTTCTGTTCGCTGCGGCGCAGGTTGGCTTCGGCCCGCTTGCGTTCGATGGCCCAGGCAACCTGATTGGAAACAAAGATCAGTATATTCTTTTCGCCCTGACCATAACGCAGGCCCGGTGAATATGTCTGCGCCACCAGTACGCCAATGGTCTTTTCCCTGATCTTCAAAGGCACTCCCAGCCAGTCGATGGATGGAGCGCCAATAAGTTCGATCTCATCTTGTTCTTCAAGTTCGCTGAGAATTTCGGGCGTGGCCAGCAAGGGAATGCCGGTGCGCAGCACGTATTCGGTCAATCCTTTTTTTAGACCCCGCGTCTGTGGAGCTTCATCGAATTCATCGACAAAATATGGAAAACTCAACATGCCGCTGTCCTGCTCAAACAGGGCGATGTAAAAGTTTTCAGTGCACATCAATCCGGAAATTATATGATGGATGGAGCGATATAGCTCCGGCAGGTTGTTGGCCAATTGGGTCGCTTCGGATATTTTATACACCGCGTCCTGGATGATTTCGGAACGCCTTTTGTCGGTTATATCGCTCAGGACGGACAGGATGGCCGGTTCATTATCATAAATTATTTTTTTGGCCTGGATCACCACGGTTCGCCATTCTCCTTTTCGGGTGGCGATGCGGATTTCATAACCTTGGGTCGCCTGCTTGTTGGCCAGGCGCAGGGCCATGTTTTTTTCGACGATCTCGCGGTCGGCGGGATGGATAACATCCAAAACCGATTTGCCGAGTATTTCTTCCAATGTGAAGTCGAAAGTAGCTAGGATATTGGCATTGACAAAAACTATCCGGCCCTGTTTTTGGACCAGCACCCCATTGGGCATATTGGAAACCAATTCCCGGTATCTCTCTTCACTTTCCTGCAGCGCCCGGTTGACAGTGACCAATTCCCGGGTGCGTTTCCGTACCCGGCTTTTCAGCTGTTTCAGTTTTTCCGCTTCCCCTGCCGGCGTATGCTTGACTATGCTTTTGCTTTTCATCCGCACTCCGCTTTACTTGAAAAAGACATTATTTGACCAGTTTGATCAACTGTCCGGATTCGGGAACGGCCTGCAATCCCAGGGCGTTGAATACCGCCAGCTGTTTCCACAACTTGCGGTCCACACCGGCATTGTTCATCAGGCTCTGCAGGGTCTGGCGCCCATCGGGGCGGAGCAGGGAGAGGTGCTGCGGGCGGCGGTTCAAATAGCGCGGGTCGTTCAGCCGCTGAAAAGAATGGATAGCCTGATCCAGGAGCGGCTGATAAATATCTGCACTCCCATAGGCACACAGTCCGGTGAATGAATAGATCATGCTGTCTTTGCGGATGCAGGTCAAACGGACCGCCAGCGGGTCGCTTTGCTCCTGGGGCACCCGGAAAAAGGCATGCCGGGAAAGAAAACGGTTTACAGGATCGCTCTTCATAAGCTCGGCCTGACCGAACTCCTTGGCTTTGGCTTGCAGATACTGATCGAGGTTCTGGGTGGAGGTTTCGGCTTGCAGGATGAGCGCCGCCTTACCGTCCTTCTCGCCCACAATGACCTGCATGGGAGTGTTGTTCACGACCCAGCCAGTGGGGATGGTGAATTGGAAAGCCATTTCCGGTTGATAGAAGACGCCATTCTCGGTAAAACCCTGGCGGGGATTATCACCGTAGACCATGCCGTCCACCTTACGCAGATAAGGTTCCGTCTTGACTGCCAGGCGGACATCCCGGCTGGAGACCATGGCTTTGACCTTGGCGATACGGTCGCTGGTCATGGGATGGGTGGAAAGAAAGGATGGAATCTTGTGGCCGCCCGTTTCCACGCTCATGTTCTCCAGGGCGCTGAAAAAACGCAGCATTTCAGCTGGAGAGTATGCGGCCTGGCGGGCATAGCGGACGCCCAGGGAATCGGCCTGGTACTCGTCGCTGCGGCTGAATTTCAAAAAAAGCAATTGCATGCCGACACTGGCCAGCCCGGCCACTTTGGCAATGTCCTTGCTCAGGACACTGCCCAGCACCAGGCCGATCGTCGCCAACATCTGGCCGCTCAGTCGCTTCATCGAATGGCGGGCATTTACATGGCCCATTTCATGGCCCAGAACGGCGGCCAGTTCGGCTTCGCTGCCCATCAGGGCCATGATGCCGCGCGTAACGTAAATGTAACCGCCGGGGGCGGCAAAGGCATTGACCACCGGCGTATCCAGGACCGCGAAATGATACTGCAGTTTGGGTCGATGAGAATAGGGAACCATTTTCTGGCCCACGCTGTTGACATAGGCATTCAAATCCTTGTCTTGGTAAATCCCGAACTGCTGTTTTATCTGGCGGTCGGTGTCCTGGCCCATGGCGATCTCGGCTTTTTCCGAAAAAAACATCAGTTCTTTTTTACCTGATACCGGATTAACGGCGCAGGCGATGGCTGCCATGATTGCCAACAGGGTTGTAATGACCCAGAATACGCGGGTGCTTTTTCTCATGATGTTCATCCTCCAGGCAAAGGTCACTTCCGTCAATTTATAACATAAATATATTTTATTTTCTATTAAGCACGGCCCGGGTGGATTGCGCCGAAAAAACTAGCGGCATATAATTCAAATCATGAAGTGGAGGAAAAATGAAAAAATTACTTTGGCTATCGATTGGCTTGCTGTTCCTGCAGCTTCCGGGGAGTGACCGCTTGACCGGACGCATGTTCGCCACCCGTTCCGAAGTTATAGCCTGTCAGGGCATGGTGGCTGCCAGCCAGCCGCTGGCCGCCCAGATCGGCATAGATATTTTGAAAAAAGGCGGCAGCGCCGTAGACGCCGCCATTGCCGTCAACGCGGCCCTGGGCTTGATGGAACCGTCCGGGTCAGGCATCGGCGGCGACCTTTTCGCAATTGTGTGGGACAATAAAACGGCAAAACTTTACGGCATCAATTCCAGCGGCCCGGCCCCCGCTGGGATCGACATCGCATATTTTCATAAAAAAGGCATAAAAAAAATGCCCGAAACAGGCCCCCTGCCCTGGACGGTTCCGGGCTGCGTGGCCGGCTGGTTCGCCCTGCACGGCAAATTCGGCAAGCTGTCAATGGCTGAAGTGCTGGCCCCAGCCATCGCCTACGCCGAAGAAGGTTTTCCGCTGTCGGAACTGATCGCCCACTACTGGCAACGCTCTCTGAAGGCCTTCAGCCGCTACGAAAATTTTCAAAAATTGTACGCCCCGCAAGGCAAGATGCCTCGCAAAGGCGACATATTCCGCAATCCCGAACTGGCCGCGACCTACCGCCTCCTTGCCCGTAGCGGCCGCGACATCTTTTACCGCGGCGAACTGGCAAAAAAAATTGCCGCTTATTCCAAGCAGGTCGGCGGTTTTTTTTCGGAAAAAGATTTTGCCGGATTCCAGCCCGAATGGGTCGCGCCCATGCGCATCAATTACAGGGGATACGACGTCTGGGAACTGCCTCCCAACGGCCAGGGCCTGGCCGTCCTGCAGATGCTGCAGATGCTCGAAAACTTTGACCTCAAGGCCATGGGCCACAACTCGGCCGCCTACCTGCATACCCTGATCGAAATAAAAAAAATCGTTTATGAGGACCGGGCCCGCTTTTACGCTGACCCGCGTTTCGCCGAGATTGATTATTCCACGCTCATTTCCCCCGCATATGCGAAACGGAGGTTGCAGCTCTTCCGAGCCGAGCGCAGCAACAATATTGTTACGGCCGGCGATCCGCGCCTGGCCAAAGGCGATACGGTTTACCTGACCGTGGTCGACAAGGATTTCAACGCCGTCTCACTGATCCAGAGCAACTATGTCGGCTTCGGCTCGGGCATGGTCCCCGACGGGCTGGGGTTCTGCCTGCAGGACCGCGGCGCCTTGTTTAACCTCGAGCCGGGTCACGCCAACAGCCTGGCGCCCGGCAAAAGACCATTTCATACCATCATCCCCGGCTTTGTCACCCGCAATGGAGAACCGCAGTTTTCCTTCGGGGTCATGGGCGGAGACATGCAGCCCCAGGGACACGTGCAGATCCTTTGCAACATCATCGATTTCGCCATGAATCTGCAGGAAGCGGGCGATGCCCCGCGCTTCCGCCACGCCGGTTCATCCGAGCCCGACGGTTCCATGATGAGCGAAGGCGGCCTGGTTCTCCTGGAAAGCGGTATCGCCCCCGAAGTGATCCGCGATCTGCTGAACCGCGGTCACAAAGTGAGAAAAAGCTCCGGCGAATTCGGCGGCTACCAGGGCATTTGGCTCGACCTTACAAGAAGGATACTGATCGGGGCCAGCGAATCCAGGAAAGATGGCTGCGCCATCGGATATTAAAACGACCTGTTCGTGACGAGTGACGCGTAACGCGTAACGAGGGAAGAAAAGACAAAA
>Ga0268280_1001325_pt1 | contig 17012 bp, 16 predicted proteins | sample saktaG_9_FD_190139 | JGI IMG/M metagenome (GOLD analysis project Ga0268280, IMG submission 190139) | Saline water microbial communities from Sakinaw Lake, British Columbia, Canada - sak_2011_5_24_40m | ecosystem: Environmental > Aquatic > Non-marine Saline and Alkaline > Saline ... | reverse complement strand
ACGACTTTTTCTGATTACATAGCTGGAGTAGACACCGTCATGATGACAGCAATTGCCTTAATTGAAAGCAATCTTCCATCATAAACATTTTTACGCACACTTAAGGAGATATTGATTTATGAATAAAATTGAATTGATTGAAGTTGCCTCTTTACAGAAGAAGGAATATGGAACTCGCTTTTTAGAATTTCCTTTTTTTCACAACTTTTTAGTGTACGCTCTGGAAAACTTATCTTTCAAGATCTGGATTGATTCATATCAATATCCAAACATCTGTGTATTCTACTCGTTCCCGGCTTTTTTCTTAATGGGAGACCCTGAAAACAATGATGTTACAAGTGTGTTAAATTTGATTGAAAAGAGCAGTTGGGTCATTCCAGAAAACGAAAAATGGGAAGAACTCATATTTTTTCGCTTTTCTAATGACATTGAAACACATCGTAGAACCAAATTTAACTCTCACTCTTTAAACATAAAGCATTTAGAAACACTAAAGAAACCTTTTTCACCGGAGTTCGAACTTGTTCAGATTGGGATTGAACAAGTAACGGACCAAAAGGGAATGTTATTTACCGATTTGCTTCAAACTTATTTTCCAACAGGTGATTTTTTAAATCAAGGATTTGGCTATTGCATTCTTGAAAACAAAAAGATGATTGGATTTGCTGCATCAAACTACCCGATTGCTCATAATGTATTAGAAGTGTATATCAGAGTCGATTTTAATAGTGATCCAAGGCATCGCCAGCAAGGATTGGGAACGCAGTTAAGTGTTGCATTGTTGGAATATTGTTTGAATCATAATCTTAATCCTGAATGGGATTCAGCGAATGAGATATCAGCTCACTTAGCTTTAAAACTGGGCTACAAGATTGAGCAGACCTGGAAGATGTTTCATGTTATTTGAAGTGCTATTTTATATTCAAGCAAATGAAGAACAAAAAGTCATATTAGAAAATCTAGTATGACTTTTTTGCATATTTCTTTTTCTAAATAAAAAAATAAATTAGGTATTGTGTTTTACACAGTACTATGTTATTCTAATATTGTGTAAGACACAGTAAGGGTGAATCTATGAATAAAATGCTACTAGAACACAAAGGGAAATTCGCATTATACTTAATCGCTTGCTTATTCCCCGTGTTCAGAAATTTGGCACAAATCGCAATTGTATCTCTCATTTTCGAAATTGTGCAAAGAAACTCGATGAGTTTTTTCTATTCAGTACTCATCGTTGCGATCATCTATTTAATTTTAGATGGCGTCTTTTTCGTTATTTCAAGGTTGATGCGAATCTCTTATATGAGAGATATCTTGTTATCACTCAGAATCAGAGCTTTTGATAAGATTATTAAAATGAGTTACAAACAATTCAATAAACAATCCAGAGACGTATATGCCTCGAATCTGATTAATGACATCAATACATTTGAAAACTCCTTCTTTGTATCACTAATCAATTTTATCTTTCGAATCGCCATGTATGTTTCTGTTATGGCAATCTTAGCGTTTGTCAATTGGCAGTTAGCGCTTGTCATCTTCGGAGTTTCCATATTCGTACTAGTGATTTCGAAACTGTTTGAAAAGAAAACAGTGTCCTTGCAAAAGGAAGTTTCTTCTTCCAATGAAGACTTCACTGTGAATGTATCCAATGTCTTCACGGGTCTAGAAATCTTAAAGTTAAACAATATGGAAGAAGCTTTCTTGAAAAAGAACAGGAAACAAATAGCGACATTGGAGGGCAAGAAGTATTCTTATAACGTGTTTACTTCATTCCAACTGAATTTCAACGCAACGATTGGATATTTTGTTTTAATCGGGCTCATCGTTTATTTGATGTATCAAACCCAGGTTGGAGTCGGATACGGAATGATGATGCTGACAATTCAATTAGCGTCTTCCGCTATTTTCCCGTTGGTAAATCTGTTTCCACTTGTCAATGTCTTAAAGTCCTCTAAAGCAATCTATGAAAAAATTACAAACGAGGAAGTATCGGTTGAAGAAGAGGAACCGCGCAAACCATTTGTTTTCAAGGATAAGATCGATGTGAATCAGGTTAGTTTTGCATATGATCAAACACCTGTATTTAAATCAATCCATTTCTCGTTGGAAAAAGGGAAAAAGCATCTAGTCAAAGGGCCGTCCGGATCCGGGAAGACCACGTTGTTTAAACTCCTATCACATATGCTTGATGATTATGATGGAAACATTATTGTCGATGGTACAAATATGAAATTAATCTCTTCGACTTCATTCAATGAAAAAGTTTCTTATGTATATCAGGATGTCTTCTTATTTGAAGCTTCTTTAAAAGATAACATCACTTTATTTAAACCTTATTCAGATGAAGAGGTCTTTGAAGCCTGCAAGAAAGCTGGATTGCTTGAGTTTGTGGATTCGCTTGAAAATGGAATTCACACACTCATTTCAGAAAATGGAAAAAATCTGTCCGGAGGCGAAAGGCAAAGAGTTTCGATTGCGAGAGCCCTTTGTAAAAAGGCTGAGATTCTGTTTATTGACGAAGCAACGTCTTCTCTGAATGAAGAACTCGGAAGACAAATAGAACAAACGATTCTGGATCTTGATTCCACTGTTATTGCGATTAGTCACAAACACTTTGAAGGAATTACGGAACAGTACGATGTTGTGCTCGAAATCAAGGACGGATATTTGACCAAATATGATGGCCTTCAGTACTTTGCGGAGGCGTTAATATGAAAAAGAAGATTCTGTATTTTAAAAACCTCTATCTTGCACTGCTGATTTTTGCACTATTTGCGTTTATCAATTTCAAACTTTCCTTTGCGTTATATGATTTAATCAATATCGCTTTAAAAGGTCAATGGGATCTATTTTTAGATCAAGCTAAACTCGTAATGCTTTATGCAATTTTGTTGTTGCCCGTCAATCTCATCACTTCTTTTGTTAAGAGTTTTGTGGTGAAAGATGTCATGATACACATGAAAGGCGATTATATCAAAAAAGTATTTCAAAAAAATATCAGCGAGTTTCAAAATGATAACAATGCTTTATATGTTTCCGCATTAACCAACGATTTCAATCTCATTGAAAAGGATTATGTTGAACAGATTATCAATATGCTGGAAGGATTTATTAATTTTGCGACTTCCATTCTGATTATCTTTTTAATCAATCCATTGATTCTTTTGATTGGAATCGCAATGATTGGACTCAATGCCATCATTTCCATTCTTTCATCGAAACCCATTAAAAAACATAATAAAGAACGCTCTGAGATGATGTCAAAATATGGTGGATTTATCAAAGAAGTCCTCTCTGCTTTCCACATTATTAAAACGAATGATTTGGAGTCTCGCATTACAGATACTTATCACTCTGAAAGCAAGAAAATTCAAGATAAGAAATATATCATTGACCGAATCATGTCTTATGTATATGCCATTCAAAACATGAACTTTGGAATCACTTTTTTAGGCCTTATGTTCTTTGTTTCATTCTTAACACTTAAAGGCATTATATTATTTTCGGGCGTTGCTGTGGTTGCGCAAAACATTGATAACATTATTGGCCCCGTAGCTCAATTTTCTGATGCGCTTCCAAGGATTTTATCTGTGAAATCTCTATTCGTTCGTATCGAAGAAACGCTAAAGAATCAGTCTGTTTACGAAGAAACAAAATCGTTTGGCGGACTCAAAGACAAAGTCGAATTTAAAGGTGTATCCTTTGCTTACGGAGAGAATACCGTTTTGGATCATGTCGATCTAACATTTGAAAAAGGGAAAAAGTATTTGGTTGTCGGACCAAGCGGCGGAGGAAAGTCCACAGTGCTTCGACTTTTAAGAAAGTACTTTTCTCCAAAGAGCGGCTCTATTTATATTGACGGAGTCAATCTCCAAGATATTCGGAAATTGGACTATTTTGCAAAAATTGCCAATATCGAACAACAGATATTCCTGTTTGAAGAAACACTACGAAATAATCTTACACTCTATAAAGACTTTAGTGAAGAAGAAATTTGGGATGCGATTGACCGAGCGGGACTTCATGAATTTGTCAAATCTCAACCAGACGGCCTCGAACGTATGATCCTTGATAATGGCAAGAACATTTCAGGTGGAGAAAAAAGCCGCATTGCAATTGCGAGAGGCCTATTGAATAAAGCTGACATTATCTTCTTGGATGAGGCATTTGCTTCGTTGGATTATGCAAAGGCAAAAGAAATAGAAGAACGGTTATTATCGTTAAAAGATGTTTCTGTTGTAAATGTTAGTCATGTGATTATTGAAGAAAACAAAGACAAGTACGACGAAATTGTCTATGTCAAGAATCAAAAAATTACCTGCGTTCCGTCAGCGTCAGTTCAAAATAGTTGATTAAGGTTTAGAATTTATGCCCTTACACAAAAGATGGTTAGATACCATCTTTTTTTGTTATTCATCTGTTATTTTCTTTTGGAAAGAGCCGTCTTGATAAATCTATTCATGAAAAATCAAAGATATATTCGATATCCTATTGACCAGTGCGGTCAATGAGAGTATAATAGGCTTGAATTGACCAGAGCGGTCAACGACTATGGGGGTGATGCTATTGGAAGTAGTACTAGCAAAAATGGATTCCGAAAAAAGAGCAAGACTAATTAACTGCGCAATGAAGGAATTTGGCAAAAACGGATTTAAAAAAGCTTCAACAAATACGATTGTCAAAGAATCTGGAATTTCAAAAGGCTTACTGTATCACTATTTTTCTTCAAAGAAGACTCTTTATGATACATTAAGAAATTTTACCCTGAAACTTTTGAGCGAAGCCATTCAAAATGGCGTCAATTGGGAAAGTGGGGACCCAATCAAAAGATTAGATGAGATTACGATCATCAAACTAAATGTATTTAAAAAATTCCCTCATATGCTTAGCTTTAGTAAGACAATGTATGAAGGGTTATCCCTTGAAGATGTCAAGGCAATGATTGAGAAATATAATCCAAATATCTACAAAAAAGTATACGAATATAATATTGATTATACCTTGTTCAAAGAAGGGGTCGATATCGGTAAAGCAATGAAATTCCTTCAGTATTTCCTAGATAAGTATGCTGAAGACACATTACTTCAACTTCATCAAACGGGAGCTGAAATCAATGTGTCCGAAATCGAAAAAGATTTGAATCAATACTTAGAAATGTACCGAAAAGCTTTTTATAAAGATTCGTAATTGCAGAATTGATACAATATATAAGAATGAAATTTGAATTTCATTCAGCCAAACAGGAGGCTTAACATGATTTCAGTCAAGAATTTGTCTCACTCGTACCATAAAGATGGAAAAATGGCAGTAAAAAATATCAGCTTCGAGATTGCTAAAGGAGAAACATTTGGGTTTCTAGGGCCATCAGGGGCTGGAAAGTCAACAACTCAAGGAATTCTAACGGGGCTCTTAAAATTACAAGACGGCGATGTTAGTGTTGCTGGATACAATATGCATAAAGTTGAAAATGAACGGTTCAACAAAATTGGCGTATCATTTGAACAATCGAACGTTTATAGCAAATTAACGGCATATGAGAATTTGAAGTATTACGCTGATTTATTTGACGTTCCGACAAGAGACCCTCATGAATTAATTAAACTTGTTGGTCTTGAAGACCGCGAGAATGATCGTGCCGGTGATTTCTCTAAAGGGATGAAACATCGATTGACTTTCGCTCGGTCGATGATCAATAATCCCGAAATTTGGTTTTTAGATGAACCTACGACAGGACTTGATCCCTCCATTGCAGCGACGATAAAAGAAATCATTAAAGAGCAAAAAGCGAAGGGCACAACTATCTTTTTAACGACACATAATATGTACATCGCGGATGAATTATGCGATCGAGTCGCTTTTATTATTGATGGAGAAATAAAATTAATCGACACGCCTAAAAACTTAAAACAGATCTATGGACAAAAACTCATTGAAGTTGAGTATACAAAGGATGGAAAACAAATCACAGAAACATTAAAGACCATTGATGACGTTGATCGCAAAAAACTTGCGACAATCATTACATCTTATGACATCGTCTCAATGCATTCAAAAGAAGCTACCCTTGAGGAGATTTTTATCCAAGTTACTGGCAGGGGGCTAATCTAGCATGAAGATGCTGAGCACATATTTCAAAGAAATGAAAATTGCTTCAAGGGGTTTTTATTTCTACATTGAAATTTTTATTGCCATCCTTTTATTGATTATTGTATTAGTGGCGATCAAAGATAATCCTGACAGCAAAGCGAAAGAATACCTATACTATGATATGTCTGAAGTCGCATATAGTGCGATGCTGCAAGCGCAATTAGACACGGGTAAAATCATCCTTGCCGACGACACGGTTCTGGAATTGAAAGCCAATTCATTTGATGTTGTAAACAGAGATACAGATGAAGTGAAGTCTTATACTTTTGATTCAAAGAAAACAATCACCGTTCAAACATTGAAAGAAATTGACGCTGACACAGGTCAAATTTTGACAACTCTCTACGTTTTAGACAGCGAAGAAGACATGTTAAGACTATCAATGAGTACAGGAAACATGGGCGCCACAATCATTATGGATGAACTCGGAGCGATATCATATCGATACGTCATTCAAGGGTATGAAGCGGAGCGCTATTCAAATTTCCTCTACATTGTTCATTCGGTTTCCACGAGTGCAATTCAAGATGAAATCGATCGTCAAAATATACGCGAAATTGGGTCTAGTTCTCGATTAACAAATAAAGAAGCGGTTGTTCCCATTTTTGTCGTATTTATGGGTTCATTGATGGGATTCTTTATCGTTATATCTTACTTATATCTAGATAAAGATGAAGGGGTAATCAAAGCTTTTGCTGTGACACCTTCTTCGGTATGGAAGTATCTATTAAGCAAAACTTTTGTCATTTTAACGACAGTATTTATTTCTTCAAGCATCATTGTTATTCCAATTATGGGTTTAAAGCCAAATTATCTATTATTTTACCCCTTCCTGTTAATCACAACGTTTGCTTTTTCTGCTTTAGGTCTTTTAGTAGCGAGTTTCTTTGACTCCATTAGCAAAGCATTTACTGCGTTGTATGTGATTCTAATGGCGCTGATGTTACCTGCTTTTTCATACTACATTAGTAGTTTTGATCCATTATGGTTAAGGTTTTTCCCAACCTATGCAGTTTTGCAAGCAATGAAGGGGATTTTAATGGGAGAACCAGATTACCTTTATGTTTTGATTTCTTCTCTTGCATTTCTAGTTGGCGGATTTGGATTGTTGATGCTTGCTAATCTTAAATTCAAGAAATCTTTGACGGTGTAGGGGGCGATGGACATGTTAAAAAAAATCATAAGAATTTTTACGAAAGACACTAAAGTTGCTTCAAGAGACGGAATGTTGATCATCATCATTCTGATGCCTTTGCTTCTAGCAGTAGGGATATTGTTCTTTGCACCAGGAGTAACCGATAGTTCCATCAAACTAGCATTACTGGACAGTGACACTACTGAGCATATCCAATATATGGAAAAATATGCACAAGTTGAGTTATTCAGTAGCTTATCTGAAATTGAAAGACGAGTAAATAAGAACGATGATGTTGCTGGTTTAGTCGAAACAGGTGATGGATATGAGATTATTTTAGAAGGAAATGAATCACAAATGGTTCGTGATTACACCATTCTTCTTAACTCTTATTACGCCCTCGGTGTAACCGAAGAAGATACAACTGCTCAGATTTTATCATTTGAGAATACTGTTCCACCACTAAAAACTAAATTAACTAATATGTTGATTTTGATGATTGTCATGTTATCCGGAATGATTATCTCGCTAGGTATTGTCGAAGAAAAGAAAGATAATACCATTAATGCCATTAATGTTACACCTGTTTCACAAAATGCATTCATCATCGGAAAGTGCCTCATAGGCGGAATAGCTTCACTCATAACCATAGTTGTTTCGTTACTGATTCTTGGGTATTATGACATTAACTGGCTGATGATACTCTTTGTAGGTGTGACCTCAATGCTATTGTCATTCGTCATCGGATTTTTACAAGGATTAGGTTCCGGAGATGTCATGGAAGCTGCCGCTGGTGTTAAAATGCTTATGTTGCCAATCGCCGGTTCTATCGTAGGGTACGAACTTCTGTCTCCAAATTGGCAATGGACGATGTATTGGAGTCCATTCTACTGGGCGTATAGGGCAAATGATATGATTCTTTCAAAAACGGCTGAATGGGGTATTGTTCTAATCTGTGTAGCTGCCGTATTAGTTTTATCAGCCCTCGTTTACATTATTACAATCCCTAAGATCCGTGAAGGTCTTAGTTAATTGAAAACAAAAATATATAAGGAGGTAATTTTATGGGTATTGGATATTTATTAGGCGGATTAGCTTGTTTGATTTACGCTTTAAGTGTTGGTTATTTCGGTGGAATCAAAAAGGCACCAGGATTACTTAAATTAGTCAAAGCAAAAATGGGAAAAAACATGAGTGACGACACTGCAGCAAAATGGTGTATGGGCATGAGCATCGTAATTTTAGCTCTTGGGATTTTCTTGTTCGTATTTGGCGCAATTCAAGGTTAAAACAAATTCAATAAAAAATCTGCTTTGAAACATTAAAGCAGATTTTTTTATTGTATTTTGAAATCATATTATCTTAAACTTTTCTTGAGAGGAAGAGGTGTTAATGGTATAATAGAGAAAAAGATTTTCTTAGGAGATACTATGTTCTTAATTACAGAGAAAAGGGTACTTGCACCAAAAGTATCATTGATGAAAATTAAAGCTCCTTATGTTGTCAAACACGCGAAACCTGGTCAATTCGTCATACTAAGAGTTGAAGAAATGGGTGAACGCATCCCAATGACAATTACAGAAGCGAACCTTATTGATGGGACAATCACCATCATTTTTCAAGAAATAGGTGCCACTACATTTAAATTGAATCAATTGAATGCAGGAGACTTCTTGCATGATTTTGTTGGACCTTTAGGCAGAGCAACGGATCTCGATGGATTAAAGAAGGTAGCTGTTGTAGGCGGCGGTGTTGGCTGTGCAATTGCTTACCCAGTAGCCAAAGCACTTCATGAACAAGGCACAATCGTTCATTCCATTATCGGTTTTAGAAATAAAGAGCTAATCTTCTTGGAAGATGAATTCAATGCGTGTAGCGACCTCACAATCATTACAACGGATGACGGATCAAACGGAAATAAAGGGTTTGTGACTGACACCCTTAAAAAACTGTTGGAAAGTGGAGAGAACTATGACGAAGTCTTCGCCATAGGGCCGCTTCCCATGATGAAGTATGTTAGTAAAACAACACTTCCTTTTAATGTCAAGACGATCGTAAGTATGAATCCAGTGATGATAGACGGAACCGGAATGTGTGGCGGATGTCGAGTTACAGTCGGAAAAGAAATGAAATTTGCTTGTGTAGATGGACCTGATTTTGACGGACATCTTGTGGATTTTGATGAAGCCATTAGAAGAAATCAAATGTATTCTCCTTTTGAAAAAAGACAGTTAGACGAAAACTGTAATTTATTAAAGGGGGTCAAACATGATAAATAAATCATTGCTTAAAAACTCTATGCCCCTTCAAGATGCGAATATTAGAACTCATAATTTTAATGAAGTGTCATTAGGTTATTCCATAGAACAAGCCATTGATGAAGCAAAAAGATGTCTTGACTGTAAAAATAAGCCTTGTGTCACTGGTTGTCCTGTAGAGATTGATATTCCAAGATTTATAAAAAAAATCATTGAAGGACAAATAGAAGAGGCCTATCAAGTAATTGGAGAGTCAAGTTCACTTCCTTCCGTCTGCGGAAGAGTATGCCCTCAAGAAACTCAATGCGAAGAATTGTGTGTTCGCGGAATCAAGGGCGAAGCAGTTGCGATTGGCAGACTGGAAAGATTCGTAGCGGATTTTCATCACTTAAACAATCCTCAATTACCAAGCAAACCTTTATCAAACAATCATAAGGTTGCGATTGTCGGTTCTGGACCGTCGGGGTTATCGTGTGCATATGATTTGGCACTATTAGGATATAAAGTCACTATGTTTGAAGCATTACATATTCCAGGAGGAGTACTCGTATATGGTATTCCAGAATTCAGGTTACCAAAAGAAATCGTACGCAAAGAAATTAAAACGCTTTTGGATTTGGGTGTTGATATTGAAACCAATGTGATTGTAGGAAAAACAATTACCATTGAAGATATTTTTGAAGAAGGATTCGAGGCCATCTTTTTAGGAACAGGTGCTGGATTACCTAAGTTTATGAACATACCAGGAGAAATGTTGAATGGAGTATACTCCGCAAATGAATTTTTGACTCGAGTGAACTTGATGCAGGCCTATCATCAATCAAGTTCAACACCGATTCAAATGGCAGAGAGAGTTGCGGTCATCGGAGGCGGAAACGTTGCGGTTGATGCAGCAAGATGTGCGAAAAGACTCGGCGCGAAAGAAGTGTCGATTATATATAGAAGGTCTATGAAAGAATTACCTGCAAGACTCGAAGAAATTGAACACGCCGAAGAAGAAGGAATCATTTTCAAATTGCTTTCCAATCCGGTTCAAATCATCGGAGATGAAAGGGGATTTGTTCAAAGCATTGAATGTGTGGAAATGGAACTGGGTGAACCGGATGCATCTGGTAGGCGAAGACCGATTGTGAAAATTGGATCTGAGTTTATTTTGGACGTTGATTCGGTTATTATGGCGATTGGAACGACACCGAACCCTTTGATTACTTCAACCACAAAAGGGCTAGACACGGATCAATGGGGTTGCATCATAACGAAAGATGAAAGTGGATTGACATCAAAAGAAATGGTTTATGCAGGCGGAGACGTCGTGACCGGCGCTGCAACAGTGATACTTGCAATGGGTGCAGGCAGAAAATCCGCAGCTGCAATTGACTTAAATCTTAGAAAAAGCATATAAATAAAAGGTAATCAAATCAGAAGCGCGAATTTCTGGAAATGATTACCTTTTTCTTAATTTCAAAAACATTATTTTTTGCTTGAATCTTTAAAGACATTGAGCTTTTTATTTAAAATGTTGACATCAAATAAATCCATAATATAAAAGCCTAGTAACGCACCAAAGTAGGAGAATGTAATGAATCCTTGTAAATACAAATATTGAATTCCCGCAATCTCATAAAAGTGGAATAACTGATTGAATCCAATCATTACGATTGAAATGAGTATATACTGTTCTAGTACAATCAAGCCCTTTGTATGTGTTTTAAGAACAAGTTTGCTTTCAAAAAGAACCTTAATGAACCCAACAACAACTGCAGCTAAAACAAGTTCGACTATTGTTAAAAACGAGACTTGATACACACCCAATAGTGTTTTACTTACCATATATAAAGCGAGCATTCCAATCCATATAATTCCAAACAACATTTTGAATTCCGCTACTTTTTGCATAAAGTTTTTCATTTTGATTTCACTCCTTTCATTTTATCATTTAACGCATTGACATAATTTCTTGATACAAAGATTTTTTCACTATTTACTAAATTCATGATGATTTTGCTTCCGAAGGACGGAGAAAAGCTTTTGACTTTTGACAAATTAATGATGTTAGATTTACTACAACGAAAGAATGAACTAGGCATTAAGGCTTCAATTTCATTAAGCCATTTTGAAACTTCATACACTTCTTTAAGAGTATAAGCAAAGGTCCTTTTATCGACGCTCTCAAAATAGAGAATGTCTCTATATCTGATTGGAGATATTTGGTCTTCTTGCTTAGCATCAATTGTATCGTCAATTCCTCTTAAAACATCAAGTATCTGTTTCAATTCCTCTTTAGTTTTCGCAACGATTTCAACAGAATTTTCTTCAATGGTCGAATCGATTTTTGTATGTACTTTCAAATGGGCCACCTCACATCACACATTTAACTTTAAATCTATTATATCGGTTTTATAATCTTTGTGTTAATTTTATGGACAAGATTCAATATTTTTGACTCAAATGCACAATTTTACTATATTTTTTATGAATCTATGAAATTGGTATATGTTATTTGTTTAACGATTGAAACGCATCAATTCATCGTTTTGGCATTTTTGAAAACTTATCAGAGAAATTTTTTAATTGGTTGTTTAATATATTTAAGTTGTTTGATATACTGTTAATGAAGAGATTGGTGGTGAGTGGCTTGTTTAGAAATCCAATATCGAAAAATGGCGATATCAGATATTTTGAAATCTTGAAGATTTCATTTGTTTTGTCATTGGTATTTGGATTATTTACATTGCTCACAGAAAAAGTCATTAACCCGTTTTCAGAATCGTCCTTTTTGATTGCGAACATATTGTTATGTCTTATTACCGCTCTTATGATAGTTACATTAGTCTATGATTCCAAAGAATTCATCGCTAAGTTGAAGTCTTATGTTTTGAGACAAATCAATCAATCAATTCCACTGAAAATCGAATTTCCTTTGTTCGCACTAAATCTAGACACCTACGTAGTCTTTCATATAAAGGCAATTCATTTAAGACATCGAGTCATGCGTTGCTGATGAACCTTCCGCTTTAGATTCCTATTTCTAAAATTCGGAAGGAGAAAAAATGATACAAAAATATAGAAGCTTCATGGGCAATTATGAAGCTGTTTTATATGCGAAAAAAGAGCACCCCGTTTTTGAAAACAAACTGGATACTCTAAAAAATGCGGCTATTTCGGTTGCTATATTTTCATCTGTTTTCATCATCATCGGTTTTGCACTAAATATCATCGAGAACCTAAACTACGTGTTCCTTTCTTTAAACACGATTGTTGTGGGTTCTTTTATTTTGTACTTATATAGACGAGAGATTCGATATAAAGATAAAGCCAAACTGGAATACGATCACCATATTTTTATCGCTCACCAAGTTATTTCACTTTTAGCAATATTGTTTTTATCGAACTCATTATTCTTTTTGTTATTTCTGAGAGATGTTCTCAACATAATTAATTTGATTGTATACGGTGTGTTGGCCATTGTGTTTTCAATCTTGCATTATTCAAATGAAAGACAAGTTATGTTTTTGTCTCATTATCCAAGGGCAAAAGTTGCTTCTTCGTCATTACTCCTTTTTGTAATGTATGTTTCATTCTTTTCTTTACTACCAATTGCGAATATCACATTGAATTATTTCCTCACTTCAATAATAATTATTGTTTTATATTTTATTAAAAAGGTTTTCTTATCAAATGGAATATTTCCCAGGGTGATGAAGCCAATCTTTATCACGTGTCTTTCATTAACCACTTTTGTTTTCATTTTCACCAGCATTATCGCGAAAGTCACTAGTATTGACGATTCTCCTTTGAATTTAAAATTGATTAAAAATGTCATATCTGTGGACCAATCTTATGAATTGGATTCCGAAATAGCGTATGTTTGGAAATTGATTCAGGCAGATGATCGATTATACTTAATCTGTTCGGGAGTGATTGAGGTATATTCAAAGAGTATGGAGTATCTTGATTCTATTGAAATGCCTTCAAATGCAAGATATTTCATTGGCTTAAATGGCAGGCTTGGATATATCACTGATGAAATTATGTATTCACATTATAGTGAGTTTTATCTGTATTATGAAGGAGAGGGATTTAGGTTTGAGCAATTGATTGAAGGGTATTCTTCAGACTGTATCGTTTTCGAATACGAAGGTAACTTGTCTTGCGCATATTCAAATGCAGTTTTCTCAACAATCATTACAGGATCTGATTTGATTGACGTAGACTCATATACTTGGGTTAATTTGCCGAACACTCTACTTCCTGAATATTCCCTTTATTTTATTTCAGACGATTTACTTGTCTATGGAAGTGAATATAGTCTGAAAGCAGTAGGATCTGAGGGAAAACGAAATAAGCTTTATAATTCGAATCGAGTGCTAGCCTTCGAAGATTCCGAATATAGGATGTATACCTCAGATGAATTTCTAAAAGAAGTAAGAATGCCGCTTTTTACAGTGCCGATAGAATATGGAGACACTTTAGTTTTTTTCTTTGATGATGAATATTATAGAATAATAACAATAGATGCAGATTCGAAGAGGATTTTATATACCTTAGATTTGGAAGGAAATATCATTAATATTGCGGATGTCGGAAGCAACTCCATTTTCTTTGCAGAACATCTAGTAATCTCTTATAACTGGAGAGAAAATCAAATTAATGAACTCGATTTTGACGCTCCAGGGAAATACATTGTAGACAAAGACTCATATATATATCCGGATTTGTTCTTTGTTTTAATGCTTGTTTCAATCGTTGCTTATCACTTGTACTCGAAAGATACTCAATAGTTTTCCATTCTTTTTCATCACTCTGTTTAAAGAAATACAATGTATCAATTCCTGTCATTATATGATAAAATTAAATGTCGACTTTTTGGAATATTTCTTTAATTTTTAACTACTCGAGGTGAATGAATGTCTGCTACCATCGCACAAGATCAAAAAACCAAAATGATCCTCTTTGACAATCCGATTTGGAAAGGAATTGTCAGACTGAGTTTTCCTGTTTTTTTGGTGAATATATTGAAGACTTTGCATGATCTAGTGGATGGTATCTTTCTGGGAACCGTTCCGGATGTAGATGGTGTATCGATATCTACTTCGATGCAAAGCGCAATCGGCTTAACTTGGCCGGTTTATTTCATCTTTATTTCATTTGGAATGGGGCTTAGCGTTGCGGGTAATGCATTGATTGGCCAGTACGTAGGCAAAGGAGACCACGCGAACGCAAACCGATACGCATCCAATGTTATATTATTATCTGTTTTGATGGGCATCGCTTTTACAATTATTGTCTATTTTTTTACGCCTCAGGTTTTACTATTAATGGGCGCGAAGGACTTAGAATTGCACTATGCAGTTACGTATCTTAGAATTCGAAGTTTTGAACTACCCTTCTTATTTCTTTCTTTTGGTTTTCAAGCGGTAAGACAAGCCACAGGAGATACGGTGACACCTGTATCAATCAGTGCTTTTTCGATTCTTACGAATATTATATTGACTGGTATTTTTGTTCTCGTATTTCACTGGGGTATTGCAGGGGCGGCTGGAGCTACTTTGATTGCGAACATTGTCATGATGCCTTTTATTCTATATTATCTAGCTAGTTCAAAGACAGGAATCAAAGTATCTCTAAAAAAAGAGGTCTTCGATATGGAGATTTCGAGAGACATCTTTAAGATTGCAATGCCGGCTTCAATGGGACAAGCCATTCAAGCCGTTGGATTTGTTATTTTGAATGCGAGTGTTTATTCCTTTGGGGAAGATGTATCCGCCGCTTTCTATATAGGTAACAGAATCAATTCTTTGATCATGTTCCCAGTGTTGTCCGTTAGTTCAATTGTTGCGATATATGTTGCGCAAAACATTGGAGCCGGTAATATTCCTAGAGCAAAACACGCTTTTGCGACCGGAATGAAGATGGCAATCATTTTAATGACGATTGGAGCGTTGATTATCATCCCCTTCCGTTTTTCACTGGTTGGATTGTTTAATCACGAACCGTCTACCCTTGACTATGCAGCACAATACACTTTGTTTTTACATTTAGGCTTGCCACTCATGGCAATCTTCCAGACGTTTTTATCAACATTCCAAGGAAGCGGAGATACAAAGTATTCCTTTGTTATGGCAATTATAAGATTATGGGTGATTCGAATTCCGCTAGTGTTCCTATCAATGAAATTCACGAATCTTGGCCCAGCGGGAATATGGTACGCCATCCTTATCAGTAATTTTGTGATGGTATTTGTTGGAATATTCCTATATAAAAGGGTGAAGTTTATTCCAAAAATTCGAGAAAATAACTTCAAAAATAAACGCGAAATGGTATAATGGTTTCAGTAGGTGATAATTTGTACAAAATCGTTTATCCAGATTATCAAAATTCCATACTAAACATCACAACATCGATTTTAAAATATTATGGGATTTCCTCTAAATATTCCACAAACAAGATTCTTGATGAGGAACTGAAGAAGAAATACCGTAATGTTGTCTATATTCTTGTGGACGCGATGGGTTCGGAGATTTTAAAAAGGCATCACCAAGTGTCTACCGAACTTAACAAGGACTGTGTGGCGGATATCACATCTGTGTTTCCTCCAACTACCGTAGCCGCAACAACGACCGTTCTTACCGGACTTCCTCCGGTCACTACAGGTTGGCTCGGATGGTGTCAATACGTCAAAGAAGTAGATCGGAGCGTCGTATTTTATCTCAATCGGGATTATTACGACGAAAAGACCTTGTTTAAAGAAGACATTTCTGCACAAGCCGCTCCGGTAAAGAAAATCTATGAAATGATTGAAGAAATAAATCCATCTGTGAAAACGATGGAGATTTTTCCTGCGTTCAGCCAACCGCATCACGATACGTTCATGAAAGAGTGTATAACAATCTTCTCAGCATGCGAAGAAGAAGGAGAACATTTTATTTATGCATACTGGGATAAGCTTGATACTGTCATGCATGACAAAGGACCTGGATCCATTGAAGTCAATAAGATGTTAGCAACTGTTGAAGAGGGCTACATATATCTTAAAGAAAACTTGGGAGAAGACACCATCATCATTATGATTGCCGATCACGGGCAAGTCGGTGTGTGCCCGATTGAATTGAGAAGATATGCAGATTTGTGGGCTACATTTATTCATGAACCATCGATTGAGTCCAGAGCCGCAACATTCTTTATCCAGAAAGAAAAGAAATTTGAATTCGAACAACTATTCTTAAAGTATTTCAGAGAATATTTTCTGCTTTTTACAAAAGAAGAAGTGAAGGCGCTTGGTCTCTTTGGAGAGGGCGAGGAACATCCTAAATTTGATGAATTTGTTGGAGATTATCTTGCAATTGCAATTGACCATTATTATTTCAAACTATCTGAGGGAACTTACTTCATGAAAGGTCAGCACGCAGGGCTTCTTGAAGAAGAAGTCATGGTACCTCTTATCATTCATTCAAAAAAATAAGCCAATC
>Ga0268280_1001324_pt1 | contig 17042 bp, 17 predicted proteins | sample saktaG_9_FD_190139 | JGI IMG/M metagenome (GOLD analysis project Ga0268280, IMG submission 190139) | Saline water microbial communities from Sakinaw Lake, British Columbia, Canada - sak_2011_5_24_40m | ecosystem: Environmental > Aquatic > Non-marine Saline and Alkaline > Saline ... | reverse complement strand
AATACGGTTACTCTTCAAAATCAAATGGAACGGCACTCCCGACTCACGGGAGCTCTTTATTTTTTTACAAACATGGCATTGAACTTCTCGGCAGGCAGTCTTCTTGTCTGATCGCTTTTCAGGTACCGAAGCCAGACAAGTTTTTTCTGAGCATCGATACTTTCAACAACAGCAGGGCCCTCGGGAGTGGATATCCTGCTTCCTACAGCGGGCAGCGTTGTCTGTCCGGAGGCATGCTGATGACAGCCCTTTTCCTGTTTCGAATAACCAAGACAGCATTTAGGCCGGTTGCACAGGCCTGTGATATTGAAGGCGTGGCTTTCGTTGCCCGGTGTTTCCGAAAACTGGGATTTTTCGGCAAACGGATTTGCATGTATTTTCTGCAGCCAGCTTGAACAGCACAGAAGACAGCCGCAGGGCCCGAATGCGTTTGCCCGTCTTGCCTCTTCACGCGTGGTGATCTGCACCATCTGAATTCTTGCCTTGAACTCACCGGCAAGATCCCGCACAAGCGTTCTGAAATCAACGCGGTGTGAAGATGTATAATAGACAGAGAGTTTCTGCTGGTCCATGCGCAGTTCAACGTCAACCAGTTTCAGGTCCAGCTCATGCTTTTTAATCTTGTTCAGACAGATATCGCGGATCTCCGACTGGCGTTTTTTCAGCTCTATAATCGCCTGTGTGTCGTTTTCATCGGCTATTCGCAAAACCGCGGTCCACTCCTGCCCGTTTTTGTCAAGCCCTTTCAGCCGAAGCTTCTTGCGGGCAATCTGACCGGTCGAATAGACGACGCCGAAATCATATCCTCCATCCGATTCGATAATTACCTGCTGGCCGATACTGAACGGGATTCCTGTATTGTTGATAAAAAACTCACGTCGGCACCCCTGCAGCTCCACCTCGCATATGTCATCGGCAACCTCATCCGGTGAAACCCCGTATATCGAGTCCATCTCACTGTGCAGCAATTGCGAAAGCCTGAGCCTGACCCTGGCATTATCACCCAAAAGACAACTGCATATTACATTACTCATAAGAGATTGTTTTAATTCGGAAAGCGAAAACATCCGGTTTCCGGCATTACCCTCAAGCCCCTTTATCCAGAAGAAAAAATTTTTTAAACGATTCAGTCCGTCTGTTGACGGAAGGCCTGCCTCTGAGAACAATCCCGGATTCGTCAATCATCCGGTTCACGATCTTCTCCTTCAGAGCGTCAAGATGGCTCTCCGTCGTCTTAAGCATCTCGGCGGTAAAAGCATCCTGCCCCGAAAAATTCTCTCTTGAAACCAGAAGCGGCTCCCTGAATGACAAAAACAGTTCCGGTTTCTGATCGTCAAGATATTCAATCCGGCTGACAACTGAAACAAGGTAAATCCGTGGAGTTTTTTCAAGCACACGGGATACAATTGAAGCTGTCCCTTTAAAAAAGAAAAGAGGCCTTTTGTCGACATGTTCAATTTTTCCCTGGGGAAAAATCCACAATGCGTTCTGTCGTTTACTGTCGGCCGTCAGGAGATCGGCGGCATAACGAATTGTAGCGACTGCGCTTCTCGGCCGCGAACGGTCAAGCGAAAATGCTCCGATACGGGTGAAAAAGCGATGCTTCAGCAGCTGCTGATACTCGATAATGATATGCAGGTTCTGATGAAAAAACTCTTCAGTGCAGAGCTGCGACCAGAACCCGTCCCACCAGTAGGCGTGGTTGGCATAAAAAACAACCGGAATGCGGGTCTCCATTTCCCGCACTCCGGAATGCATCAAAACGCGGACCGAGTTGAAATACCGCCTGAACTGGCGGCGTGAGTACCAGCCGAACCAAACGGTATAAAGCCTGCTGCGATTCACTTTCAGCATAGCCGCCCTATTTGAAGGCTCTCCTGATACGGTTTACCGCTTCTTCAAGTGAGGCAATTGATGCCGCATAGGAAAGGCGCAGGTTTTCAGGGGCACCGAAAGCATCACCGGGTACGGTGGCGACATGATGCACCTTGAGAAGATATTCGGCAACATCTGCCGAGTCTTTCATGACAACACCGTTGAAGGTCTGGCCGAGCACACCGCTTATCGACGGGAAAATGTAAAACGCACCCTGCGGCAATGCCGTTTTGAAACCCGGTATGCTGTTGAGCGCCTGGTACATGTAGTCGCGCCTCTTTTGAAACTCTATCCGTCGTTCCTCGACAATGCTCTGATCACCGCTCAGAGCGGCAACTGCGGCTTTCTGGGCTATAGCGTTGGCATTTGAGGTGGTCTGCGACTGAATCTTGTCGCAGGCGTCGATCAGCCATTTCGGCCCGGCAAGATAACCGATTCTCCAGCCGGTCATGGCATAGGTTTTCGACACTCCGTTGCTCACAATCACCCAATCCTTCATTTCAGGAATTCTTGCCGGAGAAAAGGGACGGACATCCCCGTAGACGATCATATCGTACATCTCATCGGATATGACAAAGATCCCGCGGCCTTCGATAACCTTCATCAATGCACGCACCTCCGCTTCGCTATAGACCGAACCGGTAGGATTGGAAGGCGAATTCAGCACAAGAATCTTCGTTTTCGGCGTAATGGCACCCTCAAGCTGGTCGGGAGTCATCTTGTATTCCGTTTCCAGAGTGGTATCGACAATAACGGGTGTGCCGCCGGCCAGACGCACCATCTCAGGGAAACTCACCCAGTACGGGGCGGGAACGATAACCTCATCACCCTCTTCACAAAGCGCAAGAAAGGTATTTGCAAGTGTCTGCTTTCCGCCGTTGCTGACGATGATCTGGCTTTCGCTGAACTCAAGGGCATTGTCGCGACGGAACTTTTCGATAATGGCCTTTTTCAGGTCCGGAATACCCGAATTGGCGGTATAACGGGTAAACCCCGCCCTTATGGCATCAATGCCTGCCTGATTGACATTTTCAGGAGTCGGAAAATCCGGTTCTCCGGCTGAAAGACTGACAATGTCATTGCCTTCAGCTTTCATTTTGGCGGCAAGATTGCTGATTCGCATGGTCTGCGACTCCTGCATGCTCAGTACCCGTCGGGTAAGATATTTTTCTTCCGGGAAAGATGTTGTAGACATAGAGACGTTATTGTTATAATTTGATTTTGTTCTGTTCCTCTCGTTTCTGGTGCATCATCTCCAGAACACAGGGATGCACAAATTTACTCACATCGCCGCCCAGCATGGCCACCTCCTTGATGATTGACGAAGCCACGTAGGTGTATTTGACGTTCGGCATCAGGAAAACGGTGGTCACTTCAGGATAGAGCTGCCGGTTAAGGAGTGACATCTGAAATTCGTATTCAAAATCCTTGACCTGCCGTACCCCCCGGACAATAGACCTCGCGCCAACCTGACGCGCATAATCGGCAAGCAGTCCCTTATGCAGTACCTCGACTGTGACGCCGGCATAATCACAGGTTACCTCTTTGGTCATCTCCAGACGTTCATCAATGGAGAAAAGAGCGTGTTTCTGGGAATTTTCTGCAATGACGACAATGACCTCCTCAAAAATATTCAACGCACGCTCCAGCACATCAAGATGGCCGTTGGTAAACGGGTCGAACGTTCCGGGGTATATAGCTCTCTGTTTCATCGGAGGAAAGAATCAGTGCTGAAAAAAAGTAACTCTCGTCATACCGTAATCCCTGTGAAAAGAGTAACGGGGCGAGCGGGAAAAATCAAGATGCGCACTATGCTCGATCAGCAGGAAGCCTTCTTCAGCCAGAATGCTTTCTCCTGCGATCCTTTCAATCAGGCTGTTGTAATCCATCCATGAATAGGGCGGATCGCAGAACACAAGATCGAACGTGCCGGTCGCGCGCCCGAGAAATGCCGTAACATCGGCGTTGACGATCCTGACACGCTCCTCAGCCCCCAGCAGAACGGCGGTTGCCTTCAAGGCCTTCAGAGCATCAACATGCTGATCGACGAAACATACTGAGTAAGCGCCACGGCTCAGGGACTCGAAACCAAGTGACCCGAAGCCTGCAAAAAGATCAAGGACTGATGCCTCATCAAAATCAATCCTTGAGGTAAGGATATCGAAAAGCGACTTCTTCACTCTGCTGCTGCAGGGACGTATAGCCTGTGACGATGAGCTTTTGATTTTACGCCCCCTGTATGTACCGGCAAGAATCTGCACGCCCCCCCTTCAGACTAAAAGTCACCGAACACGGTCTCGCCGAGAATGGCAAGCGCTTTAACCGCATCATCCTTCGACGGAGGCTTTCCATGCCAGTTGGAGTTATCCGGCATAAGCCCCTCAAAAAAGTGTACCCCTTTTCCCATAATCGTTGCGGCAAGAATCACTGTTGGTCTGGCGCGATTACTGACGGCTTTGACCTCTTCAACCGTTCCGATAAAATTCTCCATATCATTGCCGTCGCACTGATACACATCCCATCCGAACGCACGCCATTTGTCGGCAAACGGCTCGACGTTCATGATGCTGGTGACCTCGCCGTCAATCTGCATGTTGTTGTAATCAACAATACCTATAAGGTTGTCAAGCCCGTAGTGTGAAGCACTCATGGCCGCTTCCCATATCTGCCCCTCCTGGCACTCCCCGTCACCCATAAGGCAGAAAACATCGTTTTTCTTTCCGTCAATACGCAGGCCGAGCGCAGCACCGACTGCAACCGAAAGACCCTGACCCAAAGATCCGGAGGCAATTCTGATACCCGGAAGTCCGGCTTCTGAGGTTGGATGTCCCTGCAGATAGGAGTTGACCTGCCGGAGCGAGTTCAGCTCGCTGAGAGAGAAATAGCCTGAACGGGCCAGAACACTGTACCAGACCGGAGCAATATGGCCGTTGGAGAGAAAAACCAGGTCCTGGTCATGACTTTGCCAGAACTCATGCGGTTTGTGCTGAAGGATACGGAAATAGAGCGCGGTAAAAATATCGGCCATGCCGAGCGAACCGCCGGTATGGCCGGAATTGGCCATAGCAAGCATTCTGATAATATCCCGGCGTACCTGACGGGCCATTTCCTTAAGGTCGTCAAGAGAGGAAAGCTCAAGAAGAACGCCTTTTCTTTCAGCGGGATACGGTTTTAAGTCTTTTGCCATGGTATCTCAACAAAATTCTCGTGATTAAAAAAAAGCCGGCATTTAGGGAACCGGTAATAAATAACAAAAAAAAATCATTCATGCTTCCGCTTTCTTTCCCTGAAAAACTTCCATGCGGAAAAAAAAAGAACCAGAACAAAAACGGCCGTTACCGGAATACTGTACATGACGACATACCCGCCGATGCTCTGCCAGTTCGCTCCCAGTAAAAAACCCCCTGAAAGCAGAAGTATATTCCACACGACTGCGCTTGTAATAGCGGCAAGAAGCACAAAATGGGTCTTGAGGTGCATCAGGCCGGCCATCACCGAAATAACGGCTCTGGAACCGAACAGGAACCGGTTGACGAGCACGGCAAGATAGCCGTGGGTGGCAAATTTCCTGCGGAGCAGCACCATATCGGAAGGAGGAAAAAAACGGTGTACCCCTTTAGAAAACCGGTGCCGGACCGCAGTATCCCCCTCGGCATACAATTTCACGCCGAGATGTTTGCTGATCAGATAGACAAGCATGAATCCCGCCGTGGAACCCAGAGAAGACGAAAAAACCGCTCCCCAGAAATTAATCGCACTTTTGCTTATCAGATATCCGATAAACGCAATCGGGACATCTCCGGGTATCGGAGGAATCACGTTTTCAAGAAATGCGGTCAGAAACAGAAAAACATAGACTGCAGAAGGATCGGCATGCTGCAGCCATGTCATCGCAGATTCAAGCATGTAAAATCCAGTCTTCCCTGCTGTTGGTTTCAGTCAAGCTCAAGAACCCGTCTCTGCACCTCGCTGTATGCATCCTCAACTCCGCCGAGATCAAACCGGAAGCGGTCCTTGTCCATTTTTTCATTCGTCTCAAGATCCCAGAACCGGCATGTATCGGGACTGATCTCGTCACCAAGCAGAATCTCATTGTGATGACGGCCGAACTCAAGCTTGAAATCAACAAGCTTCAGTTTCCTTTCGGCAAAAAACTTTTTCAGCACGGCATTGACCGTTTCAGCACGCTGTTTCAGCAGAGCCAGCTCATCGAAAGTGGCAACACCAAGCGCAACGGCATGAGACTCGTTCATCAGCGGGTCATCGAGATCATCATCTTTCAGATAAAATTCGACAATCGGTTTTTCAAGCACCGTCCCTTCAGTAAAGCCGTACCTTTTCACCAGTGAGCCTGCGGCAATGTTACGCACCACGACCTCAACCTTGATGATATCGAGATGGCGACACAGCATGTCACGATCGGAAAGCTTTTCGACCAGATGGGTAGTGACCCCGTTCTGTTCCAGCATGGTAAAGAGTTTGCAGGAGATGGCGTTGTTCACGACACCCTTTTCAGCAATGGTACCTTTTTTCTTGTTATTGAAAGCCGTGGCATCATCCTTGAATTCCTGTATCACCAGGTCGGGATCTTCAGTCAAAAAAACCTTTTTAGCTTTCCCTTCATAAAGCTGTGTCGTCTTTTTCAATATAAACGTATTGGTTGATTATGTATACGGGTAAAGTGAACGCCCTGAATTGCATGCCGGGCTAACCCTGATTTTCTGAAGCCGCCTGCTCTACAGCTCCCGTAAGAACAATGGTAATCTGATCATCCGTCAGTCCCTTGTCTTTCAGAAAGCTCATAAACCTGAATACTCCGAGATCCGACATCATGGCTTTCGGCTGATCCTGCTCACTCAGCCCCCTGGTGCGGCTGTACTCTCCGGAAGTTTTGATCCAATCCTCAATGAACTGTTCCGATTTTCCGTTTTCCAGAAAAAACCCGGTCACAATTCTTTCAACATCATCCCTTGATGGTTCCGGATGAGCAAGAAAAAGCAGCTGCATCTCTTCCGAAATCCTTGACAACACAATAACCGCCTCCCTGTCAAGAGTCTCTTCGAGGATATCTTTCGCCCGCTCTTTGACATCACTCTTCTGGGTCATAATGCTTTCCGGATCGTTGAAAAATAAATTATTGATAGCTGAAAAATCCCGATTAAGTTACATAATCCTTATGGTAAAGAAAAAAAATTACATACAAAGAGATGATGCGGAAATTACACTATTGTATTTTTCTTTTTTTCCTCACCTTACCTTTGATTGCCCGCACGGTGAATGGAAATCCCCATCCGGAAAAAACGGTGCTCTTCATCTGGTGGAATGTTGAGAATCTTTTTGATACTGACAATGACCCGAGAACGGAGGATGATGATTTCACCCCCTCAGGCAGGCTTCACTGGACTGAAAAAAGACTCACACTGAAACAGATGCGCATCCGCCATCTCCTCTCTGCGGTGGAAGCCCATCCCGACTACAGGAAATATCCTGACGTCCTGGCCTTTGCGGAAGTGGAAAACCGGACTCTCTTTCAGGAGACCCTTTCCGGGATAAAGGGTGGCGGTTATAAAACCATTTATTTTGAATCCGCCGACCCGAGAGGCATCGATGTCGGTCTGGCATACAACCCCCGTTCCATCACCCCCGGCTCATCAAAAGCGTACAACGTTCCACTTGAACAACAAAAACCGACGAGAAAGATTATCGTTGCCGGATTAGCCGCTGCGGGACACCCGTTTCACGTCATTTTAAACCACTGGCCGTCACGCTCCTTCGATGTCAGTTGGACTGAACCGAAACGGATTGCCGCCGCCAGGGTTGCCCGGCACATTCTCGACAGCCTGCTTCTGCGGGACCCGGCGGCAGATATCATCCTCATGGGGGACTTCAATGACGAACCTGACAGTCCATCTCTGAAAAAGGTGCTTGGTTCAACATTCGACAGGAAAAAAGTTGAAAAGAACTTCAGATCCATGCTCTTCAACTGCTGGAGCGGCTATGAAGGAGTCGGAAGCTACCTCTACCGGAACCGCTGGCAGCAGATCGACCAGATACTCCTCTCCCGAGGCATGCTCGACAACAGGGGACTTTTCACGCCTGATGATGCATTCCGCTGCTTCACTTTTACCCGGCTGCTTGATTACCCGGGCAAAAAGCCCTATTCGACCTACGAAAAAAGAGTCTATAAAGGCGGATATTCCGACCACCTCCCGCTGCTCCTGAAGGTCCGCGTTACGCAATAACAGCCGGAAGTGTCATGATCATCCACCTGTTTATTTCTTCTCCTCTGCCTGTACTGATCTGATGAAGAAAACGGAATCCATGGAAAAAACGGCGCTAAAAGGTCAGTTGACCGGCGTTTTGACAATATCTGCATGAGATGGAGCTGCTCCTTTCGGGGAGTGGGAAGAGTTTGATACGTCGCCATGCATGAGCGTTACCTCTTTCGGACGGTGGTTATGAAGTGAACTGAAGCAGAATGCCCGTGCAGCTGTTCAACCTTTTTATTCTTTATATTTTCGCCACAATCAACTACATTAATTTTTAAAGTACCAAAGCAGAAGATAACTATACGGTTCCCCCCAAACCCTCAACCCTCAACCCTCAAAGATGTTCTCATTCAATATCGCAACCGACATACAGCTCATTGCCGGTTGGTTTGCCTTTGTCGGGTGCCTTTTTTCTATCGTCTACATAAGGAGAATCCGTAAAGGCAGGGATTAATTGCCGGAATGTTCAGTGTGTGATGTGCGGATTATCTGCTCATGCCAACGCGGGTTCACGAACGATATAGCCGACGCCCCGGATGGTCTGGATCATGTTTCCGCATCCGGCTTTTTCAAGCTTCTTGCGCAGAAAGGTGATATAGACATCAATCACCGAGGTATCGGATTCGAAATGGATATCCCAGACATGCTTCATGATACGGTTTCTGGAACACACCCGGCCTTTATTGCGCACAAGGTATTCAAGCAGGGCGAACTCCTTCGGTGTGAGGGTTATTTCGTTTACATTGCAAAACACCTGGTGAGGAACGGGATTGATGTTGAGCTGCCCTGTGCGTAACGAGTCATCTGCAATGCTGTTGCTCCTGAGCTGAACTCTTATGCGAACAAGCAGTTCTTCAAACACAAAGGGTTTTTTGATGTAATCATTGGCCCCTGCATCCATTCCGAACAGCATCTCTTCAAGATTTTCTCTGTCTGTCATAAACAGTATAGGAACCTCGCCGCAACTATTGCGCACCTGACGGCAGACATCAATACCCCTCATACCGGAAATCATCCAGTCGATAATGATCAGGTCATACTTTCTGCTCAAAGCCAGCTCCAGACCGCTTCTGCCATTGCCGGAAATATCGACGGCAAAGGATTCTTTTTCGAGCCCGGTTTTGATGAACCCGGAAACATCGGGTTCATCCCCGATAACAAGGATTCTCATAGTTTTTATAAGTCAGGGTTAGTCATGATCGCCATCCTTCTCTCCGGCAGCTTGACACTCTCCCGACGCCCCGCCGTGCAAAGCTTTTCCTTTCTTTCCGTTCTGTCTTGCGATTTCCTGCATGGTTAACAAGGTATCTCTGAGAGCATGACAACGCTATTGCCGAACTGCCCGGCAGGCTGCTGCAGAGTGATTTTTTCAACCGGATTGAGTGTTTCAAGAGACGATGATTCACGGCAAAACAGGTGCCGGGAATCCGCATCAAAAAAATAAGCAGACCGGAGAGCGCCGGATTCAACCTTTTATAAGATCGCCCCGCAATTCTTAAATGAGTATAAATACAAGCTTAAATCTTGCTTAAAAAATACGGATCCCGGAATAAGCAGGCGCTGGTAAAGCTGAAAGAATGGCATCGGTTAACAGAGGAAAAAGAGGGCCCCTGTAAAATCGGGAAGCTGCAAAACACACCACAGGAAATCCGCCATCTGTTCCTTATCCATCAAAGGAGGAGAACTGAAACAAAACGTCAGAAAAAGAAAATCCTCTGAGCCGCCGGCAACGTCATGGATAGATGGCCTTACAACCAGTTCCGGCTTTTAAAGAACATGACTCCTGATGTTGAAAGCAGAAAAGAAAAAAGAAGAATGAACCAGAAGCCGAGAGGAGAGTGCTCAAATGAATTAGGAACATTCATACCGTATAAACTGGCGATCAGGGTCGGTATCATTAAAATGATAGAGATCGAGGTGAGGCGCTTCATGACCACGTTCAGATTATTGGATATAACAGAGGCATAAGCGTCCATCATGCCGCTGAGAATGTCGCTGTAGATATTGGTTATCTCCTGCGCCTGCTTTAATTCAACCTCGACATCCTCTATCAGGTCAAGATCAAATTCATCTCTTTTTGACTTGATGTTCTTTATCCTGTGCAGTAATATGTCATTTCCCTTAAGAGATGTCAGAAAATAGACAAGGCATTTCTCAATCTGAAGAAGTGTCTGGAGATCCTCGTTTTTAATGGACTTGTCAAGCTTGCTCTCCGCGTTTTTAATCTGCTGGTTAATCTGTTTTAAATACTTCAGAAACCAGATGCTCGAAGATAAAAGCAGCTTCAAAAGAAGATCGAAATTATTCTCTACAAGAATATTTTTCCGCTTTGTATGATCAATGAAGTCCTGTATAAGATCGGTCTTGAAAAAACAGATCGATAAAATAATCTCCTCATTGAAAATAACGCCGAGGGGAATCGTAGTGAAAGGAAGGTCCGTATCATTGGTCTTGTATGGAATTCTAAGGAGGATAAAATACCATCCGTCTTCAATTTCGATACGGGGCCGTTCATCAATATCCTCAATGTCACTATAGAATGACAACGGAACTTTTAATTCATTTATCACATAATTCTTATCGTCATCATCGGGACATTCGACATTTATCCAGCAATTTTTCTGCCACTTTTCAGAGCTTTCCAGTCCGTTGCCGTTTTTAAGAAATCCCCTCATTGGTTATCCCTTTAAAATTATAATGAAAAAATGACCACTGCTGCCCTTATACCGGATAGAGCGTACTGTATTCATACCATCTCACTGCGCATTATGTTTTCTGTTATTTGAAATATTTTGAACCGTCCAGTCCACGTTATGTCTGAAGGTAGACTTGCGCACCGGACACTCCCCTTTCCGGCAGATCTCGCAGGAGTAGTCAAGGCAGCCGTCCGTATGGACAAACAGCTCAATGCTCCCCCCGAAATTCTCATTAACCAGCTTGTTGAGTCTGTCGATTTCCCTGTGAGCTTCATGAACATTGAGATACCATGGAACAGTCAGATGGCAGTCGAGATGCAGGGTACTGCCGTACTTGATGATTCGGAGATTGTGCAGGTCAACCCAGTTTTCTCCCCGATTCGCCTCAAGCAGAGCAACCATTTTTCCAAGCAGTTCCTCATCGGCCTCATCCATGATTCCCCTGAGCGAATCGCGGATAATCCTGTACCCGGTAAAGATGATGAGAAAAGCGAAAATCAGGGCGACGGCGCTGTCGAGCCAGACCATCTTTGTGATGAACAGAAGGATCAGACCGATTATAATCCCCACCGTTGAATAGGTATCTGACTGTAAATGCTTTCCGCTGGCAACCAGGGCAAGCGAATTGTTTTTTTGCCCTTTTTTTACAGCAAGCGAACCGACAAGGTAATTGACTCCCGCCGTTATGCTTATTAAAATGATTCCGTAATCAAGCTTTCCGATTGGCTGCGGATCGCCGAGGTTTTTCACGGCTTCAAAAATAATCAGCAAACCGGCGGCTGAAATCAGGGTTCCTTCAATCGCAGCAGAAATAAACTCGATTTTGCCATGCCCGTAGGGATGATGGGTGTCTTTCGGCTTTGCGGAAATGTAGAGACTGTATAATCCGATAAATGCACTGGCAACGTTGACCGTACTTTCCAGAGCATCGGTCAGTATGGCTACCGAGTTGGTCAGATACCAGGCACCCATTTTGACAATGAACAGAAGTACACCGGTGACGGCGACAATTTTCTGGAAATTATAGTTCTGCTTTGCAGTTGTCATGATGGTGATGCCGATCGATGAAGGGGCGTATGAATAACAATGTACATCAAAATCCGGCAGAAGCCGGACCAGCTGGAATCCAGCCGTGCTCCCGGCAAAAAAGATCTCTTGAATGTAAGGCGGAAAATCTGAAAAAATCGACAAAAAATGACACAAAAAAGAAAAAATACCGCGGAGCCCGAAACAGGTATCAACGCCTGTTCACAAGCCGCAGGGAAACCAAAATGGAACGAGGGCTTAACCGAGTGCCCGGCATCCTTTCATAAGTGGCAATTAACCTCAGACTATTGCGGGAGGATGAAAAGCTGCTCATATTCAGAATGCTGATAACTATCGAGGGGAAGCTGATTTTAAAAACAGTCTTTACCGGCCTACTCTTATTAAGGAAGAATTCAGGTGTCAACGGCTTTTCATTATGAATGATCAGACAGAAAATAAAGGTTTTATAAAAAGATTCTGGGGCAAACTCGGTCCGGGCCTTATTACAGGAGCAAGCGACGACGACCCGTCGGGTATTGCTACCTATACCCAGGCCGGTGCTGCATTCGGTTCCCAGCTGCTCTGGAGCGCCATTGTGACCTACCCGTTAATGGTCTCCATTCAGGAGATGTGCGCACGTATCGGGCTGGTAACCAACCACGGCCTCACCGGAACCATAAAGCGGTACTATCCGAAATTCTTTCTTTATGCCATCCTGTTTATCAGTTTTCCTTCCATCACCCTCAACATCGGCGCCGACATTGCCGGAATGGGTGCTGTTGGAAACCTGCTTTTTCCCACTGTTCCCGCCTTTTATTTCTCTTTACTGTTCACCCTTCTGATTCTCTACAGCGTCATTTTCTGGTCATACCATAAAATCGCCCTTATCCTGAAATGGCTCTGCATCAGTCTGTTCAGTTATATCCTGATACCGTTTCTGATAGGTGTGGACTGGGCTCATGTCCTGAAGGATACCTTTCTGCCGACCTTTACCCCCGACAAAGCCTATTTTCTTGCGCTGGTCGGCATTCTCGGCACCACGATCTCACCCTACCTCTTTTTCTGGCAGGCCTCAATGGAAGTTGAGGAGCGCCATGAAAAGCGGCTGATTGTGGATAAAAAAAATATGGCCAATATGGAGGCTGATGTCAAGGGAGGGATGCTTTTTACCAATGTGGTTTTTTACTTCATCATTCTGGCGGCAGGCACGGTCCTCTTCAATGCCGGCATTCATAATGTCAGTACCGTTGAAGAGGCCGCCCGCGCACTGCGGCCGCTTGCCGGAGACCAGGCCTATCTCCTCTTTGCCCTGGGTGTTATCGGAACGGGATTACTTGCCATTCCGGTGCTTGCCGGCTCATTGAGCTATATGATCGCCGAAACATTCGGCTGGAATGAAGGACTTGACAAGAAGTATTACGAAGCACCGGGATTTTATATCACGATGGGACTTTCACTCATTGTCGGCCTGCTCATTCACTTCATCGGCATAAGTCCTATCCATGCACTGATCTACACAGCCGTTCTCTATGGCGTAACGGCACCGGTACTTATCGCACTGATTCTGCATATCTGCAACAACAAAAAGATAATGGGAAAATATACCAATAACGGCTGGTCCAATTTTTTCGGCTTCGCAACCTTTATCCTGATGACGGTATCATCCCTCTTCCTGCTCTGGTATACGCTCGGAAACTGACCTCTACAGTGTGAGTGTAGAGGTCAGGGATAAACGAAAGAAGGCGACTCCGGAACATGCCGAAATCGCCTCTGGTGTCGGGGTGGCGGGACTCGAACCCACGACCTCTGCGTCCCGAACGCAGCACTCTACCAACTGAGCCACACCCCGAAATATATTCTTTAAATCCTGTGCCCTTGGGCAGATTCGAACTGCCGACCAATAGTTTCGGAAACTACTACTCTATCCACTGAGCTACAAGGGCCTGCTGACAATTCAAGGAATCAAATCAGGAACCTGAAGATACTATTTTCCGGTTCTTTACAGAACCATTTTTTCTGCTTTCTGAAAATTTTTCAACAGACTGGATCCGAAACGGATCCGTTCTCCCGATATCAGTAATCCTCCTTCAAACCGGCATCTTTCAGAATGCCCTCCACGGCAAGGTTTGCACTCATGACCGCCCCTCCCATGGAATCATAATAAAGCTGCCGGGAAAACCCGCCGGCGAGAAAAAGATTGCGGACAGGTGTTGTCTGCGTCGGCCGGTACCGCTCCATGCCGGGAAGAGGCGCATAGACGGAATGAGGAATTTTCACCAGAGTGGATTTCAGAATCTGTGCGCCACGGGACGTTTCAGGATAGCAGCTTCTTACACTCAGATCAACCTGACGGATAATTTCCTCCTTCGAAAGCCCCATAAGATTTTTTGCCGGAGCGACACAGAATTCGAACCGCGTTTTGCCTGTGAACGGATTACCCCTGAGCATACGGTAATCAGGTGTGGTACGGGCAAGGTTGGCATAAACGGGAATAACGCCGTCAGGGGAGAACAGCACATTATCGGCAGGGGTAATCTCCCTGTCGTACCAGATCTGGACGGAAATCACCGGAACCCCGTCAAGGTTGTCCAGTACCCGGAAAAACGGCCCCTGGTTTTTCAGGCTTTCAGGCAGCACCCTTTTCAGATTGTGGATCGGCAGGGCGGAAAGATAGTAGTCGGCCGTCAGGATCTCGCCGTTGCGGAGCTGTACGCCTTTTATCTCCCCGTCATCGTAAAGCAGTTCATCAACAGCGGTTCTGTTCTTGAAAACAGCGCCTTTCGATGCCGAGTACTGAAGAAGCGGCTGGTGGAGATATTCCTCAGGAGAGCCTTTAAGAAATCCCATGCGGGATGCGTCAGGAATGCGGTAAAATGTCTCGGTAACATCAAGAATGATCTTGGCGGATATCTCTTCCGGCGGAATAAACTTCAGGGCAAGGGCCATCGGCCGGAACATTTTTTCCAGAAGGCGTTTGCCGAATTTTTTCTCTTCGGCCCACTGGGTAAAGGTCAGATGATCCTGCGTCGGCGGGTAGCTCTCCTTTTTCAATGCAAGAGGAATCAGTGACCTGGAAAAAGCCGCCATTTCCCCGAACGTAAAATATCCGTTTTTAATAATCGCCGGAAGAAGATGGAGCGGACTGGGAAGATCCCAGGTATTAAAGGTAAACCGCTTTCCCTCACTAAGCGTGTAGGTAAGCTGATGCTCTTTCCACAAAACGGCGTGATCGGTCTTGATCTCCTTCATAAGATCGTAAAGCACTCCGTAAGCCCCGAAAAAACAGTGCGTACCGGATTCGATCCAGTCCCCCTCCTCATCTTTCCAGGAAGAGACCTTCCCGCCGAATATCTCTCTTTTTTCAAGCACTTTGACCTGAAACCCTTTATCGGTCAATCGCTTTGCGGCGGTCAGACCTGCCAGACCGCCGCCGAGTATCAACACTGACTTTTTTTCTGAACTCATTGGAATTGGAAATTCTCTTTAGGTTTCACCACCCTGCAAAATATGCTACACGGCCGAACGCCCTTCCATGGCCCGCGAAAGGGTCGCTTCATCAATAAACTCAAGCTCCGCTCCGACAGGAATGCCCCTGGCTATTTTTGTAACAGAGATTCCGAGCGGCTTGAGCAGTTTGCTGAGGTACAGGGCTGTTGTTTCGCCTTCAACGGTTGGATTGAGAGCAAGAACAACCTCCCTCACTGCAGGGGTCTGCGGCTCTGCAAGCCTTGCAAGCAGCTCACGAACCTTTATGTCATCAGGCCCTATGCCGTCAAGCGGGGAGATGACACCGTGAAGGACATGATAAAGCCCTTTATAATAGCCGGTTTTTTCAAAGGCAAGCATATCGACAGGAGATTCAACCACACAGATAACCGAACGGTCACGTACCTTGCTGGTACATACCGCACAGGGATCGGCCCCGATATCGGTTACATTCTGGCATACAGAACAGCGGATGACCTTGTCTTTTACATCAAGCAGGGCTTCAGCCAGTTTTTCCGACTCGATTCTCGGCTCATGCAGAATGTACATGGCCAGACGCTGGGCGGTTTTGCGGCCGATCCCGGGCAGTTTGGCAAACTCATCAATAAGGGCTTCAATTGAGACGGAGGTATAACGCATGAAGATCTATTTACCGAGGTTCAGGTTTTTGAGAATATCCGCGGGATTTATCATCCCTCCGGTCGCTCTGGATATCTCCTCCTGTGCAAGCCGTGCGGATTCATCAAGTGCATTGTTTACAGCCGCCAGCACGAGGTCCTGGACCATCTCCGCATCATCCATGATTTCAGGATCAATCTTCAGGCTGAGCACTTTCTGCTTGCCGCTGACACTGACTTTGACCATTCCGCCTCCGGCCTCGCCGTGTGCGATAATCTTTTCCAGCTGTTTCTGCACATCCTGCATCTTTTCACCCGCCTGCTGGATCTGTTTCATCATATCACCAAAATTCGGCATTGACATCGCTTGGTTTCTCCCTGTATTATAAAATTATCTCACTCACTGTCATTCTATTCCTTAATACAAAAACGCGTCGTCAATTTTTTCTGCGCAATGCCAGATATATTTTTTCAAGGATATCGGCAGTCGTAAGCCTGTACTTGTCAAGAAGCTCGTCTGCCTTGCCTGACTCACCGAACTGATCTTCAACCGCCACCATCTCGATCGGGACAGGAATATTGCGGGCGCAGACATTTGCGACCGCATCTCCGAGACCGTTGTACATCTGGTGCTCTTCGGCTGTAACAATGGCACCGGTATCGTTGGCAGCACGCACAATGGCCAGGGTATCAACAGGTTTGATGGTATGCATGTTGATCACCCTGACACCGACACCCTCCTTTTCAAGAATACGGGCGGCTTCGAGAGCTTTCCATACCATGATACCGCAGGCAATGACCGTAACATCCCTGCCCGGATGCAGTTCGATCGACTTGCCGATTTCAAACCCGTCCTCATCGAGAGAGAAATCAGGAATATTCGGTCTTCCGAAACGGAGATATAAAGGTCCCTGATGCTTCAGAAGAGCTTTTGTCGCCCTTATGGTCTCGCTGTAATCACACGGCACGACCACCGTCATTCTGGGCAGACCGCGCATCAGGCCGATATCCTCAAGAATCTGGTGGGTAGCGCCGTCCTCACCGAGAGTCAGCCCTGCGTGTGATGCGCAGAT
>Ga0268280_1001322_pt1 | contig 17044 bp, 16 predicted proteins | sample saktaG_9_FD_190139 | JGI IMG/M metagenome (GOLD analysis project Ga0268280, IMG submission 190139) | Saline water microbial communities from Sakinaw Lake, British Columbia, Canada - sak_2011_5_24_40m | ecosystem: Environmental > Aquatic > Non-marine Saline and Alkaline > Saline ... | reverse complement strand
CCAACATTGCCTGCGGGGTGTCGGATTCTGGCTTTTCATGGAAAACCAGATCCTGACGAAGCCCTCGTGGGTTATAAAGGCAAAAGGGTTCATCAATTTTGCAAGCCAGTTCAATGGTTATCCACTTATTGGCCCAGGAGCTAACCCAACGTTCATGATGGCCGTATGCCACTCACGAACAAGATCTGGGGCAGGGTAAATACAGCTTAATTTGATCGCGAGACCAGCACTTTTTTATTTAGGAAAACATCTGATTTTCGGGGTTGACTATTTTACCCGCTCCCCCTCATACTGTGTTTCAATCATTGCCGTTTACACATATTACACTGGACAAAATCTTATGACAGAACATGAAGCTCTATTATCTTGGGGGAAATATCGCCAAACTGGATTTAGATCAAGGTGGGCTCAATTGTTAACAACCCTTGGACTCGGACGGGGTTCTTTTAAAAAGGCTATAATTAAGCTGTGGCTTCAGGAGTGCGCCGAGGGTCTAGTGGACAAGGAAGTTCATGGGATCAAATATAGGCTGGATATTAAGCATAATACAACAGACACACGATTGCTAACGTCGTCACTAAAATACGACGATGAAGAACTGAGTTTTTTGTCGTCTTCAACGAGCATCAAAAAGAATTGCTTCATTGATATAGGCGCGAACACGGGATATTATTCACTCACGATGGCAAAATGTGGATTTGATAAAATTATTGCGATTGAACCCAATCCTCCAACATTGTCGCGATTACGCGTGAACATTGCACTCAATAAATGGGATGAAAAGATTCGGGTTGCTCCTTATTGTGTTGGTGAAAAAGGGAACGTTCCTTTTTATTGCGCTGGCGGGCTGGGTGATGCAAGCGTCATTAAGAAAGAGGGGGTTAAGCCTCTTTGGATCGAATCCATGCCTCTCCTCGACATCTTGGCAACCTATGGAATACAGTCTATTGATGCACTGAAAATAGATGTAGAAGGGTTTGAAGATCAGGCGCTTCAGCCCTTTTTCAAAAATGCCCCGAAGGCACTTTATCCCCAAAAAATAGTCATTGAACATTGTCACCAAACAAATTGGCAACTCGATATCATTGCAACGATGCAAGAACATGGGTATGTGATTGTTGGGCGGAACAGGAGTAATACTTTTTTGCGCCATAATAATTGCCCCACGTGATACAGATGACGTGTTTTCGAAGGTTTCTCGTGAACCCTATTATGAATAATCGGCAAATCCTCTGGTGGGGACGTTTTGACCCCATGTATGCCCGCAATCATGTCATGCGTCAACATCTTGTGGCCAGCGGTTGGGACATCACTGATTTTAAACCGCATTTTTGTGTGCTCGGCGCGCTGGAAGCGAGTTTGCGACATCTCTCGAAACCAGCCGCAGTCTGGGTTCCCTGTTTTCGGCAACGCGATCTTATGGCTGCGCGACACTGGTGCGACCAGCAAAAAGCGCCTTTAATTTTTGACCCGCTGATCAGCGCTTACGACAAACAAGTGTGGGAGCGATTTAAATTCAGTGCCAATAGTCGCGTAGCCCAACGCTTATTAAGCTGGGAAAGTAATTTGTTTGCGCATGCCGATCTCGTCATCGCCGATACCCCCTGCCATGCCGCCTATTTCACGCAAACACTGGGCATCCCCTCAACGAAAATTTGCGTTGTCTATGTGGGTTCGGATGAAGTCATGTTCACACCGGGCCAAGAACGTGCGGCCAACGAACCCTTGGATGTGCTTTTCTACGGCAGTTTTCTGCCACTACACGGCACACAGACCATCATCGAAGCCGCACGTATCTATCAAGGACCACCCGTCCGCTGGAGCATGCTTGGCGAAGGGCCCGCTAAACCAGCATGTCTGGCATCTGCCGCCAAATTACCCAATGTGGTCTTTGAACAGAAACGGCCCTACTTAGAACTCCCGGCACGCATCCACCAAGCCGATATCCTGCTCGGCATCTTCGGCACCACGCAAAAAGCCAGCCGCGTGATACCCAACAAGGTTTTTCAAGCATTGGCCACCGGGCGTCCGGTCATAACACGTGCCTCGCCAGCTTATCCGGAAATAGTGCGCGCCTCGCCAGCCATGGCGCTGATACCGCCGGGCAACGCCGAGGCCTTGGCTAATGAAGTTGCAGCGTGGGCAGTAGACCGCGCAACGCTCACTGAACGCGGACATCTGGCTCATAAACTCTATGTGGCTAACTTTTCAACTGAAGTCATTCGCGCACAACTATCAAAAGTGATGAATAAAATTTCTAACCAAGACCGAAATTAACGATACCCTGTAATTGATGCCAATAAGGGTTAAGTGTTCAGAAATGACAGGTATTATATGGTAAAGCAAATCCCGCAAATATCTATTATTGTGCCTGTTTATAATGCGGAAAAATACTTGCCCAAGTGCCTCAATGCACTATTAGGACAGACCTTTGACAATATTGAGATTATTGCCGTTAATGATGGAAGCACGGATAAAAGTTTAGATATTCTGGAAACATACGCTAAGAAAGATACGCGTATTCGAGTTTTTAGCCACAAAAACCAAGGCGTGTCTTCTACACGCCAAGTTGGCTTGGGCCATGCGTCAGCATCCGCTATCATGTTTTGTGATGCGGATGATTGGTATCAGTCGACCATGTGTCAAGAAATGCTACATGTACTTGAGAAACACGATGTGGATATTGTCAAGTGCAACATTGTGCCGATTGATGAAGAAGAAGATTTAAAACGTACGGATAAAAAATCATATTACCGTATTCCGTATAGAGGAAAATATAAAATAACAGAAAAAAACATTTTTAAGATCAATGTTTCGTTGGCCTCTTCTATTTTTAAAATGGCGGTAATTAGGAAATATGCTATTTCTTTCCCCGAAAAGTTGCGAAGTTACGAAGATGATGCTTTTATGCTTATGTACTTATCTATTGCTCAAAACATTTTTTTTCTAGATAGAGATTTGTATTGTTATTGGCGAAGGGCCAATTCTTTAGTCCCATCCTATTCAATGGGAGGACTTAAAAATTTTGATCGTTGCCTCCTGATGCGTTCCGTATATTCTTTTTTACAAGAACATCAGCTATGGGTAAAAGAAAAGAAGATATTTCTTAAGAAGTATTTATTTTTATTTAGAACCTCTTTTCTGCTGGCAACGGAGCAACAAAAAAAAGAGCTTTTACAACACGAGCAATTATTTGTAATGGGTTTTTATGATTCGAAAGAGGATACAATTTCATCTAACGATAGAAAAATTATGGAAGCCATCAAACGGCTCGATTTGATTACCTTAAACGACATGTGGCCGATTCGAAAAGAGAAATGGAAAATTGCAGGCTTTACGATCACCCAAATGCATTTGTTTCATCACAAAAGGATCTATCAACTGTTTGGGTTCACGTATCGAACCAAGCACATGGCTTTGAATTAACGCAATGCATCGACTGATGGCACAACTGAAACGGCTGATGATTGCGGGAATCAGTGCGTTTATTCCAAATCGGGTGATACGAAAACGGGTGCGCCATTTCCTGAAGGACTTGCAACTGGTGGATGTGGTCACGGCGATCAACTTTAGACGCCTGAAGATTGACTCAAAATCGGTATTGATCATCGAGTTGAATCCATGTCATGGAGAGGTCATTCCCGGATATATTGACTACTTTCGCCGACTGGGGTATGCGGTGGATGTGCTGGTCAATCAGGACGTTGCACGGGAGAACCCCCTCGTGCGAATGGAGGAGGGAACCTTCCGCCTCTTCTCCTCGAAGCCGACAGGGTTCTCGCTCTTCCTGTCGCCTGCCGCGTTGGAGCGTTATGCATGCGTCTTTCTGGCGACAGCCAAAAGTTATGTTTTTCCAAAGACTGCGCCGGCTGTGATCGATAAGTTTCCGCAGTTATTAAACCACCGGAATTTGATCTGCGTCGAGCATGACTTGGCTGATGTCGCTTGGCATCGGGAAGAGGAACTCCTTCGCGACAATCGGGTGGTGACGCTCGGTCGTTTCACGAAGGGAATCCTGGTAAACCCGCATGTGTTTGGTACCATTGCCATCACAGCGAAATCCACGCCAGTCCGTTTTCTCGTCGTCTGCGCAACTGGAAGGAGTCGAGAGGGTCTAGGTTTGATCCAGACGCTGCTGGAGGTGGTGAAGGTTGTACCAACTATTCAGATTGTGATCGTTGGATTAAACACCTTTAGTGTGCCCGATGTATTACGCTCGCAGGTGGTGATTAAAGGGCGCCTTTCCTTTGAGGCATTGTTTGATGAGGTTGAGCAGGCGAGTTTTATTCTGGCCTTGCTCAATCCAGAGAATCCGTTGCATGAGCGGTATTTGACGACAAGCGTTTCAGGAGCACTACAATTGAGTTATGGTTTCCGCAAGCCGCTGGTCATTCAGAGACGTTTTGCAGATCATTATGGGTTCACCTCATCAACCGCTGTTGTCTATGAGCAGGATCTCCGTGATGCCATGCTCGTTGCTATCGGGATGTCCCTGCCGGACTATGCGGCGATGCAAGGTGAACTGGGGCGGACGGCCGATGTGCTGTATGAGGAGTCATTGAGTAATCTGCGTCAGATGGCAGAAGGAATGGGAAGATGAAGCAGTGGAATGTTGTCTTTGATGTTGGAGGGTTAATCGACGGTTCGCCTAAAAATATGGGGCGCGGCGGGCTATTCATTGCGGGCTTGGAGTTGTTGAAAGCCTTTACACGTGATCCGCGCATCAGGATCACCTTATTTGCGGAGATGCCGCGTACTCATATAGAATCGTTTGCTCATCGGTATCTTACGGAGGGAACCTATACGATTCATGATAATTTTAATTGGTCGATATTGTTGAAGTATCGTATGGTGCGGGATAAGGCGCGTCGAGCAAAGGTAAAGAGGCGGTGGCCCCATTGGGCTGTGAGGATGATCAAGAAAAATGGCTATGCGGTGGTGTGCAATGTGTTGCAGATCACATATGAGAAGGCATTAGAGGATGTTGATATATGGTTCTCGCCGATTCACGCGCCACTGCCAGAAGTTGCGCAGTTGGATAGGCTCAAGAGGTTTGTCTTGTTACATGACGCGATTCCCCTGCTCGCTGACGTGCCGCAGGTCAATAAAGGGCTGGGAGCTATAGACCATTGGCACAGCCAATTGGTACGTGCCATTAATTCAGATGATCATTATTTTGCAGACTCGGATTACACGAAACGTGATTTTCTGAAGTATGTGAAGACCCTTGATGCAACTAAAATACGTGTCACCCCTCTTGCATGCTCCTGTGAATTTGTCCCATGCAGGCGAGACATGCGTCCGCTGTTTGAGAAATACCGAATTCCTGCAGGGATGCGATATGTGTTCAGCCTGTGTACCATCGACCCCCGGAAGAACTTGATTCGAGCCACGAAGGTCTTCATCGAATTTATAAAGAAGCATGGCATCAGCGACCTGGTCTTGGTTCTGGGGGGAGGTTCGTTTGACTACTTCATTGAGCAGTTCAATCGCGAAGTGAAGTCGTGCGGAGTATTGGCAAATCGGATTGTCCAGACAGGTTATATTGATGCTGCTGATCTGCCTGCGTTTTATAGCCAAGCCGAGTGGTTTGTGTACACCTCTCAGTACGAAGGTTTTGGGTTGCCCCCTTTGGAGGCGATGGCATGTGGATGTCCTGTCGTGACCAGTAACGCCACCTCGCTTCCGGAAGTGGTCGGGGATGCGGGGATCATGGTGGACTGGGAAAGCGACGAACAACACCTTCAAGCGTATGAGGCTTACTATTTTAAGCCAGCACTTCGTTCCGAGATGGCGCGACGTGGGTTGGAACGTGCACAGCGCTTTTCATGGACGCGGTGTGCCCATGAGATGATTGATGCGATGGTGGAGGTTCGCGGTCATTCATGATTCTTAGGAAGATTCATTATTGTTGTCCCTCTTGCGACCCGATGAAGAGACCTTTAATCAGCCTTGACAAGTGAGTAAATCATGAATACATATATCCATCCTCTCGCCGAAGTTCAGAGCACACAGATTGGAGAAGGAACAACAATCTGGCAGTTTTGTGTTATCTTGAAAGAGGCGCAAATTGGAAAGGAGTGTAATATTTGCTCCAATGTCTTTATTGAAAACCGAGTTGTTATAGGGGATCGTGTCACAATCAAATGCGGCGTTCAACTCTGGGATGGGACGACTATCGAAGAGGATGTTTTTATTGGTCCCAATGCCACATTCACAAATGACAAGTTTCCGCGTAGCAAACAACATCCTGGAGAATATAGTCGGACGTTGATCGAGAAGGGAGCTTCCATTGGGGCAAACGCAACGATTCTTCCTGTCACTGTTGGACGAGGTGCGATGATTGGCGCAGGAGCTGTCGTGACAGAGGATGTGCCTCCCGATGCAATTGTCCGTGGAAATCCAGGCAGGATTGTGGGGTATGTGGGGGTTGCTCTACAGAATGAATCGATTGAAAAAAGGGAGGGAAGAAATAAATCGTCGACTGAAGCCAGGCTGTACGCGATTCCGAGTTTCTCTGATATGCGAGGCTCTTTGAGTGTCATTGAGTGGGAGAGACAAATGCCCTTCCAGGCAAAACGAGTTTTTTATGCGTACGACACACCTACATCTGAGGTTCGGGGGGAACATGCACACAAGGCATGTCATCAATTTCTCGTTGCGATCTCAGGATCTGTGAATGTGATTGCAGACGATGGAACTATCCGCGATGAATTTGTATTGGATTCGCCATCGAAAGGACTTTATTTGCCACCGGGCATCTGGGGGGTTCAGTATAAGCACCAGCCGAATACAATACTCTTGGTGTTGGCATCTCATGCGTATGACAAGGACGATTATATTCGTGATTATAACACCTTTATGAATTATAAGATGGGTCAGAGGCCGCATGATTAAATTTTTAGATTTACTGGAAATGAATGCCCGGTATAGGCCAGAGATTGATGATGCTGTGAAGCGGGTCTTTGATGCGGGCTGGTATTTGCTGGGCAAAGAATGCGAGGCGTTCGAGCATGCTTTTGCGATATTTTGCGAGACGAAGCATTGTGTTGGCGTTGCGAACGGATTGGATGCGCTTAATCTTATTATTAAAGGATACGACTTTGGGCCGGGGGATGAAATCATTGCTCCAGCCAATACGTACATTGCTTCAATCCTTGCCATCAGCCAGAATAGGTGTATCCCTGTTTTAGTAGAGCCAGACATTCAGACCTATAATATCAACCCTGACTTGATTGAAAGACGGATCACTTCAAAAACAAAAGCGATTCTGGTTGTCCATTTGTACGGGCAAGCCGTAAATATGGAGGGAATATGGGGACTTGCAAAAAAATATAATCTCAAGGTCATTGAAGATTCAGCGCAAGCCCATGGCGGGATTTATCAGGGAAAACGAACTGGCAATCTGGGCGATGCTTCCGGCTTTTCTTTTTATCCAGGAAAAAATCTTGGATGTTTAGGCGATGGCGGAGCGGTGACCACAAATGATGATAAGTTGGCCGATAAATTGCGGGCATTGCGAAATTATGGATCCCATCAGAAATACTGCAATGTGTATAAGGGCGTGAACTCACGGCTGGATGAGATCCAGGCCGCGATATTGAGGGTTAAGCTTGGAGGTCTGGACAGGGATAACCAGCGGCGCAGAGACATTGCCCAGACATATCGTGCAAAAATAACAAATCCAAAAATTTATTTACCGGAGCCGCTTTCGGAGAATGGCCACGTATGGCACCTGTTTGTGGTTCGCTGTGCTGATCGTGATGGGCTTCGACAGTATTTGGAAGAGCATGATATTCAGACAATGATTCATTATCCGATGCCACCGCACAAGCAACAAGCGTACACGGAGTGGAATGATTTGTCATTTCCCGTTACCGAGCAGATCCATCGCGAAGTGCTCAGTTTGCCCATGAGCCCCATCATGACAGATGTAGAGGTTATGCGAGTTGTTCACGTGATCAATCAGTGGAAGTGTGATTGAGCGTGCAGACTGAAAAATAGAGGATAACGATACTTACGTGGAGCAACCTCAATGATTGACGGATGTTTAGTTATCAATCTTCCTCATCGTACAGATCGATGGGCGCTTTTCCAGGAGCAGATCCCCACACTGACAGCGTTGGGACTGAATCCTGAGCGCCTGGATGCCGTATCTGGCAAGTCGCTTCTCGGATTTGGCGAGAAGCCATGGTTCACAAAGCGGCTTTCTGAGAAACGTGCCTATGCTTGGGGGGGGAAGGCCGGATGTACCCTTTCACATCGGAAGGCTATTGCTTTGGCAAAAGAACGTGGCTGGAAGAACGTATTGATACTCGAGGATGATGTGCGTTTTGATGTTGCAATCGCAGCACAATGGGCGCGACTGGTTGAAGTGATGAACAACCTGCCTAAAGACTGGATAGCTATCTATCTGTATGGGAGCCGGTCGTTCGCACCCATCAGAGTGGCTCGGGCGTATCCAGGAACGGGCTGCTACGAAATCGGAGGGGCAGCTTCTACTGCAGCCTATATTATTAATGGGAATTCGTTTGATGCGTTGTTGCGCTTGATGCCAACACTGGGGACGGTTTGGTCTTGGACGGCAAGACACAAGGCTGTTGACCGGTGGTATTCGAGGCAATTGACTCTGCTCGGCCATGTTTATGCGATGGCGCCGTTTGGCATTACGACTATAGAGACAGCGTCGGATGTGGCAACTGTGGGCGCGCCGCAGCATACACCGAGTTTTGACTTTACCCATGTTAATAAATCAACATGGTTTTCTGTTTCAAGAATGCCTCGGTGCTTGATAAATAGAGGTGCTCTCGATTTCTCGATCCTACGGCAGTGGGTAAAAAGATGGCGGGGTAAGTGAGCCGCGAATAGTAATCAGTGAATTGAAAGGATGTATGTTCTGGAAAACAGATAGAAGATTAAAAGTTATACAGCGAATTCTGCCAGAAATATTGCTTTATGAGAAAGCGAGAACGTTGTTGCGCGAGGGCATTTTCTCCTTTCAGTTTGAAGATCATATTTTGAAATTTTATCTTCCCTACGCAACGCACGATCTGGTTCAGAGGACAATCTTAGAAACAAGTACATTCTTCGAACAGGAGCTTCTGAGCAAAATGCGTAAGTATATCAATTCTGAGAGTGTGGTTGTTGATGTTGGAGCAAATATTGGGAATCACACAATTTTCTTTTCCAAAATCTGTGGAGCTCGAAAAGTTTATAGCTTCGAACCTTTAAAAACAGTCTTTACTATGTTTGAGAAGAATTTGGAGTTGAACGACATCACAAATGTTAGCGGATATAATTTGGCTTTGGGCGAAAGTTCTGGTTTTGCGTCCATCCATGGATATAATAACGCAAATGTTGGGTCCACAAAGTTTGGAATGGATGCTCATGGGGCTTTTAAAGTGATTACGTTAGATTCACTGAATTTACCTCAAGTCGACTTTTGTAAAATCGATGTTGAAGGGATGCAATTTGAATTTCTAAAGGGCGCAACAGCGACCTTGGAAACTTTTAAGCCTGTGGTTTGGATTGAGCTGTTGAACATGGGAAATGCGACGTTTGGATATAACAACGAACGAGAGGTCGTGTTGCCGCAGAAGATGTTAAAGGACTTAGGATACGTGTTGGTCGAGAAAATGTCGGTGTTTGATTATTTATATATTCATCAGTCACATCATTAAAAGGTATTCTTCCTTTTCTAAATATTCTGATAGACGCCATGACCTATAATCCAAAAATATCTGTTATCATTCCTGTCTACAATGTTGAGCACTATCTTGAGCGTTGTCTTAAATCGGTTTTAGATCAGACCTACTCGAACATCGAAGTGATCTGTGTCAATGACGGGTCAATTGACAATTCAGGTGCACTATTGATGCGTTATGCAGCTTTGGATCAGCGGATTCTCGTTTTAATGCAGGAGAATCAGGGAACCTCAGTGGCGCGGAATAACGCGATTCGTCATGCCACCGGAACGTATGTGTACTTTTGCGATTCTGATGATTGTCTGCATCCGCAATTGTTAGAGATTGCACTCTATTTTGCTGAACGGAGCCAGGCGGCACTTGTATGTTTTGCGTATGAAAAGCATATCGGACATGAGCCGCCACAGTCGAGGCCGTATTCAAACTTTGATAGGATCCCTTCAAAAGAAACGGATCGACCGTTGTATTTTTGCAAGAAAAAGGCTGATTGGAAAATCTATGGCAATGCGACGAGTAAATTCTATCGCCGCGATCTTATTGCCGATCACCCCTTCATGGAAAGTAACACTATTGAAGATTTTCCCCACACGATTACATTGATGTCCACGCAGCCGAAGACCGTTATTTTAAAAGAACCCCTTTATTACTACACCCGTAATCCCTTGTCCATTTCGAACAGCACGTGCACGGTTCGACATATTCATGACTACCATGCAGGACTTTGCTTTATTTATGATCATTATAGGCATATCGGCGCTCAGAAGGAGTTAAAGTTCATCGTGAGAGAAGTGTTCCCGAATATTTTAAAGCAGCAATTCAACCGCATTTTGAGGAGTGCTCCAGAAAACCAGTCAGAATTATGGCAAGCGTTTAGAGAAGAGCTGATACATTTGGAGGAGAAAGGGTGTATTTGTTTGTGGGGAAATAAGTTAAGCCGTTACATCAAGTATAGAAGATTAATGAGCAGAGGGCATATCTGATGATACGAAAAATGGATAACCCTTTAGTCACTGTTTGTTTATTCGCCTATAATCAAGAATGTTTCATCCGTGAAGCGGTTGAGGCGGCTTTGGTACAGACGTATTCGCCGTTAGAAATAATCATTTCTGACGACTGCTCAACAGATACCACGTTTGATATCATCCAGGAGATCACCTCTCATTATAAGGGAGTCCATGCTCTCTCTGTTAATCGAAACGTGAGAAACATGGGCTTTGTTGCGCATGTCAATCACGTCGTGGCGCTTGCAAACGGGGAATTAATCGTGATGATGGCGGGGGATGATATTTCTTTACCTCATCAGGTAGATGTTTTTGTCGCTGAATGGAGGAACGTCCATAAAAAAGCACTTGTAATGTACTCATCGATGACAGAAATCGACGAGCGTGGAAAAGAATATGGATTCGTCAAAAAATATGGGGCAACTGGATTTGATAACCGAACATTATTAAGAAGACTGAACCGACCAAATTACTGTGGAGCTTCAGCCGCGTATGTTACATCCTATATCAAAGGAGTCCCCTTGCCGCAAGGCTGTGTAGAAGATTTATTTTATCATTATTATTTAAACCTGTTGGCGCCCAGCCTATTTATAAAAGAAAGCCTTGTGAAGTACCGTATCCACGGCAAAAGCATGTCAACCGTGATCGGACATGACTTTGTTTTTAAGGATAAACGGAAAGTGGGTTGGACAATCGCAGCGCTGGAGTTCTTACTGACGAACCGGCATCTTTGGAGGGAGTTCAACCACAGCGAACAAACCGAAAGAATTATTAAACTCTTTGAGATACACTTGGGCAATGCGAAAATTAAACAAAGATTGTTGAAGAGCTGGATTGGGCGAACCGTTGAACATTATCGAGGCGTCAAGCAGAGTGGATCGAGTAAGATTGTCTGTCAGTGTTGTCGTCTGCTTTATCGATCACTCTATGCACTTGTCAAGTTGCGGGTGCCATTCGTTGATGCTTAATAATTTCATAGGGTCTCATACAGTATCGAGTATAGCTTAACTTTATGGAAAGTGTCAGAACATCAAGAAGCGTGCTGGTTCGATATACAGAAGAAAACCACGCAGAGTGGGATGCGCTAGTTGCGAAATCCCGTAATGGGACCTTTCTGATGAATCGGTCCTATATAGATTACCATGCCGACCGTTTTCAAGACTGTTCGTTCCTGGTGTTTAAGAAAGACATTCTTGAAGCGGTTATCCCTGGAAACCGAAAAGATGATGTTTTCTATTCTCGCCAAGGCCTCACCTACGGAGGTGTCATTAGTACAGAGAATATCATGGCTGCCGACATGCTCGACATATTCCGCCTTCTTAATGATCGGGTGCGGCAGGAGGGTTGCTCAACGGTTGTCTATAAGCCTGTCCCCTCGATTTACCACCGGATGCCCGCCGAAGAAGATTTGTATGTTCTTTTTCGGAATCACGCGAAACTGATCGGACGTCAGATATCCTCGGCAATTTATCAGGCCAATAAAATACCCTTTATTAGGTCTCGCAAAAGTGGCCTCCGTAAGGCCGTACGTTGTGGCGTGCAGGTTCAAAAGAGTGAATCGTTTTGCGCCTTCTGGAAAATATTGAGTGATGTTCTGATGTCTCGGTATGGCGTGAACCCTGTACATTCTCTAAAGGAGATCGAGTTGCTTCATCAGCGTTTTCCGGAGAATATTAAGTTGCATCTCGCTGTAGTAGACAGCCAGGTCGTCGCCGGCGTGGTGATGTACGTCAATGAGCGGGTGGCACATGTCCAGTACATCGCCACCACTGAAGAAGGCAAACAATGTGGCGCGTTGGATTTGATTTTTGAACATTTGATCAACGGTGTTTACCTTTTAATCCCGGTCTTTGAATTTGGTGTATCGACAGAACAAGGGGGGTTGTTCCTCAACGAATCGCTCATTTTTCAAAAAGAGGGGTTCGGGGGGAGAGGCGTTGTTTATGATAGCTACGAATATTCTTTATGAACTGACCTTTGTTCCGTATGACGAACGTTTTCTTGAGTGTTCGTATGTGTGGTTCCAAGACCTTGAATTAAGGGAATTGACGAATAATCTGTTGCTCGTTACACGGGAGAACCAGGCCGAATGGTTTGCTTCTTTGCCGAGCAAAAGCGACTATCTGATATGGGGCGTTGAGCTTGATCAAGCTCCCGTCGGCGCGTGTGGACTTAAGAACGTGACCTCAACCGATGCGGAGTATTGGGGATATATTGGCGAGAAGCAGTTGTGGGGTCAGGGACTGGGTCAGCAGATTGTCGAATTTTGTCTCGGGCAAGCAAAAAAACTCGGGTTGTTACGTGTTTGGTTGACGGTGAACGTGGAAAACGGGCGAGCCATTGCACTCTACACGAAGATGGGGTTTTGCAGGGTTCAGCAAGACAGCGGGAATTTTGTAATGGAGCTGAGCACAAAGCGCTTTAGCACAAGGTGATTCGAACTATGAGAGTGTCCGCATTAATGGCTGTTTATAACGCACCGCAGAAGTTTCTGCGAGAGGCGATAGACAGCATTCTGAGACAGACGTTTACCGATTTTGAATTCATTATTCTTGATGATGCATCAGCACCGGCGGCAGAGACGGAAAGAATCGTCAGGCAGTGTTCTGATTCACGAATCGTTTTCTATAAGAATGATCTTAATTTAGGTGTTGCAGCGAGTTATAATAGGCTCATTGGGTTGGCGCAGGGGGAGTATCTGGCGATTATGAATCATGATGATATTGCATTCCCCAGACGTTTCGAAAAACAAGTTGCCTTTATGGATGCCCATCCAAGCGTCGGGATTTGTGGAACAGGATTCAAGAGATTCGGAAATTTCTTGAAACGAAAAACCATTATTTATCCAGAGAGCGATGCTGAGATCAGAGCATTGATGATCTTTAAATGTCCGATGCATCATCCAAGCACATTGATTCGTCGCTCAGTGTTGATGGATAATCATATACGCTATGATGAACGGTTTATCTCCTTGAATGACAGAAAAATATTTTTTGATATAGCCCAAAAAGCGGAACTCCATAACCTGCCCGATGTGCTGATGAACTATCGACTGCATAGAGGGATGACAACACGACAAATCTCGCATGTTATCAAACAGGAGCAGAAGTTATTCCGAGAGGATTTGTTTGGGTACATGGGGGTTCCTTTCAATGCAGAAGAGATACATGTCATTGATGAGTATCTGACCTGTGGGAGAAAGCCGATTAACAACATCATTGTCCTTCAGAGAATGGAGGGCGTTCTGGTGCAATTGATGGAGGCAAACAAACGCATCCGATTTGCAGAGCAAGAGGGCTTTAATAAAGTCCTCAAACGCTATTTCTTGAGGAGATGTCTGAATGCAGCTTTGCGTGGCTGGGTCAGTTCGCGCGAGCTGATCGAATACAGTCCCCTGAAGATTAATAAGAGCGAACAACCCCTGATGGTATGGTTGCTGAACAGGTTCTTTAGAACAAGGGAGCTCGTGAAATGACCATTATCTCTGTTGTCCGGGATTTTGAAATGTATGACCGATTAGTACGGAATAATCCGTTCAATCAAGGGGCAACATTTTGGCCTGTTGATAATCGCGAGAAAAACGACGGGGTTTCGGTAGGCTATAATGAATTTCTCGATGGATATGATTATTCGAAAGAGGATTGGTTCGTCTTCTGTCATGAAGACTGGGAAATTCAGGAGGCGTGGATATCCAGGGTTGAGCAATTGCCAAAAGAGAGTCTCTATGGCCCTGTAGGGGCGCGGGTTGTTGGAAGAAAGAAAATTGTCCTCGGACGAATAAAGAATTCATCAAAAGACGGATCTGGGATCAAATGGGTTGGCAACTCTTTTAGGACAGGGGGTATAACAGGGACATTCGATTGTCAGTGCCTGATTGTACATTCGAGTCTAATCCAGCGGACAGGATTGCGGTTTGATCCTAAACTTTTGTTTGATTTCTACGTGGAAGAATTCTGTATGCATGCTCGCGAACAACATGGTGTTCATTCTCGCATAATCGCTTTAGCTTGCCAGCACTACTCATTTGGAAACATTCATTCGCGTTTTTCTGATGCCGTTGAATATGTGCGGCAAAAATATACAGCGACTAACGTGTGTTATTCATCAACAGCCAAGACAGTTTTTATTGGTGTCTCGCGTTTTTCTGATTATTTGTTTCTGGAGAGAGAGCTGATGATGCTCTTAGCTTTTCGGTATATTTATTATTCCAAGGTAACACAATCCAATCATCACCTGATAAAAGTATTCAATTTTCCAATATATCATGTGAAAGTAGTCGGGCGCCATTTAAGTGACACTATTTAAGTTATTGCTGAGTCTCTTGCGCGAAAGAACTCCTAACATGGTTAAGTCAATCCAGCAACTTATTGCCTACAATCAGAGCATTGGCCGTGGCTATGACTCAAAGGGGCACCCACGTCCTTTAGGGGAGCATGAGTTTTTTGAAATTTCGGGCGAGATGGGATGGAACCAGAACAACCCTGACTATCGGAAACTTTTTGAGAATCTGGCCTCCTATGTTGGAAAGTTACCCATGATACGGTCTGCACTCGAGATGGGATGTGGCCCGGGTTATCTGCTGTATTGTCTCAACAAAATAGGCATCGATACTGTCGGTGTTGACGGAAATGGTTATTCCAAGGATTTTTTTATCCGCAAGCATCCTGAATTTGCACACAAATACCATCTTGATCCCGTATTTGCTGGAAAATACGAAAAGGTGGACTTGTTTATAGCGATCGAATGTTTTGAGCACATTCCAGATGCAGGCCTTCATCTGATGATGGATAAGGTGCGTGGCGAGATACAGCCCGAATACATTCTATTTTCGTCTACCTCGTATCCTGATCCGAATCCGAACTGGGATATCCAATGGGGGCATATCAATATTAAACAGCCTGATGAATGGAAAGAGTTTTTTTTGAGCTATGGATATGAGTTGTCAAAGGAAGTCCCCCCCATTACCGCATGGGCATCGCTTTATAAAAGAAGGAAATGAATAAGAACTACGGATGAACACAGATCGACACGGATTGAATTAAGAGGAAGAGTTTTACCACGAAGAGCACGAAGAACACGAAACACACTGCGGCTCACCGAGACGGTTCGCCCTACCACCTTCGGATCAGACAAATGCCCCGTGCGAGCAGGTAGGGCGAACCGTCGCGGTGAGCCGCAGAGGGAAATTGGCATTTTCTTGTGCTTTTTGTGGGTTTTGTGGTTCCAAACGGTTGAAGTTATAGTACTAATCAACATTGCTCCTAAAAATAGTAGACATATCTCCTAAATTTGGTAAACTGGTCTCGTCATGGAAATAATTAGAGAATTTACAACGGTTTTAGAGGCTCGTTTGCAGGAAAGCTTGAATTTTATTCAGGTTGTTCTGGGTCCGCGGCAAGTCGGTAAGACTACCGCACTCCGACAAATAACAGAGCGTTGGCCGGGTCGGGTGCAGATGGTTTCTGCTGACGAGTCATCAGTCCCTTCGGCGGACTGGATTGAGTTGAATTGGAAAATCGCCCGAGCCAAGGGAACTGGGACGCTTCTGATCATTGATGAAATCCAGAAAATTCCAGAATGGAGTCAGACCGTTAAGCGGTTGTTTGATGAAGATCGCGCAGCTCGCCGCTTGAAGGTCGTACTGCTGGGGTCGGCCAGCCTCATGTTGCAAAAGGGTCTGGCGGACAGTCTGGCTGGACGCTATGAGGTGCTCCATGCGGGGCATTGGAATCTCAAAGAATGCCGTGCGGCCTTTAATTGGGATCTCAATTTGTTTCTCAAGTTCGGTGGCTATCCGGCTGCTGCGGAACTGATCACCGATGTGAAGCGTTGGAAAGATTTCATCAATCGCTCGATCATTGAGCCCGTACTTTTGAAAGACCTTCTATCAGTTGTGCCGGTACACAAGCCGGCACTTTTTAGACAGACTTTTCTATTGAGCCTTGCCTATCCCGCGATGGAGGTATCTTTGCAAAAAATGCTGGGACAGTTGCAGGAATCTGGAAATGTGAGCACGATTAAACATTATCTTGAACTTTTTGAGGCGGCGTATTTGATCAAAACGCTCCAGAAGTACAGCGGTTCCGAGGTTCGAAAACGTGGTTCCAGTCCCAAAATAATTCCTTTAAATACTGGGCTTGTAAATGCACAGAGAAATCCACTCGATGTAGACGAAAATCCAGACTGGTTCGGTCGGATTTTTGAATGTGCGGTCGGCGCCGAGTTGTGTCGGCAGTTTGATGATGTTTTTTATTGGCGAGATGGAAATGACGAAGTTGATTTTGTTGTCAAATCGGAAAGCAACATTTTTGCTATTGAAGTGAAATCCGGACGCATCCG
>Ga0268280_1001321_pt1 | contig 17048 bp, 14 predicted proteins | sample saktaG_9_FD_190139 | JGI IMG/M metagenome (GOLD analysis project Ga0268280, IMG submission 190139) | Saline water microbial communities from Sakinaw Lake, British Columbia, Canada - sak_2011_5_24_40m | ecosystem: Environmental > Aquatic > Non-marine Saline and Alkaline > Saline ... | reverse complement strand
ACATTTGATCGTAACGAGCGGGAAGAACGCCTCGCAATTTTTAAATACGCTTCCCAAAAGGTTCACGCACGCGGACAGGAAAAAAGAATTTCCGGCGGAAATGAGCAAGGCTATCGCGGGTTATCTAACCCCCAAAGACCCAAATAACGCGAAAGAGTTCGAGGTCATTAAAAAAAGAATAGAGGAAGCGTTCCTCAGGCAGGATGGTTTTGGGAAAGTTAAGGATGTAAATTATAAGGATGGGGTAAGGATACTTTTTGATAATGGCGAGATATCGCATCTCAGGGGCTCCGGAAACGCGCCGGAGTTCAGGAATTACGCCATTGCGGATTCACAAGTCCGGGCAAAGGAGATAGTGCGGATAGGGATTGATAAGGTGATACCAAAGCTGGTGGAAATGGTCAGGCTTGCAGCCGTAGACGGTATTTGATATAATTATAGTATGGAGATACTGAAGAGCAAGCGTTTCCAGAATATCACAATAAAGAGTGTGATATATGCTTTCCTCCTGTTCAGCGCGCTCTTAATGGCGATCCCTTATATCTGGATGTTCGTTACCAGCATAAAACCTGTCGGGGAGGTGCAGTCATATCCGCCCTCCTTTATAGTTAAAAATCCGACCATATCGCCCTACCAAGACCTATTTCGGATAATCCCGATACTCAGATACATCGCCAACTCCATATACGTCTCGGCCAGCGTAACTATCGCCAACGTATTTTTCTGCTCTCTGGCGGGTTACGCGTTTGCCAAGCACAGGTTCTGGGGCAGGGATAAGATGTTTTTCGTACTTTTGGGTTCGCTCATGATACCGTGGCAGGTTAATATGATATCCGGATTTATACTTGTGCGGAAGTTAGGGTGGCTAAATTCGTATAATTCGCTCATAATACCAGCAATGGCAGGAGTCTTCGGGGTCTTCTTATGCCGGCAGTTCATCATGTCTATACCGGATGACCTTATAGACGCGGCCAAGATAGATGGCTGCGGGGAATTCACCATTTACAGGCTCGTGATACTGCCGCTCATAAAACCCGTGCTTGCGACGCTGGCTATATTCACATTCCTGCAGCAATGGAACAATTTTATATGGCCGCTTATAGTTATAAACTCAAGCGAGATGCGCACGCTGCCGTTGGCACTCTCAGTGCTAAACGGCCAGTTCGGCACGAGATTCGCGATGATCATGGCAGGAGCGGTGGTGGCGACAGCGCCGATGCTTATAGTCTTCCTGTTCTTTCAGAGATATTTCATGAAGGGCGTTGTTTTAATGGATCTCAAAAGTTAAAAAGATAAGAAAGGGGTAATGGTAATGGTTAAAGGGTTGAAAGTAAAAAAGATCATAGCGATTATGATTATGGGACTCCTGGTTTTTACCAATGTCTCTTGCGCCCAGCAGACGGAAAATCCGGCCCCGGTGAAGGCGGAACAGACCGTGCAGGATAAGCCGGCTACGGAAAATACCGCGGCCCAGGGCGAAATTATATACCTTAAGGTAGACAGCGCCAAAGCCTCCGGTTTCGACGAGACGCCGGACTGGGCTCCGAGGCCGGATGCGATGGCCGTGGTGGACGCCAGCCTTGAGACCCGATGGGCCTCCGGATATAAGGACGGGGAGTGGATATATTTGGATTTCGGAAAGCCTAAGACCGTATCGAAGGCGGTTATAAAATGGGAAACGGCTTATGCTCCGAGCTTTGAGATATTATCATCCGATGACGCCGTGAATTGGCAGAGGATAGTCCTATTGGAAGGTCAGACGGGCGGCACATCCGAGATAGTATTCGCTCCGGTAAAGGCCAGATACATAAAACTCGTCGGCCTTACCAGGGTAAATCCCGAATGGGGCATATCCGTGTGGGAATTTGAAGCGTACGGTCCGAAGGATAGTAACCCCGATGAGCCGGCGTTCGACGAAATATTTAAGGGGAAGAAAGAAAAGTCCGCCATAGAGAAGAAGCGCGATGAGATAAATCTCATAGAGGGGCAGATCGTGCCGTCTCCGGGCCCGATATCTCCATACGAATTCCAGAGGGGCGTAAATTACACCTCATGGTCCAAAGATGAGCTCGCGTCTGACCTTTCCGACTACAGTCTTATATATCTTTCGCAACTGGGAGTAGGGCACATAGCCCTTATGACCGTTTATTATCAGGAAGACGCGGTCTCTTCGAATATTTACGCAGACGAAAAAAAGACGGTAAGCGACGAATCGGTAGGGCATTCCATAAATATAATGCACTCGCTCGGAATGAAAGTTATGCTAAAGCCCCACGTGGATCTCATCGACGAAGACGCGAGGAGCAACATAATACCCAGCGACCAGTGGTTTGCCGGCTATAAGGCTTTTATACTGCACTATGCCGGGTTGGCGGCAAAATACAATGTGGAGCTGTTCTGCGTAGGGACGGAACTGTCCAATACGACCACTGAAAGATGGAAAGCTAAGTGGCTGGATATAATATATGAGATCAAAAAGGTCTATAAGGGCCCTCTGACATACGCGGCGAACTGGGACGAATACGATACGGTCTCCTTCTGGGATGAGATGGATTATATCGGGATGGACGCGTATTTCCCGCTTACGAATAAGGTAAATCCTCCAAAGGAAGAGCTTATAGCCGGATGGACCAAACATGCGGATATACTCGAGAATTGGCTGAAAACGACCGGCTTGAAAAAAAGCGTGATATTCACGGAGATCGGATACGACACCGTGGCAGGGTCAAATAAACAGCCCTGGAGGATATTGCCTACTTTGACTTCCCAGATAGAATCTCAAGATGAGCAGGCAAATTGCCTGGAGGCCCTTCTCATGGTCATGTCGAACCGGCCGTGGTTCAAGGGATTCTACTGGTGGAACTATTTCCCGCGTCCGGACATAGGAGTGCTTGGCTATACGCTCCGCGGCAAGAAGGGCGAGAAGATTCTCTCTGAGTGGTTCAACAGGCTCAAGTAAAATTTACGAACGAGGTCTATGAGAATACTGGTCGTTGAAGACGAGAAGAAGATAGCCGACTTTATAAAGCGCGGCCTTAAGGAAGAGGGCTACGCCGTCGACTCAGCTTACGACGGTGAGCAGGGGCTATTCCTTGCTAAAACTAGCGACTACGATCTTATCTTGTTGGACCTGATGCTTCCAAAGCTCGACGGCCACGGCCTCTTTAAAGCTATTCGAAAAGATAAAATACTCACCCCTGTGATCATGTTGACGGCGAAAGACGCCGTCAAGGACAAGGTGACCGGCCTAGATTCCGGGGCCGACGATTATATAACGAAACCTTTCGCGTTCGAGGAACTTCTGGCCAGGATACGCGCGGTCCTGCGAAAAAAAGAGGCGGCAGGATCTTCCGTGTTGAAGGTCGATGACCTGGAACTCGACCTGACGGCGCATAAGGCCACGCGCTCAGGCAAAGAGATCGAACTCACCTCAAAAGAATACTCGCTTCTTGAATACCTGATGAGAAACGCCGGATCGATAGTTACCAGGACCATGATATCCGAACATGTATGGGATATAAATTTTGACACATTCACAAATGTTATAGATGTTTACATAAACTACCTGCGCAACAAGATCGATACGGGCCATAAGAATAAACTTATTCATACGATCCGCGGAAGGGGCTATGTTCTTCAGATCGATAAGGTTTAAGATAACGATCCTTTACATGGCGATACTCGCCGTTACGCTCACGTCCCTCAGTTTTGTCCTGTATCACAATGTAAAATCCGGATTGAACAGTAATATAGATACTCTCCTTAAATCTAAGGCCGGGGGCATAGCTCAAGCGATAGACGCTTACTGGCAGGCGGCAAATCTGGAAGCCATGGAGGGCGCCATCGCGCCGGACGCCATGAAGAAGCGCAGGAACTCGAACTTCACAAGGATAGCCCAGAAGTGGGTTAAGGAAGAATCGACCGATCCGAAACTTCTGGATATAATGGTGCACGTATTTGATACGGACGGGAATACCATATCGTCCTCAAAGAAGGTCATCGGAATAGGCGAGATACCCCGCTCCGATTTTCTGTCCGTTCTCCAGGGCAAAGCGCGTTTTGATAACATGGCCGATCTCAGGGTTTATACTACTCCGGTATTTGAGAACGAAAAAGTCGCTTACATAGTGCAGATAGTAAGCCCTACCGAGTCGACGAAGATAGCCCTCAATAATTTAAAGCTCGCCCTGTTTGTGCTATTCCCCATAACGGTTCTTGCTACAGGCATCATGGGCGCTTTTCTGGCTAAGGTGACACTCCATCCCGTAGACAGCATGATAGAGACGATACATCAGATCCGCGCGGAAAACATGAAGGTGAAGCTCAGGATACCGGCTACCAAAGACGAGATACAGAAGCTTGCCGAGACGTTTAACGATATGCTTGAAAGGCTTGACAGCGCCTTTATGGCCCAGCGCCGGTTATTCGCGGACCTGTCGCATGAGCTTAAGACGCCCCTCACCATCCTGAAGGGAGAGTTCGAGGTCATATTGAAAAGAGCTCGCTCAAACGACGAATACCAGGGCGCGCTCAGAAGCGCCCTCGAGGAGACAAATAGGGTAATAAGGCTGGCGGAGAACCTGCTTATACTGGCAAAATTCGATTCAAAAGAGATATCTCCGAAGAAAGATAAGGTCGACTTGACCGGCCTTCTGAATACCATAACGGGTAACGTAAGAGGTTTGTCCGAGTTGAAAGAAATAAAGCTGTCCCTTAATATCAAAGATGAGTTATCCATATCGGGAGACAGGGACGAGCTTAAGACGCTCTTCCTTAATATAGTGGACAATGCCTTTAAATATACCCCAAGCGGCGGTAATGTACAGGTCTCGGCAAGAAAGATGGGCCCGAATGTTGAGGTTGTGATAAGCGATACCGGACGGGGCATACCGGAAGACGAACTGGAGCATATATTCGACAGATTCTATCGGGTGGAGAAGGCTCGCTCGAGCCCTGGGTTCGGACTTGGTTTAAGCATAGCTAAATCTATAGCCGAGGCCCATGGCGGCGGCATATCGGTTGCAAGCCATCCAGGGCAAGGGGCTGAATTCACCGTATCCCTCCCGCAGGCATGACCTCCCGAACATTAAGAAAAATTAATATTATTCTAACGAAAGTTTAACGATGAAAAGTATATACTTGGTATGTAGGTAAAAGAAAGGAAGGTGCATCATGAAGAAGTTAGCCTTGGTATTGACAGCGGCGTTCGTCGTATGTCTATTCTCGGTTTCGGCGCAGGCCGAAGAGAAAGTGCTTTTCGGTTTTGAAAAAGACGCTCAGGGGTTCGAGATACCCGAGTGGGCTATGGAGCAGGAAGATTATATAGCAAAATCGATCGAGGTTTCGAAAGATACCGCGAGCGAAGGGAAATCCTCGCTTAAGGTGATGGCTGCTTTCCCCGGCAAATCATGGACCGCCGCGCTTGTAGAGGATTTTGAGTATTTCGATTGGACCCCGTATAGAGAGATATCCGCGGATGTGTATATCCCGGCAACAGCACCTGTCGGTCTTAAGGCGAAGATCGTATTGACCGCGGGTGAAAACTGGAAGTTCATCGAGATGGCCAGGTCCGTTCAACTTGTTCCGGGCCAGTGGGTTACCATAACCGGTAATCTGGCTCCTGGAAGCGAAGACTGGAAAAAGACCATCGTAGATGAAAATTTCAGGAAAGATATCCGTAAGTTGGCGATAAGGGTTGAATCGAACAAAAAACCCGAGTATTCCGGTCCGATATACATCGATAACGTAAAGCTGGTTAAATAGAACTCTTGTCATACTGAGGGAGGCCAAAGGCCGACCGAAGGATCTAATTAAGTTAGATTCTTCGTCGGGCTAAGGCCCTCCTCAGAATGACGGGGGCTTGCATAGTCGAACTTCAGGGCCTTTTCGTATTGTAATCGTAAACCGCTTATTGTATAATGAACGGACATTTATGAAGAAAATCGTACCTATACTTCTAATAATAGCCCTAGTCTCCGTGGTGGGCTATATGGGCCTGTCTAAGTCCGGATTTTTTACCCCAAAACCCTCTTTTGAATTCCAAAAAGGAATGTGTTATGCCACTTGGTCGAAAGACGCTTTTGCCTCCGATAGTTCACGCGAATCTTTAAAGGCCGCCGCGGATATCGGCACTAAGTGGCTGGCTATTATTCCGACTTGGTATCAGGATAAGTGCTCCACAAACAGGATATATCCCGGGGATTCCAGCCCAAGCGACGCGAGCGTGATCCATGTTATCAATGAAGCCCACTCCCTCGGCCTGAAAGTAATGCTGAAACCCCACCTCGATGTTGTAGATACTTCGGAAGGCGCATTTCGAGGCGAGATAATGTGTTCCTCGGATCCCGAGTGGGAGGCGTGGTTTAAGAATTACAGAGATTTTATAGTCCATTACGCCAGGATCGCCGAGGAGACCAAGTGCGAATTATTCTGTATCGGCACTGAGCTTACTTCAGTTGCCACCGTAAAAGAGAATATGTGGAAGACGATAGTCATACCACCCATTAAAGAAGCATATAAAGGGCCTCTTACATACGCGGCGAACTGGCACGATGAGTACCAATATGTCAAATTCTGGGATATGATGGATTATGTGGGCATAGACGCGTATTTCCCGCTATCCGATAAGAAAGTCCCCACCCTGGAAGAGATAAAGAAGGGCTGGGAGCCGTGGGTGAAGGAGATGGAGGATTTCCAGAAAACTGTCAATAAACCTATAATATTCCCGGAAGTCGGGTATTGCTCAGCCGACGGCGTTACTAAGATGCCGTGGGAAGAGGCGGTCGGAAGGCCGCTTAATATGGAATTACAGGCGGATTGCTACCGCGCTGTATTTGAGCTCTTCTGGCCGAAAGAATGGTTCTACGGCACGTATTGGTGGAAATGGGGGACCAATAAAAAGCTCGGCGGCAGCGGGAACAGAAGTTTTACTCCGCAGAACAAGCCAGCCCAAAAAGTCGTAGCTGAATGGTACTTAAAGCCGGCGCCTAAAAGAGAAATGTATTAGGAGGTAATTTTTTTTGTGAGGATATTAAGTATATTTTTAATTTTTTTAATAACTGCAGCCTCCCTTCTTTTGTCTGCCGGGGATTCCGCCGCCAGGGAGATAACTCTTTACGCCTTCGAAAAAGATCCACAGGGTTGGGAGATCCCGGATTGGGCGCTCGCCAAGAAGGATAATGCGGCAAAGCAGCTCGGTGTATCCGAGTTTCACGCCAGCGAGGGAAAATACGCGCTTGAGCTTGATACCGCCTTTTCCGGATTGCCAAGCTGGGAAGGCGCTTATGTGGAGAGGGTGGTGGATGTCACCGACTGGAGTCCGTTTGGATTCATATCGGCCGACATATTCCTGCCCGCTACCGCGCCAAGGGGATTAAGAGCTAAAATAATATTGACCGTTAGCGATAAATGGGTATGGACGGAGATGAACCGCTCAATACCTCTTACTCCGGGAGAATGGACAGTGATAAGGGCGGACCTCGAGCCCGAGAGCATGGCATGGCGCCGTTTTATAGATGAAAGTTTCCGCGCCGACGTGAAGAAGATCGGGATAAGGATCGAATCGAACGGGAAAGTTGACTATCGCGGACCGGTCTATATCGACAATGTAAAGTTGACGGATTAGAAGGACCATGCGAGCGACATGAAGTACGGTTATTTCGATGACAAGCGCAGGGAGTTCGTAATAACCAGGCCGGATACTCCGACTCCATGGATAAATTATCTCGGCTGTGATGAATATTGCGCGCTGATATCCAATACGGCCGGCGGTTACAGTTTTCATCGCGATCCTAAGGACAAAAGGATATCGCGTTTCAGGTATAATAACGTTCCGGTAGACCGCCCCGGAAGATACGTATATATCCGGGATGAAGGCTCGAAAGATTACTGGGGCGCAACCTGGCAGCCTGTTTTAAAAAATAAAAATTATCGTTATGAATGCCGCCACGGCATGGGATATACGGTCATTAGATCGAAGTACGCCGGCATATCGACAGAGACATCGTACTTCGTTCCGATCGGCGAGAACCATGAATTCTGGGCTCTCAGGATAAAGAACGATTCCCCTAAGGCGCGCAAGCTTAAGATATTCACGTATCTGGAGTTCTGTCTGTGGCACGCCGAGATGGACATGACGGATTTTCAGTATACTCTTAATATCGCAAGCGCCGTTAATGACGGTAATATGCTGTTTCATCAGACGGGGTATGCTCCCAAATCCGGCAGATTCGGGTTATCGTATTTTGGATGTAGCTCTAAGATATCGGGATATGATTGCGACAGGGAGAGTTTTATAGGGGCCTATCGGTCGGAGTCAAATCCCGTTGTTGTGGAGAGCGGTAAGTCCCTTAATTCCATAGCGTCGGGCGGAAATCCGATAGCGAGCGTTTCGGTGGACGTCACTCTCCAAAAAGGCGAGACCAAAGATATAATATTTTCGTTGGGCGTGGCCGAGACTAAGGAAGATGCGAAGGCGACTTACGCTAAGAACCTCAGCCCTAAAGTCGTTTACGAAAAACTCGAAACTCTGAAGTCCTATTGGTCGGATTATCTGGGCCATTATCACGCCGAGACCCCGGATCCGGAAACCAATTCGATGGTCAATATCTGGAACCAATACCAGTGCCGCACGACGTTCAACTGGTCACGATTCGCTTCATATTACGAGGCCGGGATCGGAAGGGGGATGGGGTTCCGGGATTCGAACCAGGATACCCTGGGGGTCCTGCACGCGATACCCGGGAGGGCGAAGACGCGCATCACGGAGCTGGCTTCAAACCAGTTTAAGAACGGTTCGTCATACCATAAGTTCTTTCCGCTGACCAAGACCGGCGAGAAGGGCGGATATTCGGACGATCCTCTCTGGCTGGTAATGTCGACGGCCGCTTATATTAAGGAGACCGGCGATATAGCGTTTTTGGATGAGCTAGTTAAGTTCGTAGATGCCGCTCCCGCGCCTATGTATGAACATCTTAAGAAGGCGATAGATTTCGTATTAAGCGAAAAGGGTTCGCAGGGCTTCGTGAAGATGAGATTCGCCGACTGGAACGACTGCCTGAATCTGGGAGTCGATAATGAGATCGCCGAGACGACGTGGGTGCCGGAGCTTCTTTACGCGGAGCTCGCCGAGTTCCTTACCATAGCAAGGCTTCTCGATAAGGATGAGGACTACGAGAAGTACAGTGTGATCGCAAAGGGCATTAAGGATAATTTTAATAAAAAAGCTTGGGACGGCAAATGGTATATACGCGGCATCGATAAGTACGGTAAGCCCGTAGGCAGCTCCAAGTGCAAGGAGGGCGGCAATATTGACCTTCTGCCCCAGGCGTGGGCCGTAATGAGCGGCATAGCAGATCCGGGGCGTGGCGTAACGTGCATGGATAGCGTTAAGTCGCTCTTGGATACCGAGTATGGTATAATGCTGATGAGTCCGCCGTATACCGAATACGACGAGAAGCTGGGCGCGGTCACGACATTCGCCCCGGGGCTAAAGGAGAACGGGGGCATATTTTGCCACTCGAACCCATGGGCAATGATAGCCGAGACGATGCTTGGCCGAGGCGAAACGGCGTTTAAATATTATAAGACTATATCGCCGGCAGAAAAAAATAAGATAGCCGATACGCACCTTACCGAGTGTTATATATATTCGCAGTTTATAACCGGCAAGGGCAATCGGAACTTCGGTCGCGCGAGAAACTCCTGGCTTACGGGGACCGCGGCATGGAATTTCGTGGCGATATCCGGATATATCCTCGGCGTCAGGCCGGACTATAACGGGCTTGTCATAGATCCGTGCATACCGAAGAAGTGGAAGGGCTACAAGGTCAGGAGGGTTTTCAGGAACGCCGTGTATGATATAAGCATCAGGAACCCCAAGGGAGTGAATAAGGGGGTGAAGAAGTTCATAGTAGATGGAATGAAGATCGAGGGCAATGTTGCCCCCGTGTTTAATGACGGAAAGACCCACAAAGTAGAAGTAGTGCTTGGGCTAAATTGAAAGGAGAGGCTGTAGAGATGCAAGAGTTGCCGTTTATAACGATAATTAACCCGATACGCAATGTTGAGAGGACCATAGACACTAACCTTAAATATCTTCTGGAGCTGGATTATCCAAAAGACAAGATGGAGATAGTCTTCGGAGACGGAGGTTCCACCGATAAGACCGTCGATATAATAAGGCAGTGGCAGATGAAGTACGACCTTATAAAACTGGTGATAGTCCCTAATTCCAAGTCACCCGGCGAGGCCCGAAACGCAGCGATAAAGATGGCCAAGGGCGATTACATACTTTTTACGGACGGGGATTGCGCTCCCAGGAAAGACTGGGCCAAGAAGATACTCGAGCCGTTCTTTATGGATCCCAAAATAGGCATGGTCGGCGGAGAGATCCACACCATGAGGACGGATCCGAATAACGATGTGGAGGCTTATTGCGAAGAGACGAAATTTCTTACGGTATCCGGCAGATGCCTCTTGACGGAGGAAGGCTACTACCCCGGAATAACCCAGGATCTGCCGCACGAGGTGAACGGCAATATGCTCAGCCCGTTCTTCGCCACAGCGAACGCCGCGGTGAGTAAAGTGGCCGCAGATGCGATAGGCCGGGAGTTCTGGCACGAGATAACGAGCGAAGACGTCGATTACTCGCTTCGCATATTGAAAAAAGGTTTTAAGCTTTATTACAAACCTTCCGCGGTAGTCGATCATATGCACAGGGTGACGCTGGCGGCATATTGCAAGCAGCTTTACGGATACGGATTCGGACATCCACTGGCCGTAAAGATGCACGCGAAGAACGTTCTGGAGATACAACTCCAGTATACCCCCAGGTGCCTTACGCTAGTTATACCTTTCTTCATGAAGGGCATCATCTACATAGGCGATTTTCATTTCATGCACATCTTCGGGCTGGCCTTTATCGTAAATCTGATACAGACGATAGTGACCGGTAATCTGACTATCTGGCTTCCGGTATGGGGCATACTTTTTGCGGCGTTCCTATACAGGTATTTTGCGCCGGCCGCGAAACTTAAACCTTCCGAAAAATTCCTTATCTGGGCGAAGATAAGATATCTTTCGAACTGGGCGCTCATGAAGGGCGGTTTTAAAGGGTGGAAAACTTTCGGGGTAATATACCTGGAGTCAAGCTGGTAGAAAAATGAGGTGACTATGGCAGTTAGGGAAAGAGCGTTCAGGAACGACCGCTTTACCGAAAAAGAACGAAGAAATCTGGCCATACTGGATATAATACGACGGACGCGCCAGATATCGCGCGCCGAGATATCCAAGATAACGCACCTCAATATAGTAACGATATCTAACTACATAGACGATTACATAGCTAAGGGGCTTGTGCTCGAACGCGGATACGACGTGTCCACGGGAGGGCGCAGGCCCGAGCTTTTGGATCTCAACGCTAAATACGGTTACGCCATAGGCGTCGATTTGGGCGCTCCGCATATAACGGATGATACTTATGCTGTGGCGGTCACCATAGATACAGCCGGTAAGATCGTATCCAAGGTCAGGATAAAGAAAGAAGAGGAATCCCAGGATAAGTTCATAGAGAAGATACGATCTATAGTGCGCGAAACCTTCTCAAAGTCCGGCATAGAAAAAGAGAGACTTAAGGGGATAGGGATAGGAAGTTGGGGCGTGCTCGACCGCTATAAGGGCGTGGTGCGGTACGCCGTCGAAAAAGGCGGACTTTTTAACTACGCAAACCTGCAGATGCTTCTCGAAAAAGAGTTTGACGCGCCCACGATAGTGGAGCATGACGCTACGGCCGGCGCTATCGGAGAAAAATGGATGGGGCTGGGCTTAAGCGCGGACGCCGAGAATATAATATATATGTGCTCAGACTCAGGCTGCGGGCTTATATTGAACGGCGAGATATATTACGGGGCCACTAAATCCGCGGGAGAACTGAATATAAATCCCCCTTCACCGGATTTTAAGGACGATAATTGCTGGGCGACGTATGATCATGGCTGCGGTTTCCGGTCGCGGGGCATCGATCTCGGCGTAGTTCAGCGCTCGAAGCGTATTTTTACGGACAAGAGCAAGCCTTCGAAGATAATGGATAAGGCGAAGGGCGACATTGAAAAGATAACCCTCAAGATGATACTGGAGGCCGCCGGGGAAAATGATAAAGTGGCCGTCGGGTTATTGACGGAGGCGGGGGATTATCTGGGTGCAAAGGTGGCGTTCCTTATAAATCTGTTCAATCCCGACGCCGTGGTCATAGGCCGCGGCATAGAAAAATTCGGTGAAACTTTTATGGATGCCCTGCGCGCGGGGGTAAAAAAATGGGCTTATGACGAAAGCTTGAAGGTGGCCAGGATAGCCCAGACGAGCCTCGAAGGGGACTCTATAGCATGCGGCGCCGCGTCGCTGGTTATGCAGCAGGTTTTTGCAAGGATATAATCGGGTTAATAGACAGTTAAGTTAGCAGTTAACAGTTGACAGTTGACAGTGAACAAGAAAGATGGCGTGAAAAGCGGCATGGGTATTAAGAGATTCAAATTTTCTACTTTATTTTTTATTTTTTCATTTTTAATTTTAAATTTTATCGCAGGATGCGGCAGCAAGACGGATTCCGGCGCCGGAGCGCCCGAAGCGCCGAAAGAAGCGAAGCTGACTATGTGGCTTGTGGGCTCCGAAAGCCAGGCCGCGACTATAAATGATATAGCGAAAGATTTTTACGGCAAGACCGGGATAAGCGTGAAATGCGACGCGATCTCATGGGGAGAGGCGCATTCTAAGTATCTGACTTCGATAGCTGGGCAAGTGGCTCCGGATATCGGGGCCATGGGCCTTACCTGGGGCACCGAATTCGGCATACTTGGCTCCATGTTAGACTTAAAGAGCTCTTATCCGGATGAAGTGAACGCCGTGAAAAAATCAGTCTTTTCCGGTTTATGGAACTCCATAGAATACAGGAATAAGGTTTACGGCGTGCCGTTTGACATGACGGAATGCATCCTGTATTACAGGAGCGATATTATAAAAGATCCTCCCGAAACATGGGAGGAACTCGTAAAACTGCTTGCGGATCTGGATAGATCCGGCAAGGGAATGCTTTTTGATTGGGGGTCTCTTAACTGGATAGGCTATTCGCCGTTCCTCTGGCAGGCCGGAGGCGATTATTATTCCGAAGATAATTCAAAAGTAGTAATAGACTCCCCTGAGGCCGCTTACGGATTGAAATTTTTTTCGGAATTGTATACAAAATACGGCGTTCCCAAGACGAAGATACCTCTTGAGCAGGGCATCAGGACAGGGGATTTTCCGATAGCTATATCCGGCAACTGGAAGATAGACGATCTGAGGCTCCTGGCCCCCGAGATGTCCGGAAGATGGGCTATCGCGGCTATGCCTAAAGGGCCATCCGGCAAAAGAACGACATTCATAGGCGGAAGGGTAATAGGAATATTCAGTCAATCGGCTCACAAGGAAGAAGCCTGGGCATTCATAAAGTATCTTTCGAGCCCGGATACCCAGAAAGCTTTGTATGCCGCCGCTTTCGCAAAACAGGACGCATATCTTCCGCCAAATAGAAAGGCGTGGGATATAATAGATATGGATCCCGCGCTTAAAAAAGTGCTCGTTTTACAGGCCGAGGATTCAAAAGGGCCCCCGGCGATAGCGAATTGGGATTCCTATACAAAGGGCATAGATAACGCGATACAGAAGACCGTTTTGCAGGGTGCGGACCCCAGCATCGAGCTTGCGGCCGTTAAGAAGGAGCTTCAAGCGCGCGCCGAGATAATTCAAAAACCAGAGAGGTGATGCAATGTTCAGTTTAAAATTAAGGATGTTTTTATTGACGGCCGTTCTATTCGCCGTCGTTTATGCCATCGTTTCTATGGTCAGTTATAAACTTGGGATAAGTAACTTCTACTTTTATCTGGGCCTGTCATTTGCGATAATGCTTATCCAGTACATGCTCGGGCCGAAGATCGTCGAGTGGACCATGAGAGTCAAATATATAAAAGAAAGCGAGAACCCGCGGCTTCACCAGATGGTCAGGGTCCTTGCGACGACGGCCGGAATACCGGTGCCGAGGATCGGCATCGCAGATATAGCTATACCAAATGCCTTCGCGTTCGGAAGGAGCATCAAAGATGGAAGGATATGCGTGACGAGCGGCATCATGAGCCTATTGAATGACGAGGAGATGAGGGCGGTGCTCGGACATGAGATGAGCCATATAAAGAACAGGGACGTCCTCACTATGACGCTTCTCTCGGTCATACCTATGATCCTTTACCGTATAGCCTGGCAGTTTTTGTTCTATGGGAACAGGCGGGACAGGAACTCCTCGTCCGGCGGCACGGCTATGATAGGCCTTGCGGCGTTTCTATTTTATTTTATAACAAACCTCCTGGTACTTTACGCGTCCAGGATACGGGAATATTTCGCCGACAAAGGTTCGATCGACCTCGGGAACAGACCGGCGGCCATGGCCTCGGCGCTTTATAAACTGGTCTACGGCTCAGCCAGGATGCCCAAAGACGCCATAAAGAATGTCGAAGGCATGAAAGCGTTCTTCGCGAACGATCCTTCGAGAGCAACCAGCGATTTTAAGGACTTAAGCCGTCTTGATCTGGACAGATCCGGCACGATATCGCCCGATGAATTGGCTCAGCTTACCGGCAAGAACGTTAAGCTCGGGTTCGGGGACAAAGTGTTCGAACTTATGAGCACCCATCCGAATATGCTTAAGAGGATCAAGCGCCTAAGCGAATGGGGCCGATAGTTTGAAGTTTAACTTCGAAGCCGTTGGGATAGGGAGCGTTCCTTTTAAGGATCCGAAAACAGCCTGCCGCGTTATCTGCGATAATTTTAAAGACATACCTTTCTGGCCGCAGTTGCCAAAAAGATCGTTTCTGGAGAATATGTACGTCCAGTACGCCGAAGGGCTTCCGGGCATAGTGTGTGATGAAGAGAAGAATACGATCCACATAGACACATCCAGGGTCGCGTCGGAAATAGAGAGCGTTTATTCCAAATATCTCGATGGCGATCTTGAATTTTTCAGGATCTCCGAGGCCAGGGCTAAGGGATTATACGAATTCCTGGATCACGCCCCATCATCGGCTTGCGCGGACGCCAAATACCTAAAGGGCCATATAACAGGTCCAGTCAGTTACGGCCTCTTCCTTACCGACCAGAATAAAAGATCGGTGATATACGATAAAGACCTGTTTGAGGTCCTGACCAAGACGCTCGTCATGAAGGCGAGATGGCAGATAAAGAAGCTTAAGAAGATAAACCCGTCGGTGATCATATTTATAGATGAGCCCTATCTCGTCTCTATAGGCTCAAGTTTTGTAAATATCAACACGGAAGATGTCGCAAAAAAATTAGGGGAGATCATAGAGGCCATTAAGAAAGAGGGGGCGCTCTCGGGCATTCACTGCTGCGGCAATACCGACTGGTCGGCGCTTTTGAAATCCGATGTTGACATAATAAGCTTCGACGCCTATAATTTTGTAAAGGAATTTTCGCTTTACGGCGCAGACATAAAGAACTACACAGCGCGCGGCGGGACGATCGCCTGGGGCCTGGTGCCGACGTCGGACGGCATAAACAAAGAGACGAAGAAATCACTGGCGGAAAGATCCTCGGAAGCTTTTAAGGTATTATCCGATAAGGGAGTGGATACGAAAAATATATCGTCGCTGGTGAGCCCATCCTGCGGAGTGGGGTCGCTCGACGAAGAGACGGCGAGGAAGGTCATCGAGATGACGGCGGCGCTGTCCGGGAAGCTTAAAAAAAATGGATGAGAAGATGCCGGTAAAGAACTTTCTGGGGCTGGAGGACGAGTATTCCAGTTTCAAAAAATCGAAGGCTGTAATACTGTCGGTGCCTTACGATAAGACGACCACATATATACATGGGACTAAAGACGGTCCGGCCGCCATAATTGATTCTTCAAGATATCTTGAAAGGCTCGATGACGAACTCGGCCAGGAGACGTTCAGGGCCGGGATCCACACGACAGAACCGCTGGATGTGGAGAAACTTGAGCCTGAAGCGCTTCTGGAAAAGGTGCGCTCGGCCACGGCAGATATAGTAAAAGCAAACAAGCTCCCCATAATTCTTGGCGGAGAACATTCGGTGTCCGTGGGCGCCGTAAAGGCGATGAAAGACGCTTATCCGAATCTGTCGGTGCTTCAGCTGGACGCGCATTACGATATGCGCGATGAGTATTTCGGTTCCAAGTTGAATCATGGATGCGTAGCCAGAAGGATATCGGAGATCTGCCCCATAGTGCAGATAGGGATGAGAAGTTATTCAAAAGAAGAAAAAGATTTCTTAGCGTCGCAGGCGAACGGCAAAATAAAGTCGATAAATGTTTATGATATACTCGATATGCCGATGTGGAAAGATACCGCGGTAAACGCTTTAAGCGAGAATGTCTATGTCACGGTAGATCTCGATGTCTTCGACCCGTCGCTAGCCCCCGCGGTAGGGACGCCGGAGCCGGGCGGTATAGGGTGGTATGAAGTACTGGATTTCTTAAAAGAGGTAGCGAAGGATAAAAAAATAGTCGGATTCGATATTGTGGAGCTTTGTCCCATAAAAGGGCAGGTAGCTACGGATTTTCTGGCCGCCAAGCTCCTTTACAGGATGCTCGGGTATATTCTCTCAAATAAGAGGTAAATTTATATGCTGCTAGTCCCAAGGAAAAATCTTTTGGTCCCGAAGAAGATGTTCTTTACAAAAGGCGTAGGAACGCACAAGGCCGAACTACGCAGCTTCGAGTTGGCTTTGAGGGACGCTGGGATCGAAAAGTGCAATCTCGTTCACGTCTCCAGTATTCTTCCTCCGGACTGCAAAGTCATATCCAGGAACGAGGGCTTAAAGGAAGTCTACCCCGGCATGATAACCTATGCCGTTATGTCACGATGCTGCGGCAACGAGCCTCACCGCCTTATAGCGGCCAGCATAGGGTGTGCGGTTCCGGCGGACAAGAACACTTACGGGTACTTAAGCGAGCATCACGCTTTCGGGCAGAATGAAAAAGTGGCCGGCGA
>Ga0268280_1001319_pt1 | contig 17066 bp, 13 predicted proteins | sample saktaG_9_FD_190139 | JGI IMG/M metagenome (GOLD analysis project Ga0268280, IMG submission 190139) | Saline water microbial communities from Sakinaw Lake, British Columbia, Canada - sak_2011_5_24_40m | ecosystem: Environmental > Aquatic > Non-marine Saline and Alkaline > Saline ... | reverse complement strand
CGATATAGTGGTGCCGTCCCAATTTGTGGACAGGACCAACTATGGCCGTGAGATGACCTTCTTTGGTGACGGAATAGTCGCTCATATCCAGTTTGCGGATCCTGTATGCCCGCACCTGTCGAAGGAGCTTTATGATGCCGGGTTAAAAGCCGGCGCCTCGATGCATCTGGGCGGCACATATATAAATATGGAGGGCCCGCAGTTCTCCACGAAGGCAGAGTCCTATCTTTACAGGTCATGGGGCATGGACATAATCGGAATGACGAATCTTGCCGAGGCGAAGCTTGCCAGGGAAGCCGAGATTTGCTATGCCACTCTGGCATGTGTTACGGATTATGATTGCTGGCATAATGACCTGGCTATCGAGAGCGTGTCGCTTGATATGATAATCCAGAATCTGCTGAAGAACGTGGATGTCTCGAAGAGAATAATCAAATCTGTATTACCGAAACTGTCAAAGAAGAGAGTTTGCGTATGCGCGTCCGCGCTCAAAGACTCCATAATCACAAGGCCGGAAGCTATCCCGGAAAAGAAGAAGAAAGAGCTGGAGTTGATAATAGGAAAGTACGTAAAGTAAAATGGACTACAAGCAGACATTAAATCTACCGAAGACCGATTTTCCGATGAAGGCCGACCTGCCCAACAGAGAACCGAAGTTTATCAAGCATTGGGAGGATATAGGTCTTCCGGGTAAGATTCGAAAGCTTTACAAGGGGAAAGATAAATTCATCCTGCATGATGGTCCGCCATACGCTAACGGCAATATACATATGGGCCACGCGCTCAATAAGATCCTGAAGGATATAGTGATCCGCTATAAGACGATGCGCGGTTACGATTCGCCCTATGTGCCCGGCTGGGATTGTCACGGCCTTCCGGTAGAGCACCAGCTCTTCAAAGAATTGAAGATGACCAAATACGATATCGACCAGGTCCAATTCAGATCAAAGGCGCACGACTACGCTATGAAGTACGTGGACATTCAGCGCGAGCAGTTCAAACGCCTGGGCATAATGGGTGAATGGGCCGATCCATATCTTACATTATCTAAGGATTATGAAGCGGCTATCATAAGATCTTTTGGAAAGCTCGTGGAAAAAGGATATATCTACAAGGACCTCAAACCGGTGAACTGGTGCATCACTTGTGAAACCGCCCTTGCGGAAGCGGAGGTGGAGTACGAAGATAAGACCTCGCCGTCCGTTTACGTAAAATTTCAGGTCACAAAGTCACAAAGTCACCAGGTCACCAGCGAATATTTTGTGATATGGACGACAACGCCCTGGACGCTTCTTGCAAACGTCGCTATAGCCGTCCATCCGGACGAGGATTATGTATACGTTACCGGAAGAAACGACGAAGTCTATATTATGGCAAAGATGCTAGCTGAATCTGCCATGAAAAAAATAGGTATAGAAGAGTTTAAGATATTGAAGACCGTAAAGGGCAAAGATTTCGAAGGCCTTGAGGCTAAGCATCCTTTCATAGATAGGGTTTCAAAAGTTGTAAATGCAAATTATGTGTCAATGGAGGATGGGACCGGATGCGTTCACACCGCTCCGGGCCACGGCCAGGAAGATTATATAACGGGAAAGAGATACAAACTGCATACGCTGATGCCGGTCGATCCGAGGGGTAAATTCGATGATACCTGTGGCGAATTCAGCGGTCATCATGTCACAAAGGCCAACAAGGAGATCATCGAGAAGCTGAAGTCGCTCGACCGGCTGCTGTATGAAGAAGAGGTGACTCACTCATATCCTCATTGCTGGCGCTGCAAGAAGCCGATAATATTCAGAGCCACGGACCAGTATTTTTTAAAGATAGACCATAACGATCTGCGTAGATCGATGCTAGAGACCATATCGCAAGACGTTAAATGGATACCGGAAGTGGGTGAGTCGAGAATATCCGCCATGGTAGCCAATAGGCCCGATTGGTGCCTGTCTCGCCAGAGATATTGGGGTGTTCCCATAATAGCCTTCTACTGTAAGGATTGCAAAGAGGTGCTACTGGATGCCAAGGTCATAGATCATGTGGCGAAGATAGTTGAGGCCGAAGGCGCCGATGCGTGGTTTATCAGGAAAGAAGAAGAGCTGATGCCGGAAGGCACAAAATGCGGGAAATGCGGCTCGGCCTATTTCAAAAAAGAGACCGATATTATAGATGTATGGTTCGATTCCGGCGTGAGCCATCAGGCGGTGCTGAAGAAGAGAGATATTCTGGACTATCCGTGCGAACTTTATCTTGAAGGATCCGACCAGCATAGGGGATGGTTCCAGTCGGCTCTCATAACCGCTATGGGAATAGACGGGAAGGCGCCATACAAACAGGTGCTCACTCACGGTTTTGTTGTGGATGGCCTAGGGAAGAAGATGTCGAAGTCTCTGGGCAACGTAATAACTCCCGAAGAGGTTATGAAGAAGTATGGCGCGGATATATTGAGGCTATGGGTGGCATCGAGCGATTATTCGGAAGACGTCAGGCTATCCGGCGAGATATTGACCAGGCTTGCGGATGCCTACAGAAAGATAAGAAACACTTATAAATATCTCCTGAGCAATCTTTACGACTTTGATCCTGAAAAGGACAGGGTCGCTTATAAAGATATGCCTGAATTTGACAGGTGGATACTTCACAAGCTCGCTCTATTGATAAAAGAGACGACCATTAACTACGAGACGTATGCATTTCATAAAGTATACCGCGATGTCTATAATTTCTGTGTTACCGAAGTCTCGTCCATCTACCTGGATGTCATGAAGGATAAGATGTATACGTTCGCGAAGTCATCCATTGAACGCAGGTCCGGGCAGACGGCCATGTTCGAGGTCCTCGAGGCGCTTCTTAAATTGATGGCGCCGCTCTTGGCGGTTACAGCCGATGAGGCATGGGGATACGTCAATGCAAAAGGAAAGAGCGAGTCGGTACATCTTGAATCATGGCCGACAGAGAAGGTCTATAGTGCCTGGATAGATGAGGGCCTGGAAGAAAGATGGAGCGCTCTTGTCAGTATGAGAGAAGAGGTGTTAAAGTCGCTCGAACAGATGCGCTCAGCCGGCGAGATCGGCTCCGGCCTTGAAGCGCACGTCACGATAACTACAAATGACCCGGATATAAAGAAGATATTGAACGAAAAGAAGGAGTTCTTAAGATACCTCTTCATAGTTTCAAATGTTGAGCTAAAGGATGGCGAAAGCGCCGTGTTGATAGAAAAGGCTAAAGGTAGTAAGTGTTCCAGGTGCTGGAACTACAGCACTGAAGTTGGATCGCATAAGGACCATCCCACCCTTTGCGAAAGATGCGTTAAGAACATCTAAAAAGAAAAGGAGAACATCCGGTATGAAAAAAGTAAAAAGGACGACGAAGCGGAAAGTGGTCAAGAGAGCAAAGGCGAAAAAGGCTATCAAGGCGCAGGCCTTACCAAAGAAGATAAAGATCAAGAGGCTGCCGAAGAAGGCTCTGAATAAATACAAGGCCCTTCTTATAAAAGAACGCGAAAAGATAGGCGGAGGAATAAACCATATAGCGCAAGAATCCCTTAAGACGTCTCAAAGAGAGTCGAGCGGAGATCTTTCCGGATATTCATTCCATATGGCGGACGTCGCCAGCGATAATTATGAAGTGGAATTCTCCCTCGGCAGAGCCAGCGATGAGCAGAATATACTCTACACGATCGATGAGGCGCTTAAGAGAGTGGAAGACGGTACCTATGGAAGCTGCACCGAGTGCGGAAAGCAGATACCCAAGAGGCGTCTCGATGCGCTGCCGCATACGGAGCTCTGCATAGCGTGTCAGTCAAAGACAGAAAGTAAATGATACTTAAGCTGCTTTCGGTATCTTCGCTCGTCGTAATAGTAGACAGGCTGACAAAGTATTTTCTATTCAGAGATCTTTCTGAAGGGGAGTCGATCAGGCTGATCCCGGGATTATTTCATATCACATTGGTCCTGAATAGCGGCGTTGCCTTCGGACTTTTTAAGGGGAAGGGCCTCTTCTTCACCGTAACTTCAGCCCTCGTAATGGCGTTCATATGTCTCTACATATGGCGCACCGGATGCAAGGACCTCCTGACGCTGACCGCTCTGGGCCTTATACTGGGAGGCGCGGCCGGTAACTTAATAGACAGAGTTCTCTTTGGCTATGTAATAGATTTTCTGGATTTTAGGATATGGCCGGTCTTCAATATCGCTGACGCGTCTATCACTATAGGCGCCTTTATTTTAGCCATAAGGTTGATATTCGATAAAAGATGCTCTACGACATAGGCTTTCTGATATTTTCCATCATATATCTGCCTGCCCTGATATTTAAAGGGAAGCTGCACAGGGATTTTCCCGAAAGATTTGGCAGGTATGACTTGGCCAAAAAGAGAGCGCTTCTCTCCGGGAGAGATCGTATATGGATACAGGCTGTCAGCGTTGGCGAGGTGGCTGTATGCAGAAGCCTCATGCCTCTATTAAAGGAAAATTTCCCGACGCATGATATTGTTATATCCACAGTAACAAAGGCCGGTAACGATCTCGCTAAGAGATTGTTTTCAAAAGATGCCATTATAATATACTTTCCGCTCGACTTCAGTTTTACGGTAAGAAGGGCCGTAAAGTATATCAGGCCCAGCATATATATAATGGTAGAGACGGAGATCTGGCCTAATCTTCTGGCTGAGCTTTCGGCGGATTCCATCCCTTCGGTGATGATAAACGGTAGGATCTCCGACCGTTCGATAGGGAAGTACAGGTTGGCGAGACATTTTTTAAAGAGCGTACTATCCAAAATAAGCGCGTTCTGCATGCAGGATACTATAGATGCCGAAAGAGTGATATCTCTCGGCGCGCCTCCTGACAGAGTGAAGGTTACGGGAAATATGAAATTTGACTCGCCGGCTTCGGCCAATATCGAAACCCAGGTTGCTGTGCGCCGGTCTCTGGGTCTTGGCGAGGAAGACCTCATTCTGGTAGCTGGCAGTACTCATGAGGGCGAAGAGGAAGCCCTCATCGTAGCTTTCAAAGAGCTTATGCTAGAGTTCCCGAAGCTTAAATTGCTGATCGCTCCGCGCCACATCGACCGTGTTAGCGGGATCGAGAAGGCCATAAGCAGATCCGGCTTAGGATCCGCAAGGATATCAAAGTTAAACGAGACGCGAGATGCGAAGAACGAAAGACGAATATTGATCCTGGACACAATAGGGCATCTCAATGAAGCATATTCAGTTGCCACTGCGGTATTCGTGGGCGGTAGCCTCGTCGGGCACGGGGGACAGAATCCGCTTGAACCGGCCGTCCTCGGGAAGGCTATGCTATTCGGGCCTCACATGTTCAATTTTAAATATATAACGAAGGTTTTACTTAAGGAAGATGCTGCGCTGCAGGTAGCCGATAAGGATGGGCTGGTAAAGAATTTAAAGATGCTTCTTAAGGATCCAGCGAAGAGATCCTCGCTAGGCAACAATGCGAAAAAAACGATCGAAGATAATCGCGGAGCGACAAACAAGAATTTAAAAATAATAAGCGAAATATTAAGATGACAGAGTTCTTATATTCCCTGATGACCGACAAAATAAAGAGTACAGTATTTTTACCGTTAAAGTTTATGCTCTATCTGGTTTCGTTGATATACGGGTTGGTCATTCTCTTAAGAAGATTGCTATACAAACTGCATATATTCAAGACCCGTAAAGCGCCGCTTAAAGTTATAAGCGTGGGCAATGTGACCCTCGGAGGCACAGGGAAGACCCCGTTCACAATGGCGCTTGCAAAGATATTGGAAGAGGAGTTAAAGAAGAACGTATGCGTGCTTATTCGGGGCTATGGGTGGGATGAGCAGGAGATGCTTAAGCGGAATCTTGCCGATGTTCCGGTGCTGGTAGGGCAGGACAGGTTCAGGTCGTCTAATAAAGCGGTGAGGCTCTATGGCAGCGATACGGCGATACTTGATGACGGTTTTCAGCACTGGGAGCTGGCCAGAGACCTGGATATAGTGCTGGTAGATTCGCGCAACCCGTTCGGCAACGGCCATCTCTTTCCGCGAGGGGTGCTGCGGGAAACAAAAAGATCCCTGGCCCGGGCGGATGTTATAGTGCTGACAAAAAATAACGGCCCGGCTGCCGGGATAGAGAATGTCAGAAGAGAGATAAGAGCCATTAATTGCAGCGCGGTATTGCTGGAAGCCGCGCACGTGCCAAAGCATCTATATGAAGGCAGGGCCAGACGCATTTACGATCTGTCTGCCGTCAAGGCGAAGAGGGTCGTACTGCTCTCCAGCATAGGCGATCCGTTATATTTTGAGGAGACTGTAAAGGATCTGGGAGCCGAAGTGATCGAGCATATTAAATTTCCGGACCATCATGATTACAGGAAGAGAGATATAGACAGGATCATGGCAAGATGTAACGATAAGCAGTTCGATATCATGATCACGACCGAAAAAGATATCGTTAAGCTGAACCGCCTTGGGCTTTTTATCGGCCCGTACAAGGTATTGACCCTGGCGGTAGAGATGCAGATACTGTCGGGGAAGGAGAGATTAATTGATAGACTACATAGCCTCTATACTCGCTAGAGGGCTCAACATAATATTACACTTTATCCCCATAGAAGCCGATCTCTGGATAGGCAGATCTATCGGTAAGTGCGTCTTCTTCTTCAATAAGAAGAGACGCCTTATAGCCTATGCCAATCTTAAGGCCGCTTTCGCAAAAGAGAAGGGTCCTGAAGAGCTGCGAGCTATCACCAAAGATGTTTACGTAAATCTGGTCCAAACGTTTTCCGAAATAGCGAGCCTTACAAAGATAAACAAAGATTACGTGAATAAATATATAGAAGTGGTAAAGATGGAACGGATCGAGAATGCGGCTAAATCCGATAGAGGCACAATGCTTCTCACCGCCCATTTCGGCGACTGGGAGCTCTCGAGCCTGGTGAGCGCCACGAAGGGTTTTCCCATAACTGTCCTGGCCAGGGAACAGAAGATGAAGCATCTGAATGAATTACTGAACCGGCTACGGGAGTCCAAGGGGTGTAAGGTCGTGAGGAAGGGGATGTCGACAAAAAATATTTTAAGGGAGCTTTACAGGAAGAACATGGTGGGCATATTATCCGATCAGGACGCGGGCAAGAAGGGGACTTTCGTAAACTTCTTCGGGCGGCCTACATCGGCTCACATAGGACCTTTCGAAATAGCAAAACATACGGACTCCATAATACTGCCCAACTTCATAGTGCGCACCAAGGGGCCATTCCATAAATTATACCTTGAAGAGTATATCGATGTCAGGCATTCCGAAGGCAAAGAGGCCCTGGCGGAAGGTCTTCAGAGATATATGTCGCTCCTGGAAAAATATATAAGAATGTATCCGGCGCAGTGGCTGTGGCTGCACAAAAGATGGAAGTCCACATCCAAGAGGACCGTCCTGGTGCTCAATGACGGAAAGGCCGGGCACCTCAATCAATCGCTTGCGGTGGCGCGCCAGATACAACGGGCCAGGGCCACGCAGAATTACGGGCCGGAAGATACGGACATATTGATCGTGGATGTAAAATATAAAGGTAAATTTTACAGAGCCCTTCTGGCCTTCGCTTCAATATTCGCATCCTGGAGATGTCATGGTCGGATGAGCTTCATGAAGACTTCTCTTGAGAAAGATTCTTATGAAAAACTTATGAAGACGTATGCCGAATTCATAGTCTCTTGCGGCTCGAGCCTGGCGCCGGTGAATATATTCATGTCAAAGGAGAATAACGCTAAAAACGTGGTGGTGATGGATCCGCGCATTCCTCTGGGTCTCAAGAAATTCAATTTCGTAATTGCGCCGAAGCACGATAATATTAAAAGAGGCAAAAATATAATCACGACGACGCTTGCGCCAAATTTAGTTGATATCAAAACCCTGGAAGCGGCAGGCGAAAGGTTAAAGAAAAGCACAAGCATCACAACGAATAACGTCATCGGGCTTTTAATAGGGGGCGACAATCCGGAGTTTACACTTTCAGATAACTTATTGAATAGGATTGTGACCGATGTGCTCGAGATATGCGAATCGAATGATGCCGAGATGCTCGTAACGACTTCACGGCGTACAAATAAAACGCAAGAATCCATAATAAAGGCGGCATTGCATAAAGATCCCAGATGCAAGCTTCTTGTAATCGCTAATGAGGATAATCCGGCATGGACCTTATCCGGGATATTGGCGTTGAGCAATGTAGCAATTGTTTCAGGTGAATCTATATCGATGATCTCGGAGGCGGTGAGCTCGGGTAAGCCGACTGTAGTATTCACTCTCGATAAGAAAAAGAGCGCCATGACCAAACATGAACGTGCTCTAGAAGACCTCGTGAGAGAAGGTTATATATCTATCGCCAGATCGGGAGAGCTGGTCTCTCTCGTGGGCCGCGCTCTTAAAGATGGCTCGCCCGCGAAAAGAATAGATGACACTGAGAAGATCTACGAAGCGATGAGGGCGTTAATATAGATATTATGAACATACTGCAGATACTGCCATCACTGGACGTTGGAGGGGTCGAAACGGGGACTATCGACCTGGCGCGGTACCTTGTGCATAAAGGCCACAAGGCGATCGTGATCTCCGGAGGCGGAAGGCTTGTAAAGGAGCTCGACAAGATCGGCGCGCGCCACTATACATTACCGATTGGTAAGAAATCTCCGCTCGGCGTGATAAGGATGGTCAGGCAGGTCTGCGACATAATACGCAATGAGGATATAGATATTGTGCATGTCCGTTCACGCGTTCCGGCTCTTACAGCCTATATAGCTTGCAAGATCACCAACCGGGTTTTTTTAACTACCGCTCACGGTTACTATAAGAAACACTATTTGAGCAAGGTGATGGGCTGGGGCAGATTCGTCATTGTGCCTTCGCACATAATAGCCAAGCATATGGTCTCCGACTTCTCTGTGCCATACGACAGGATCCGTTTTATACCGCGCGGCGTAGATCTCTCAAGATTTAAGTTCAGGTCTCCCGGGACGCATCATTCCAAAACATTCACGGTCGGTATGGTCTCCAGGATAACTCCGTTAAAAGGCCACTCCTTCTTTATAAAAGCCGTTGCGATCCTTCGGAAACATATCCCGAATTTAAAAGTCGTCATTGTCGGCAATGCAGCCAAAGACAAATATATGGGCGACCTCGAAATGCTCACCAAAAGGCTTGGGCTCACAAAGACCGTGGAATTTTTAAGCGTCAGGGAGGATGTGCCATCGATAATGCATGGACTCGATTGTCTGGTATCGGCTACGATAACGCCGGAAGCCTTCGGCAGGGCGATCGTTGAGGCGCAGGCCTCCGGAGTCGCCGTGGTATCCACCAGAGTAGGCGGAGTCGTAGATATCATAGAGGATGAAAAGAACGGCCTATTCTGTAACGCCCAGGATCCCAATGATATGGCAGACAAGATACTGAAGCTCTATCGGGATAAGGGTCTCAGTGATAGGCTGATCATGGAGGGCAGGCGAAGGGTTGAGGAGAGCTTCAGCCTTGACACCATGATGACGAAGACCTTCTCAGTATATGAAGAGGCGCTGAAAGCGATCAATATACTCGTCATAAAGATGAGCGCTATAGGGGACGTTATATTGAGCGTCCCGTCATTGAGGGCTATAAGGTCTAAATTCAAAGATGCTCAGATCAAAGTGCTTGTGGGGCTTCAGGCCCGGGACGTACTTGACGGGTGCCCATACATAAATGGCAAGATAGTGTGCGATTTTAACGGTAAGGATAGGGGTCTATCCGGACTTTGGAAGATAGGCGCTGACTTAAGAAAGCAATGCTTCGATATAGTGATAGACCTTCAGAATAACAAGAGGAGCCACATTCTGGCCTTCTTAAGCATGGCGCCGTTGAGATACGGTTACGATAATGGCAAGCTATCGTTTCTTCTGAATAACGGTATCAAGGATGATGCGCCTTATCTGGATCCGATAGAGCATCAATTCAGGGTATTAAAATCGGCGGGCATAAAACCGGTAGACAAGAGCCTTGATCTTTGGCCTTCGCCATCGGACGCCGAAAGAGTAGATATTCTTTTTCAGGAGAACTGGATAAAACCCTCTCATAGCCTCATAGGTATAAATGTGAGGGCGTCGTCACGGTGGAATTCAAAGAACTGGCCGGCGAAGCGCATAGCAGAGCTTTGCGACAGGCTCGCGAAAGAGTTCAATATGCGCGTTGTCCTTACCGGGACCAAAGAAGATGCGTTATTCATAGAAAAAATAAAAGGTCTGACGGCCTCAAAGCCCGTAGTGGCGGCTGGAAGGACGGCAGTTATGGAGCTGGCCAGCCTGATAAAGAGGTGCAAGGCTTATATAACACCGGATTCCGCGCCAATGCATATCGCCTCAGCGCTCGGTACGCCTTTCATCGCGCTCTTCGGTCCGACCGATCCCGTAAGGCATGTGGCGCCTTCGAAATATCATATAGTCATAAAGAAGGACCTGAAGTGCAGCCCATGCTATAACCCGAACTGTTCGAAGGGTTACAAATGCATGAACAGCATAGAGGTCGAAGAGGTATTTACCGCCGTAAAAAATATTTTATCCAAAAGCGAAGGGTCGTCATGAGAGTACTACACGTAAATACGCATATGAATATCGGAGGGATAGGGCAGTATATAGTATCGCTTGCAAAGGCGCTTAAGCAGAAAAGAATAGAATGTTTTGTGGCGTCGAGCGGGGGAGAACTTGAGGCTGAGCTTGTCAGGCTTGATATCAGGCATATCCGTCTGGATATGAAGACTAAATTCGAATTCGGGCCTAAGGTATTCAGGGCTGCATCGCGGCTGGCAAGAATAATAGAGGATAATAAGATCGATCTGATCCATGCGCATACCAGGGTCTCGCAGGTCGCAGCGTATCTTGCGTCGCGACGCACAGGCATTCCGTACGTAGCTACCTGCCACGGATATTTTAACGCGAAACTTTCGAGAAGACTATTTGATACCTGGGGAGAAAAAGTCATAGCTATAAGTGAAGCCGTAAGGGCCCATCTGGAAAAAGATTTTAAAGTTGATCCAAAGAGGATAGAGGTTATCTATAATGGTATCGACCTGCAAAGGTTTTCCAACATATATTCTGCGGACCAGATAGCGAGAGCAAGAAGGTCCCTGGGTATACAGCGCGGGAACGTGATCGGGACTATGGGGCGTCTCTCTTCCATAAAAGGTCAGAAGTTCCTGATAGAAGCCATGAAAGAGATAGCCTCTAAATCGAAGGATACATACTGCCTGATGATAGGAAGCGGCCGTGAAGAGGCCGCCTTGATCGACCTGTCAAGGGCCCTCGGCCTGGAAGAGCGCGTCATCTTTACCGGCGCCGCTTATATGGATATACCTCTTTATCTGGCATGCATGGATATCTTTGTATTACCTTCCATAGAGGAAGGATTGGGGCTTGCTCTTCTGGAGGCGATGAGCCTCGGCAGGCCCTGCGTGGCTTCAGCTACCGGCGGGATAAAGGATATAATAAACGACGGAGTAAATGGCATCCTTACGCCCGTAGGGGATAGCCATGCAATAGCGAAAGCCGTTTTAAAGATATTGCATGACAAAGAACTCGCAAAAGATATGTCAAAGAGCGCAAAGGATTTCGTGAGGGGTAGATTTTCCATTGAGGCCATGGCGGATAACATGATAGATCTATATAGAAGGGCGATCCGTGCGAAACGTTAAGAAGATACTTTTAATATGCGCCGCCGGGCTTATCATAGCGGTTATATCTTCAGCCTCCTATATAGGGTTAAGATCGGCCTCGGTCGTGCCGGTATTGATGTACCATTCTTTTAAGGCCGAGGAAGATAAGTTGATACCTTGTGTATCGGCCGAGATATTCGCAGCTCAGATGGAGTTCTTGGCAAATAACCATTATAACGTTATCGGACCCGATAAAGTCGTTGCGTACATGACTGGAGCCGAAAAGATGCCGGCAAGGACCGTAGCTATAACCGCTGATGATGGTTTCTATAATTTTTATCTGAACGCCTACCCGGTACTAAAAAAATATAATCTTCCGGCGACAGTTTTTATCGCTACCGATAAGATCGGAACTAAGGGTTATTTAGGATGGAAGGAGCTTGGCGAGATGTCGGATTCCGGCCTTGTGACCGTGGGCAGTCATACAAGGACACATCCCTGGATGCCGTCCGCGTCTGTGGACGAAGAGAGGCTTTGGGACGAGCTGGCAGGATCTAAAAATATATTGGAAAAAGGGCTTGGGAAGAGAGTCTTTTTTTTATGTTATCCGAACGGCGGATTTAATGATCTTACCAAGGAGACGGCTAAAAAGGCCGGTTACAAAGGAGCCTTTACGACCAATCCAGCTAAAAAAAGCGACTTAAATGATATTTATGCGATAAGGCGCATAAAGATGTCGTCATCGTCCGTGAGCCCTGTGACCCTGTGGGGCAAGATTTCGAGATACTACGCATGGTTCAAGGAGCGCAGATGACAAAGAATTCGACCGGTAGGAAGAGAATACTCATAGTCAATGTGAATTGGATAGGGGATGTGATATTTTCCACGCCATTTATTAAGGCCATTCGCGATGCTTATCCCGATAGTTATATAGCCTGCCTCCTACACCCAAGGTGCGCCGAGATATTGAAGGGAAGTCCGCGCATAGACGAGATCATTATTTATGACGAAGAAGGGGAGCATAAAGGCATTATCGGAAAATTGATGCTCGTATTGTATCTGCGCAAGATCCGCTTTGACATAGCTTTCATACTGCACAGGTCTTTTACCAAGGCGCTTTTGACCTTCTTGGCGGGGATAAAGGAGAGGGTTGGTTATCCCACAAAGAACAGAAGTTTTTTACTTACCAGGACTATAGGTCTGCCGGATGAAGAAGTCCATAAAGTGGAATATTTTTTGGGCCTGGCCAGAGGGTCCGGGATAAAGGTGAGCGAAAGCTCTTACGAATTTTTTGTAAAGGACGCGGACAGGGAGAGCGTAAAGAAGCTCTTGAAAAAGCACGAAGTGGCTGATAAGGACCGTCTCATAATCCTATGTCCCGGAGGAAATTGGGGCCCAAAGAGATGGCCTAAGAAGAGTTTCGCAAGCCTTGCGGATATGCTTGCCGAAAAGTTGAACGCAAAGATAGTCCTGTCCGGAGCAATAAAAGACTCTGCTTTGGTGGAAGAGATTAAATCGATGATGAAGAGCTCTCCGGTTGTATCTTGCGGCCATACAACAATTAAAGAGCTTGGGGCGCTGTTAGAGAGGGCGGACCTGGTAGTAGCGAACGACTCCGGCCCCATGCATCTGGCCGTGGCGATGAAGTCCAGAGTGATAGCGCTGTTCGGGCCCACATCGCCAGGATTGACCGGGCCTTACGGAAAGGGCGATTACAGGGTTATATGGAAGACCAAAGAGTGCGATGTTCCTTGCTATGATGTAACATGCACAGAGAACCGATGTATGGAACTAATAACAGTGGAAGACGTATTTGAAGAAGCCAAAAAGGCCCTAAATGCCTAAAATAGATAGAGAAAAGATCAGACGAGTACTCGTCATTACTTTGAGCAATATCGGCGACATAATATTGACGACGCCTGTCATAAGGACCTTGTCGAAGGAATTTCCGCTTTCGAGGATAGACGTGATGGTTGGACCGAATGGCAGGGATATATTCGATCTGGACCCGAGGATATTCAAGCTCGTGATCTATGATAAGCATATTTCGATAGCCGAAAAGAGAAGACTGCAGCTTAAATTGAAGAAGCTCAAATATGATCTTGTGGTCGATCTCAGAAATACGGTATTCCCGCTATTATTGTCGCCCAGGTACAGGACCAGCCCGATACAATCTTTTCCGAAAGAGATAGTTCATAAAAGAGAGAGGCACCTCTACAGGCTCTTTCCTTTCGGAATAGAAAATATGAATGAGATGTCGTATGTGCATATCACGAAGGAGGACGAGGCTTATGTCAGCGATCTCCTTAGGACGAATGCCGTAACCGATCCGATCGTTGTAGTGAGTCCGGGCGCCAAAAGCCATCTGAAGCAGTGGACCATTGATGGGTTCGCCGAAGTCTGCGACGGCCTGGCAAGTGAATGCGCCGCCAGCATCGTCTTCGTCGGCACCGGCCGGGATAAGGAGATCGTCTTATCCATAACTAAAAAGATGAAGAATAAGTGTCACGACTTTGTTGACAAGACCAATATAAGAGAGCTTGCAAGCCTCTTGAAGCGTTCGAGCCTTCTCATAACAAATGACAGCGCGCCGATGCATCTTGGATGCGCTGCCGGCACGAAAGTATTGGCGATATTCGGCCCTACGGATCCAAAAAAGTACGGGCCTACGGGCGAGTTCGACGCAGTCATAAACAAGAAATTGTTCTGCTCGCCATGTGAAGTCGCCGCATGTAAATATGGTCATGAATGCATGAAGCTCGTATCTGCCGATGAAGTGCTCGATCGGGCCAAGATGATGATACAGGGTTATGAATAATAGAATAATTATCGTCAGGATGGATAGGATCGGGGATGTCGTGCTCTCCACAGCCGCCATAAAAGCGGTGCGGGACGCATATCCTAAAAGCTACATAGCCGTTCTTGTCAGGCCGTATGCCAGAGAGGTCGTCGATGGCAACCCTTATATAGATGAGGTGATGACCTACGATAAGTCAGGTAAAGAGAAGAGCCTTACCGGAAAGATCAGATTTATCGCGAACCTGAAGAGTAAAAAATTTGACCTGGCCATTATACTTCATCCCAAGAACAGTTCGCACATATTTACATATTTGGCTGGCATACCAAAAAGATTGGGATACGACAGAAAGCTGGGAGTTCTTCTTACAGATAAGATCCCGCATACAAAACAGTATGGACTTAAGCACGAGATAGATTGCGCTCTCGACCTTCTGCGCTACATCGGCATCGAATCACCGGATAAGAGCCTACATATGCCTGTAAATAGTGCGAGCGAAGAGAGGGTAAAGAGCTTATTCCAGAAGAATGGTATTTCGCCAAACGGTCCTGTTATAACGATCCATCCGGCAGCCAGCTGCATGTCGAGGAGATGGGCGCTGGAACGCTTTGCAGAGGCCTCTGATATCCTCGCCCAAAAGTATGGCGCCAGAATAGTCATAATCTCAGGATCCGGCGACGACAAGATAATGGGAGATAAATTAGCCAAAATGATGAAGTCCGGACCATTAAATCTTGCAGGAAAGACTACCGTGTCGGATCTTGCGAGCATATTGAGAAAGTCCCGGCTCTTAATATCGAACGACTCCGGGCCTGTTCATATATCATGCGCTGTAGGCACGCCGGTTATATCGATATTCAGTCGCAAGGACAGGGGTATATCGCCCGAGCGCTGGGGACCGGTCGGCAAGACCGATGTTGTGCTGTATAAAGACGCGGGCTGCAAGATCTGCCTGGCTCATAACTGCAAGATCGGATTCAAATGTCTGGAGATGATAACCGTCGAAGACGTCTTGTCGGCAGCGGATAAGATATTGAAAAATTAAAGTTCTTGTGATAAGATACCTTAACATTAAGGACCATATATAATGACGAAGTGCATAGACCTATCAAAGATCAAGACGATACATCTCGACTCAAGAAAATGCAAAGTCGCCGTCAAGGACTTCGCGTCCCTGCCTAGGAAGGGCTCGTCGTTCAAGAGTTTCTATGACTCTCTCCCCAATATTCTAGCGGCCCGGAACCTTAAGAGCCTGGTAGACGCTATTGTTGCCGCTCAGAAGAAGAAGAGGATGGTTATCTTTATGATGGGCGCACACGTGATAAAGTGCGGATTGTCACCCATAATAATAGATCTTATGAAGAGAGGTGTCGTGAAACACATTGCCTTAAACGGCGCAGGCATAATACACGACACTGAAGTGGCGATGATAGGCAGGACGAGCGAGGATGTGGGTGAGGGAATAGTCGACGGATCGTTCGGAATGGCGCATGAGACGGCATCGTTCATAAACGGAGCGATAAACTACGGGTTCAGGAACGGTATAGGGATCGGCGAAGCGGTCGGCTCGCGGATAATGAAGTCCAGCTCCCCGTGTAAAGATAAAAGCATCCTTGCGATGGGATATAAGCTGGGGATACCCGTAACCGTACACGTTGCCATAGGAACGGATATAATCCATCAGCATCCTAGCGCAAATGGAATGGCGATAGGCGAAGGATCTCTGCTGGACTTCAAAACTTTTATTTACAGCGTTTCTAAGTTGGAGAACGGCGTAGCGGTAAATATAGGGTCCGCCGTACTATTGCCGGAAGTCTTCCTGAAAGCCATTACAGTGGCACGCAATCTCGGATATAAAGCTCATAAATTTACTACGGCAAATTTTGATATGATAAGCCAATACAGGCCGCATCAGAACGTAGTCTCAAGGCCTACATCCACCGGGGGCAAGGGCTACAATATTACAGGCCATCACGAGCTTATGATACCGCTTCTTTACAGGTCAATTATAGAAAAGGTTTAAATATGAGGACAGGAGACTTTAATAAGCTGAAGAGCATAATAGGAAATTTTAAGAACGCCAAGGTTCTTGTTATAGGGGATCTCATACTTGATGAATTCATATGGGGCGATGTTTCGCGCATCTCTCCAGAGGCGCCTGTGCCTGTTGTATGGGTCAAGCGAGAAAGTTTTATGCCGGGCGGCGCATCCAACGTCGCCAATAATTTAAGCTCTTTGGGCGCCTGCACATATCTCGCCGGAGTGATAGGATCAGATGAGCGCGGCGCTATATTGAAAGGCGAGCTTGAACAGAAGAATATCGATGTGAGCGGGATCGTAGTGGACGAGTCCCGTCCCACCACGCTGAAGACCCGCGTTGTGGCGCACCATCAGCAGGTGGTGAGGATCGACAAAGAGAAGATAGGTGGTTTAAGCGACGATATCATAAGGCGTATAATAAGCAATACCAGAAAGATGATCGAGAAGATGGATGCGGTTATCATAGAGGACTACGGCAAAGGAGTCATAACTCCGAAATTGTTGAAGGAGATAGTCCCGTTCGCCAAGGCGCGCAAAAAGATAATATCGGTGGATCCCAAAGAGGAGCACCTAAAATACTA
>Ga0268280_1001313_pt1 | contig 17122 bp, 9 predicted proteins | sample saktaG_9_FD_190139 | JGI IMG/M metagenome (GOLD analysis project Ga0268280, IMG submission 190139) | Saline water microbial communities from Sakinaw Lake, British Columbia, Canada - sak_2011_5_24_40m | ecosystem: Environmental > Aquatic > Non-marine Saline and Alkaline > Saline ... | reverse complement strand
GCGGGCTGCGGTGAGGAGTGGAGAAGGAAGTTCATCAGGAAGAAGAAGGATGTCGCGAAGAAACCCCGCATATATCAGACCAAGAGGTACACTAAAGAACCGACGGAGTCTCTCTATTCAAAGCATTACAACTACACGATATCGTGGCTTTCAGAGCTTGCCGATGATCTCGGACAGAACAGCAAGAAGGACGCGCGCTGCATTGAGGAGGCGCTCGGCCAGATCGGGGACTTGCAGATATTCCTCGTTCCGGAAAAAGCGAAGGAGCTCGACAAGCATATCAACAGGCTTAAGGAGGTCCAGGACCTCATCCTAAGGCGCGATCTGGGACAGGCGAATATGGACTATGCCAGAAGGACCGTTGAAAGGGAAGAGAGGTTCTTAAGGGCCGAGTTCTATTATAACAAGATAAAGAAGTATATGAAGAAGTCGTTCGACGATGAGGAAGAGGCTGAGATAGAAGAGGCTGAATCTAAAGAGGCGCCGGTGGAGGTGGCGGCAAAAGGTGGCTGATTTTAATGTGGATTCTCTTGAGGTCGGGCCGATGGGTGCTAATTGCTATATAGTAACGCATAACCCGACAAAAGATGCCTGTATCATAGATCCGGGCGGCGAGCCGGAGCGTATAATGGATTTTATTAAGAAGAACGGCCTGAAGCCAAAATTCATAATAAATACACATGGCCATGGCGACCATATTCTAGGCAACGGCTATTTTGGCGTACCGATATACATTCACCGGTTGGAAAAAGATTTTTTGACTGATCCGGGCCTGAACTTATCGGGCGCATTCGGCCTGTCTATTAAGACCCCGAAGGCTTCGAAGCTTCTAGAAGATGGTGATAAGGTATATCTGAACGATCTGGAATTTGAGATATTGCATACGCCTGGCCATACGCCCGGAGGCATATCTATAAAACTGAAAGACGTTGTATTTACAGGTGATACTCTATTTGCCGGCACAGTAGGGCGGACCGACCTTCCGGATGGAGATGAGAAGGCTTTGCTCGGATCAATAAGGAGTAAATTGTTTACGCTCGATGACGACACTCTGGTCTATCCGGGCCACGGGCAGGAATCTACGATAGGGATCGAGAAGGAGTCAAACCCGTTCTTTATTTAGCGGATAACTTACTGGTATGAAAAAATTATTAGACGAATTTCTAAACTATCTATCGGTCGAAAGAGGCTTAAGTAAGAATACGATATCCTCTTACAGCTCGGATCTATTTGCTTTCATCAACTATCTGGAGACCAAGGGCGTCACCGCGATAGAGAAGATAAAGAGGGATGATATAACAAAATATCTCATGCACCTGAAGGACAAGGGCTTGTCAGGAAATTCCATATCCCGGGCGCTTGTGGCGATAAAGATGTTCTACAAATTTTTGGCGCAGGAGCGTTTTATAAAGGATGATGTCGCCGGTATATTGGAATCTCCCAAATTGATACGCCCGCTTCCAAATGTGCTGAATGTCGCCGAGGTCACAAAGCTTTTGCAGACGCCTGACACGAAAAGCTGGATGGGGATACGGGACAGGGCTGCGCTGGAGCTGATGTACGCTACCGGTATGCGCGTCTCGGAGATGGTGGAGCTCTCAACCGGCACACTGAATCTCGACATGGGATTCATAAAATGCAAAGGCAAAGGCGACAAAGAGAGGATGGTCCCCATAGGCTCCGAAGCCCGCGGTGCTGTATCGCGTTATTTGGATAAGGTGAGGCCGTCTCTCTTGAAGAGCAGGACCGACAATCATCTTTTCCTGACCAGACTGGGGAAGAAGGTCTCGAGGCAATCCTTCTGGAAGATGATGAAGAAGTATGCTCTGACGGCAAAGATAAGGAAAGAGATAACTCCGCATACCTTGAGGCATTCGTTCGCGACGCATCTATTGGAGCGCGGGGCTGACTTGAGAGTAGTGCAGGAGATGCTGGGCCACTCCGATATCGCGACGACCCAGATCTATACGCATATTGACAAAGGAAGGTTAAAATCGATCCACAAACAGTTCCACCCAAGACCCTAAAGAAGGAATATTGATATGAAGAATCTATACGAGAAGATGCAGCACTGTTTTTCAGAGAGCACTATGATGCTTTTGAAGAAAGTAGGCGATATCAGTAAGCGCATGGATTATAAGGCCTATCTTATCGGCGGTACAGTGAGGGACCTCTTCCTGTGCAAAGAGAACCTCGATATAGATATAGTCATAGAGGGCGATGCCATACTCTTTGGCGAAAAATTGGCGCACGATATTCACGGCATAATAGTTTCACATAAAAGATTTGGTACTTGCACTGTCACGACTCCGGAATATATAAAGATAGATTTCGCGACCGCGCGCCGGGAGATCTACGCAAAGCCGGCGGCCCTGCCTACGGTGGAATTCAGTTCATTCAGGGACGACCTGGCCCGCCGCGATTTTACAGTGAACGCGATGGCCATAAGCCTGAACGATGGAGACTTTGGCCATCCGATAGACTTTTTTGACGGCGTGGGCGATATTGAAAAGAAGCATATAAAGGCGCTCCACGACAAAAGCTTTGTGGACGATCCCACCAGGATATTGCGCGGCATACGTCTGGAGAAGAGGCTCGGATTCACCATAGAACCTCATACGGCGGGCCTTATACGCAAGTCTATCGAGAAAGAGATATATAAGAAGGTGGAGGAGCCGCGATTGCGCGACGAGATAATGCTTATCCTGAAAGAGAAGGAGCCTTTTCATATAATAGAGAGGATGGACGAATTCCGGGCGCTTAAGATAATCCATCCGTACCTGAAGCTTCATAAAGGACTAAACAAAACATTTACGGCTATAGACGAGGCCTGCGCCTGGTACAATGACAATAGCCCCAGAAAGAGATCGATCGAGAAGTGGCTGGTTTATCTCATGGCGCTCTTCGAAGATGTAAGTCACGACGGCATGATCTACTTCGCCAATAAATTTGAATTTAAGCGCGGCGAGAGGCTGAGGATGCTCTCCTATAAGAAGCAGGGCAGAAAAGTCCTGAAGACGCTCAACGCCAAAAGGAAGATACTGCCGAGCAAGATCTATCGCCTACTGGAACCGTTATCGCATGAGGTCACTCTTCTTTTGATGGCGGTATCGCGTTCGGATATAGGCAAGGGACGCATAATGGAGTTCTTCCATAAATATAACGGAATGCGCACGTCAGCGAGGGGCGAAGATATAAAGGCTCTTGGGGTAAAGGCGGGGCCGCATTTCGCCAAGATCATGGAAAAGATGCTCCATAAGAAGCTCGACGGCATACTTATAACTAAGGAAGCCGAAATAGAATATGCTAAAAAATTGGCAAAAAGGAGACTATGAGTAGGCTTAGACCGGAAAGAGTTCAGGAAGCGCTCAGGCAGGAGATCAGCAAGGTCGCCTTGGAAGAGATAAAGGATCCGAGGGTCGGATTCCTTACTATAACCAAAGTGGAACTAACCAAAGATCTGCGCTTCGCAAAAGTTTATTTCAGCGTTCTCGGAGGCCAAAAGGAGAAGGCGCTGGCATTAAAGGGCCTGAATAGCGCCAAGGGGTATATTAAAGGCGTGGTGGCCGACAGGATAAAATTGAGGCTCGTACCCGATCTCTCTTTCAGGATAGACGAGTCTATAGAGCACACCAAAGAGATATATGATCTCTTCGAAAAGATAAAGAAGAAAGATAAAGGTGAACCCGATGCGGGAAGTGATTGAGGCGATAAAGAAGGGTAAGCGTTTTCTGGTAACGGCCCATGTGAATGTGGAGGGCGACGCGCTGGGCAGCCAGCTTGCGATGAAGGAGCTCCTGACGGGCATGGGTAAAGAAGCTTTCATACTCGACAGCGATCCTGTGCCCGAACATTACATGTTCCTGCCAAAGGCATCCGAAGTATCCAATAAATTTGATAAAGTAGGCGCCTTCGATGCCGCCATAGTCCTCGACTGCCCGACGCTCAACAGGACCGGGAAGGTAAGGGACTTGATAAAGTCGCGGGCCGTACCCGTTATAAATATAGATCATCATATATCGAATGAGAAGTTTGGCAGTGTTAATTGGGTAGAGCCCAACGCAAGTAGCGCGGGAGAGATGGTATTCAGGCTCTTTAAAGAGACGGGCGTTAAGATGACGAAAGAGGTTGCTCTTTCGCTTTACATAGCGATACTCACCGATACAGGCTCGTTCAATTACGACAATACTTCAAGCGCCACGCATGAGATAGCGGGCGAGCTCTTGGGGTACGGGCTCGATCCGGCCGTAGTATCAGAGAGCGTTTATGAGCGAAGATCTGTGAAAGATATAAATCTGCTCGGCCTTGTTCTGGCCACTATACGCGTCAATAAGAGCGGTATGATAGCGCATTTAGAAGTGACAAAAGATATGCTCAAAAAAACCGGCGCCGATCTCGCCAAATCCGAAGGTCTCATAAACTTCGCCAGGTCGATTGACGGCGTCAAGGTCGCTATCCTGTTCAAGGAAGATCAGCAGGAGAAGGGCAAGATAAACATAAGTTTCAGGTCAAAGGGCAACGGAGACGCGGCGGACGTCAACAAGATAGCCGCAATATTCGGCGGCGGCGGCCATGCCAAGGCATCGGGCTGCATAGTTGCCGGAAGCCTTAAAGAGGTCAAGAAGAAGGTCCTCGCGAAGGTCGAATCATCGCTGAAGGGTAGTTAAATTATTTCGCTTCAAGCGACAGGCGGAACTTTTGGGGTGTTGCTTCCGCTTGCCGCAAATTGGATTAAGCATACCAATTTGCTGTGTACAAAATTTGACAGAATTTTAGCTTCTTTCAGGAATCTAAAATTCTTTTCTAAATTGCTATAAGGTGTCAAATTTTGTAACAGTCGCTCCAGCAACGGCCCCCAAAAGTTCCGCCATATAGAAGAGCGAGAGAATCTTTTCACATCTTGTCGCAGGCGAAGCTTGCGGGGGATACGCCTGAAGCGGCGTCAAATAATTTTTACACCTTATGGCGATATAGCAAAAAATTTAAATTCCTGAAAGAAGTTAAATTTTTGTAAAAATTTTTCCGAATAAATTTGGATGCTCAATCCAAATTTATGTCCGCGAAGGCGGCCACCGCAAGCTTCGCCGTCTCTGCTGATGTGAAAAATTACAAAGGTTATATGGACGGAATACTCGTAGTCGATAAGCCTCAAGGGTGCACCAGCCACGATATCGTGGACTTTATCAGAAAGAAATTCGGGCTGAAGAAGGTGGGCCATGCGGGTACGCTCGATCCGATGGCTACCGGCGTGCTTGTCATACTTATAGGTAAGTTCACCAAATTATCCAACTCCTTCCTCGGCGCAGACAAAGAATACGACGCCACATTGACGCTTGGCGGTACCTCGGATACAGGCGACGCGTGGGGCAAGATCACCCCCGGGGTTTCAACGCCGGGGGTTGAAAATGGTATTATAGAGGATGTTTTTAAGAGATTCATAGGACCTATCGAACAGGTGCCACCGGCGTATTCCGCTGTAAAATTCAAAGGCAGGAAACTTTATGAATTCGCCAGAAAAGGGATTGAAGTCAAGGTTGAGCCGAGAAAGATAGTCATAAAAGAACTAAAAATATATAAGATAGAAGGACAGGAAGTATCTTTCGTCACTACCTGTTCAAAAGGCACCTATATCAGGCAGCTCTGTATAGATATAGGTAAGGAGCTCGAGTGCGGCGCTTATCTATCGAGGCTTCGCAGGACCAGATCCGGTGATTTTACAATCAAAGAGGCCACTGCTCTGGAAGAATTGAAGGGTATGGATACAGAGACATTAAAAAAGAGGCTAAGATCAGCATGAAGAAGTCTGTAGTGACGATCGGAGTATTCGACGGCGTCCATATCGGGCATCAGGCCGTCATAAAGAAAGTCGTAATGAGATCACGAGCGATAGGCGCGAGAGCGATAGCCATTACCTTTGACCCTCATCCTATGAAGTTATTATCGGCCAGCCACTTTGTTCCCAGCCTCATCTCTCTGAAGCACAGGATAAGGCTCATAAAAGAGCTTGGCATAGATAGCGTGACTGTATTGAAGTTCGACAGAAAGATGGCGGATATAACTGCGGAAAAATTTGTAAAGAATATATTAATAAAAAGATTTAATACAAAAGAAGTATTTGTCGGTGAAGATTTTCGTTTCGGCGCCGGAGCCGAAGCCGACGCGAATATCCTGAAAGAGATAGGCCGAGCCTACGCTATTAAAGTCAACATAGTAAAAGATGTAAAGAAGGACGGGGCGGTGGTAAGCTCCAGCATTATCAGGCAATTCGTCGTAAGAGGCGAGATCGATATGGCGTCAGGGCTTTTGGGCAGGTCGTACTCGATACTGGGCACGGTAGTGGGCGGCGCAAAGCTAGCGCGTGTCCTTGGCTACCCTACGGCAAATTTAAATCCCCATCATGAAGCAGTTCCTCCTAGCGGCGTCTACGCAGTTAAGATCATATTCAACAAAAAAACTTTCAAGGGCGTTATGAATATTGGTGTTAAGCCGACATTCTACGATCATGGCCATGACAAGGAACCTGCTATAGAGGTGCATATATTCAGCTTTCATTCTAGAATATACGGCAAAGATCTTGAAGTGCTTTTTGTAAAGAAGCTTAGAGATGAGAAGAAGTTTAAAACTCAAGATGAACTGATATCACAGATCAAGAAAGATGTTAAGTCTTCAAAAAGCTAGCTGTAATCGCTTGACAGGACCTTTCGGTATGGTAAACTAGTATCACGTCTTTAGTTTTACAGCGTAAATAATTCCGGCGTAAATTTTGATAATGCTTGGCGGCTTAAAGCCCAAGCATTTTTTTATTTGTAAAAATGTTTAATAACTTCAACTAAACAGGAGAAGATAGATAATGAAAAAGGTAAATCGCATAATTTCCGCAATAGTCCTAGCGGCTTTTCTTTGCAACACATTCCTTGTCGACGCATCTTTTGCTCAGGACATCCTTGGTAACAGAAACTCATCTACTCTCGGCATATCCTTAAAATCCGATGACATGCTTGGTATTGAACGTCAGGATATGCACACCATATCTATGTGGTTCAGGGGGTGTTTGGTTTTAATCGCAAAGAAAGGATTATCAGTTAACCTCGAGAATTTAAAGAACCCAAAAGTATTGTCAGATGAAGTCCTCGATGGGATGAAAGACTTTAGATTCCTAAGGCATAGCGATATTTCGCAGGATCCGATTACCGGTGTTATACAAATAAAGGTACGCAGGCGTGCCGGACTATCGATGAAGACATACTGGGTGGAGTATCTGCCGAGTGGAGATCGACTCAGGGTTTATCCGGATGGCGCACAAGTTCCGCCGTTCGCTCCACACAGGCCACCGGCACCAAATGCGCGCGAATTTGACATTCTAGGCAAGGCCGGAGTAGTAGTCGGAAGGCAGACCAATCGCAGAGTTGCGGAAAATACTGCTGCGGGTCTGGACGAAAGTCAGACAGCGAAAGCGCAAGGCAGGCCCGATGAAAAGGAAGCCCACAGCAGAACCAGCCGCCTCGAAGGAAGACAGACGAATCCGGGTGCCACGGCAAGATTTATGACCGGCAAAGACCAGCCCGCGGCGGGGCGCGAAGCGGCAATGACATCTCAAGCTATTATGGATCAATTTCCCGATGTTCTTGGGACGCTGAAAGATCCGCTCGATAAGTTGTTTGACACGGGTGCCATAGAACGCGATATTAAGGTATCTCCTTTGCTTAAGAAGGAGATTAACGAAAAAATCAAAAAGATCATCAGGAAGCATCGCACCACCGGCTTCATTGTATTATTGGTGTATATGCTTCATAGAATAGAAGAAGCTGATGCCGTAATTAGAAGCAACCATTCCGGTGGCATAGTAGACCATGAGTCATCATTAGTAGATCGCTGCTGGTTTATTTTTAAACCTTATCAGATAGGTATAATTAATTATGCCATGTATATGACTCCGGCTCGTACAGTCGTTTCTGCGTTGATGGAGGTCCTGTATCATATAGAAAGAAAGAGCCCGAAACTTAAAGATGCAACACTTCAGGCGCGGGCTTCCATATTGCCGGGAACAGACTTGGGTAGAGCTTTGCTTGGAGAGCCTCGAGGCCGCACCAAGCCCGGCAAGAGCCCGGAGAACCTGATTAAATTAATAGCATTAAAATATGGCGCTGGCAAAACTCTATCAGCTCCTATGCTGTTGGAATGGTATGAGGAAAATTATGATAAGTTAGGGTTCGAAAATCCCGCGAAGCACGAATCGGCGCTTACGACTGTTGAGCGCGATCTGTATAAGTTGGACAATTCCCTGCTAGGACAAAGGCTAGTCGAGCCGTTGCTGGATTCAGAAAAAACATACGATCCTAATAATCCGCAAAGTCAATGGAAGAGGGGTAGCAAAGGAGAATTTTTATTTAGATTAACCATATCCGGTATCCAAGGAGTGGCTGAAGCAGCTATGCAGCTTTTTGCAAGCATAGCACCGGCGTCGGCAACTAAGCATGAACTTTCCGTCATGAGCAGTATAACAGAATTGGCGATCAGACCCGACGTTATAAGGATTTTAATGGATAAGTGGGGGCTGATTATCGTAGGAGGCCTGTCAAGCATTAGCCGTGAAGATTTGAGTTGGACGCCTGGTATTGAGGAGAGCGATGTAAAGAGTATAGAAGGAATTTTAGGCGCCATTGACCTTAATTTAAGAAAGGTTGATAAAGCGGTACCAGAGATCCGGATAGCGCAGGCCTTGCATGAAGCTCTCGATACCAGCATAAGAGAAGATATCGATTTTAACCATGCGTATGATCCTGGATGCATAGAGCGTTATATGATGCCTTTGGATATGCCAGCAGCTGCTCAATCCAGAATGTTACATGAAGTTAAAAAATGGCTGAACCAAAAGAAAAATTCACCAGCAGATGCTATAGGGGCTTTTGATTATAAGCTTGTTGATATTCCGCCGTACGAGCCCGGTGTGATTTTATGGAATGTATATAATAAAGTCATGGAAAAACCAGAAATCAGTAAACTTGTCGCGAAGGGCAGGACAAGAAACTCGGCTTTTAGAGTTATTGCAGCTATGATGGCAGAGCTTGAAGCAAGGTATGGGCTGGATAAAAGGCATGTTACAAATACCTACGCTACAGGCGAAAGCCTGACCGGCGGCAAGGAAGAGGTAGCACCCGCGCCTGCGGCAACAGTAAAAAGAACTAAGGCTATCAACGAGATATGGAAGGGGCTCTCTGGGCAAACAGATATAAGGAAGCCGATAAATTTATTCACCGAATCAATGATTGAAGATGACTGGGTAAGGGTAGCGGTTGGATCTTTAGCCGAAGAGATGATCGCGGGAATTGAAGGGTTAAAAATTTACTCGAAGGCCGGGAAGGTCCCTGATGTTTGGGGGTCTACCGATATCTATACGATATATTTAAAACTCACCTTCAAAGCAAGACTTAATTCGATTAGGGATAGAAATTTATCCGCCCGGAAACTGAAAGCAGTAAAAGAATGGTTAATTCAGGAAAGCCGGAAGCTGGCAGCTCTGGACACTTCTTTGAATAACACGCTCCTTCCTTTATTGTCTCCTGTCGAAACGATGCCGGAAACACCCGCGCCTGCGATAACGTCAGCGCCGACGAAAGCGGATCCTATGCTCAAAGAGATGCAAGCTGCGCTTGCGGAAGGAAAAGATCTAGAAGTCAGAGGAATGTTTACCAGCGCAGGAGATGCATATTTGACTGGATTGACCATATTCCCGGGAATCAGTGCAAGCAGGCAGGTCATAGGGGTAGCGATAGAGTTAAATGAAAGACATGCCAATCTATTAGTTAAATTAGGAGACGCCTCTAATTACCAGCATTACAGAAACCAGGCGCAGGATCTTCGCAAAATATTAGCTCAGCATAAAGACGGCGGGGAGGATGCGCACTTTTTCGCGGAACGAGTACCTCGTATGACTGCGACAGAGTTGGCGCATTATGTTATGAATAGCAGCATAGGATATGTCCAGGCGTGTATTGCGATCAGGGTACTAAGTAATCCTGGACACGAAGCGCTGCTGAAAGGATTTTTGGAAAAATTGTATTCGGAGCTTGGCATAAAAAATGCTATTGATACGCATTTGACAAGGATAAAAGTCGATGCGTATATTATAGAACTTAATAGCCAGAAAAAATCTGTTCCCGTGGCAAAGAGTATCATCGCAAATCTATCTGCACCTGCGGCAACGCCAGAGCTTACTAATTCGCAAGTCGCATCGCTTACTAAAGATCCGCGGCTTCCATTGTTAGTGCTGAAGCTGTTTGATGCTTATCTGCCCGGCCATCCTAGATTCCATGTTGCTGCACATATCCGCTTCGACGTTACTACATATGAAGAAATTCGCAGTATAGTCGCAGAATGTTATCCGGCATTAGGGTCAAAATCATTGGTTAATATGCCATATTGTGAAGCTGAGGCAGAGCTGGAATCAGCCGCAAAACAAGGGCTATTAATTTCTCCGGATAGAAATATTAAAGCGGATAGCCCTCTCTACAATCTCTATAGTATAACACCAAAAGGTCAAGAAGAGGCAGATGCAATTTTCTCACTCTATAAGCATCTTTCCACTTCCGGAGTGGAAAGCGGTACAGCCAAACCAGTCGCGCCTGCGGCAACGCCAGCGCCGGCAGCGGAGCCTGATCAGGCAGCCGCGGGCGCTGTTATTACCGTAGGTGGGGAGACCTTAAAACTACGAGAAACGCCTGAGAGAGAGTTCTTTCCGCGAGGTGTGCGCAATGAGTTGAATCTCCTTCGAGAGACGATCTTCGGTGTCACGGAGGAAAAGGGCGCCTCTTTTGAGGATATAAAAGCGGCGCTTGCCACTCAATATTTCAAGTTTTTAGATACGGCTACGTTCACCGATATATCTTCGCTCACCGAAAACAGCCTGAATGCACATTATGAAGGAGGTTATGACGGCGGCACAGAGCTTGTGGGCCGCATAAAATATATGGTCGTCCTGCGCTATACGACCGGTATCGTTAGGCGCGTTCCCCATACGGCAATCGTCGTGCTTGCGTCAGGTAAGACAACCATCGATATGGCCGCAATAACCAATTTTGTGTTGTATAAAGTCATAGACGAAGATTCGATGCCTGCCGCGCAAAGACTGATTATACCGCAGGTCCCTGCCGCCGAACCAGCCGCGGGCGCGGAGGAAATCTTATCCGCTCAGCGTATTTCCAGCATGACTGCCGATGGATTGGCTGTTTATGTGATGAAGGCGGAGAAGGGCTCGACGTACGTGACTGATATTTTAAGATTATTCACGCCGACATCATCAACACTTACAGGATTCATCACTTCGTTGTCAAAGAAGCTCGTTTTAGCGAAGCCTGCGGATATTGGATTGACCATAAGATCTTTGGCGAGCGCGCTCAGGAAGCTTGCAGAAGTACCTGGATCTGTATCCGCGCAACTAGACCCGTCCATTAGCCCTGGAGAGTGGACAATCGAAACGAAGCAGATGTTGTTCAAGCGTTATACAAGTTTATTCGAAGGTCAGTCGGGCATTAAAGATGAGTTACGCAATATCATTGATCTGATCTCACGCCCGGGAGGCCTGAGGCCGTCAGTAAATAAGTTGAATATGGATATACACAATGGCGTTTACGGTGCCGCCTCCCATATATTGCCATCGATCTATTATATGGGAGCGGGAGATCAGGAATACTATCCTTTGCTTGTAAAAGATGACGCCGGCAACATTATCCCAGTGGTGATCAAGAATAGATTAGTAAGGGCCGGCGGAGAACAAATAAGGCGGGAGCTCAGTCCCTATATAATATCTAAAATGCCGGACGATGATATTCGCTTCATGATCAAGAATTTGTCGGCAGGCGAGCCCGCATTCGTCACGGATTCATGGCTCGATTATCTCGACTTAAGGTACCTTGCGGCATATTGCGGCACGACAGAGGCCAGGCCTGCGGCAACGCCGGCGCCGGCACAAAATGACACTCTTCAAGCGCATCTGCGAGATATTGCCGCGAGGATAGTGCCGGCTAACGGCGGTATCTTGGCTGCGGATGAGAGTACGGGCACGGCGGGTAAAAGGTTAGAATCGGTAGGCCTTCCTAATACTCCGGAGAATCGTCAGACGATGCGCCAGCTTATACTCATGGTGCCTGGGCTGAAAAATGCGGGCGTCAGCGCGGTTATTCTTTACAGCGAAACTTTTGATAATTTGGGTAAAAATGACGAAAACCTGGTGCAGGAGCATCTGGTGAAGAGAGGTATTCTACCCGGGATAAAAACAGATGCGGGCCTTATCGATGATCCGGATAGCCCAGGCGAAAAACTTCCCGATCCAAAAGGCCTTCAAAAGTTACCTGAACTTTTGGCAAAGTATAAGGCAAAAGGCGCCGTCTTTACCAAGTGGCGCGTGACCCTATCCATCGATACTGTAAAAGGCCTGCCTACCGACGCTAATATCCGCAAGAATGCCGTAGTTTTGGCAAATTCCGCCAAACAGACGCAAGAAGCGGATTTAGTTCCTATTATTGAACCGGAGGTCTTACTGGACGGCTCTCACGATATTGCCGCCAGCTATAAAGCAACCACTCGTACTCTTGAGATAGTTTTTGAGGAACTGGCCAAGGCGGGCGTATGGCTGGATGGAGTCGTCTTGAAAACGAGTATGATCCTCTCTGGCAATAAAGCCGCCAATCGCGCTGATAGCGAAATGGTGGGGTATCAAACGCTCAAGGGGCTTCTTAAAACGGTCCCCCAAGAAGTACCTGCGATAGTATTTTTATCAGGCGGGCAAGAGGATGATGAGGCTAATAATAATCTGAATGCTGTTACTGTGACAAGCCAGACTAAATTCGAAACCGTCCGGGATGAGGCTGCGGCCGAATTGAAAGCCGAAGGAAAAACAGATGCCGCAGCAAAACTAAGCCAACTGAAGCAAGTCCCATGGCAGTTATCGTACTCTTTTGGCCGCGGGCTGCAAAGGTCTGGCTTGAGGGCATGGGCAGGCAAAAGCAAAAACTTCGAAAAGGCTCAAGAAGCTTTGCTAGAGGCAGCGCGCACAACACAAAAGGCGCGACTAGGCTTATTGCGGGCATGGCCGAGGCCAAGCGAAGTTTCGGAGGATAAGCGCGTAGTAGTGCTTATAAGCGGAGGCGAATCTGCGGGAGTCAACAATTATTTCGCGCAATTGGCGGTCGGACTTGCAGAACAAGGCTATTCGCTGGAAGTCGTGCGGTTCGGCCTCGACGGCCTGGTGCAACCCAGGGAAGAGTTCGCAAAAAATCTAGTTTGGATTGACGAGAAGAGATCATACAGCATAATCAATATGCCGGGCGCAGTGGAGGGGACAGCGAGAGTCAGTTTAAGCGATGAGAAACATCCGGAATATATGCAAAACGCGGTCGCTAATCTTAAGGGTTATTGTAAAACGGTCATCATGGTGGGCGGCAGCGACCATATGGCCGAGGCGACAAAGATATCCAATGAACTGCGCGCTCAGGGCATCAATGATATGGTGGTCATAGCGCTTCCGAAGAGCGTAGATTATGATGCGCCCAATGTCTATATGATAGGGGCCGATACCGCGGGTTCTTACGCCAATAAATTTGTTATTCGCGCCGCACCTATGCCGTGGGAGAAGAAGGTGGTTGTGAGCGAAATTATGGGTAGGGATAGCGGTTATCTGACAGTTAGCGCGGCAAACATGAATACGGCTGACAGGTCAGGATACACCGAGGCCGAATTGAGAAAGATGAAGGCAATAGCGCCTACTTTGATAGCCCTTATACCGGAATGGTCAGTGGATGAAAGAGGCGCATCCATCGTATCTCTTGCAGATGTCGTCAATGCGGTGAAACGGCGCATGAATAAATATGGCGCTGCCACTGTCGTTGTTTCCGAGGGATTCAGAATATCGCCGGATGACGAGTTACTCCGGAGAATACTGGAAAACCCGTTCTTTAAGGACAAATTTACGAATGTGAAAAAAGATAAACAAGGAAATCTGCTCTTTAACGAGATAGGTATAGGCAATTTCGTTACCGAGGCTCTTTCAATAGCGCTCGGCGAGGAGTTAAAGCTCGAACGGGAGAAGAACCTTTTGTACGAACTCCCGGGATACAGCTTCCGCTGTGTTCAGCCGGGTGAGATCGATATGGCAGTTGCGGACAGCGCAACGGCAAAAGCTGCGGATATGATAATCAATAGAAGAGATGAAGTTATTCAAAGGGGCGGCGTATGTATAGCAATAAAGCGCGGCATAAAATCCGCATCCGATATTAAAGCGGAGGTGCGCGACCTTCCGCAATCAAAAGGGACGGTAAGTCTTAAAGATTTTGTTATATTCACAAAAGACGAGCTGGCAGCTAAGAACGTGCTCGGCCTTGCCGACGAAAGCGCGCCACTTCCGGACATGGGGTCAGCCGCTTCACTGCCAGCGTTCCGTGAGAAAGACTTATCTCTGCTGGTAGAGGCGATTAATTCCCAGAGCGAATCAGCGCGTGATATGAGGAGATTGAATATATGCACCATAGCCGGTCAGGATGCCGACATGCTGATATCGCGGGTCGCATCGCACAAACCGTTGTCCTTAGCCGAGAGCTATGTGCATGAAAGAACGTCCGGCGCTGTCATGTATGTTACAGCGGGCCAATCCGGTGCTTTGTCATTGGGAAGATTGATCGACGAGATAAACCAGCGCTATACGGCAAATCAGCATGGGATAAGATTCGCGAATGTGGTGATCTCTGCGAATGTCCTGTTTAAAGAAAACGATGAAACACTTGTAAGACTGCAAAAAGATAATCCGTCATTTGCAGCTCTTGTGGCGGCAGCCAAAAAAGATGCTGACGGTTTCCTGAATTTCGGCCGTCATATAGCGGATGTTGTAACGATGGCGCTATCTATCGATAAAAAGATATCAGGCATAAGAAAGAATGTGCTCGGCGAATCGCTGAATTCTCTGCCGCAGGTCGCGCCTGCGCCAGCGCCTGAAGTGGCGATAGAAAGCAGCGTATCGGTACTACAGGGTATTATGAAGCTGGTCCAGGCGGAGTGGCTCGATGGTTGGCTGAATTTCGAAGGGCTTGCCAAGGCTGTGCAGCTGGCTGAGTGTCAGGGGAAGATCATAACAGATGACGATAATTCTACGATGATATTCTCCGAGATATCGACATTCGGAAAACGCAATGAGGACGGCACCTATGAAGAGGGCTTAGGCATTATACTGCCAAGCCTCGTGAAGTCGGATATCAGGGTAGCCGTAGTGGCTACAACAAGCCGGCAGAAGGTGCTGATAGACGAGCTTAACGCAGGCCTGACCGAGGGCCAACAGATCATACATGCCGAAAGCGTTCCGGAGGTAATGGCAAAGATAAAGACGGCGCGCTACTATTACTTCAAGGTAGCGTCCGAAGCCGATGCCGGAACCGGCGTTACATCGATAACGATCATAGTAAAGAAGATACTCGACGCGATAGGGAAGGTAGCGGATATCATCAATCCTACAGTGATCGAACAGATGCACGAAGCTGCGCGTCAATTCGCGGTCGCGGCGTAAAGAGAACGAGCTTACTTTAACCAGTAGGGCACCTTTAAAGGTGCCCTACTCGGTATATATCCCTCGAATAATTCGCTTTACAATCAAATACATCTATGATATGATGCCTCAAACAATAGGAAAGGTATAAAATGAGTTTAACAAAAGTGAAGAAGACGGAGTTGATAGGCGGCTATAAGGTGCATGAAAAAGACACCGGTTCGCCAGCTGTGCAGGTAGCGCTTTTAACGGAACGGATAAATTCTCTTTCAGGCCATTTCAAATCGCATAAGAAAGACCACCATTCAAGGCAGGGGTTACTGCGCATGGTCAGTGTCCGTAGAAGACTTCTGGAGTATCTAAAGAAGAAGAGCCCGGATGAATATCAGGGCATCATAAAGAAACTGGACTTAAGGAAATAGTCCCTTGTTTCTTTATGCATATCAGCGACACCCCTTACAAATAAACCCCATAACCATAAAGGATAAATGATGCAAAAATTTGAAAGAAATTTAGACCGCGAGAAGATAATCATCGAAACAGGCAGGATGGCCAAGCAGGCGGACGGCGCGGTCACCGTCCAGCTCGGTGGCACAGTAGTCCTCGTTACAGCTGTCTGTTCAAAGCGTTTAAGACCCGATCTTGATTTCTTCCCCATGACATGCGAATACCAGGAGAAGACCTATGCCGCAGGGAAGATCCCGGGAGGTTTCTTCAAACGCGAAGGCCGTCCAACAGAGAAGGAGATATTGACCGCCCGCCTGATAGACAGGCCCATAAGGCCGTTATTCGGCAAGGGTTTCATGAATGAGCTTCAGTTGGTGGCCATAGTCATTTCCAGCGACAGCGAGAACGATTCCGACATACTGGCCATGATAGGCGCATCCACAGCCCTCACGATATCGGATATTCCGTTCAACGGGCCGATAGCCGCGGTAAGAGTGGGTAGGATCGGCGGAGAGTTCGTATTGAACCCGACATTTAAAGAATTAGAGTCAAGCGACCTGGATCTCGTGGTAGCCGGTAACAGGACGAGCGTTCTTATGGTAGAGTCCGGAAGCAAAGAGTTGCCGGAAGATACGCTTTTGGATGCCATAAAGTTCGGCCATAAAGAGATGCAGGTCATCATAGACCTACAGGAAGAGATGGCGAAGGCCTGCGGAAAGCCGAAGAGAGAGATCGCTCTGCGTGACGTGGACGCGGATCTTTTGAAGAGCGTCAAAAGCGGTTCAGTCGCTAAATTAGACGAGGTAAACAGATTAAGCACCAAAGAACAGCGCGAAGAGGCGATGGACCTGCTCCTGAAAGATCTTGTAGAGAAGCTCGTTACGGAGGAGTCCGAGGTTTCCGAAAAAGATGTCAAATACGCGCTTGAGGAAGTTGAAAAAGAAGAGGTCAGGAAGTTCATCGTAGAGAAGAGAAAGCGCGTTGATGGTAGAAAATTTGATGAGATAAGAAAGATCACATGCGAAGTCGGGCTATTGCCCAGGACTCATGGGTCGGGCTTATTCACAAGAGGCCAGACGCAGAGCCTGTCGGTCACCACTTTAGGTACAAGCGCTGACGAGCAGATCATAGACGCCCTGGAGGGTGAGC
>Ga0268280_1001311_pt1 | contig 17136 bp, 14 predicted proteins | sample saktaG_9_FD_190139 | JGI IMG/M metagenome (GOLD analysis project Ga0268280, IMG submission 190139) | Saline water microbial communities from Sakinaw Lake, British Columbia, Canada - sak_2011_5_24_40m | ecosystem: Environmental > Aquatic > Non-marine Saline and Alkaline > Saline ... | reverse complement strand
GGACTGCTAATGACGTAGCGAATCTCGCTTTATTTTTGGTTAGCGACGATTCCGCCTATATAACCGGGCAGGTTATCACGGTTGATGGCGGGATGGTTATGTAAATTAGCGTGTAGCGTATAGAGAAAAGACTAAACGTTAAACGCTAAAAATAGGGGGGTAAAATGGCAGTATCTCAGGATAAGGTAAAGCAGATAATCGCGGAGCAGCTCGGAGTTAAAAAAGAAGAGGTAACGGATAACGCGAAGTTCGTAGATGATTTAGGGGCAGACTCATTGGACACGGTTGAGCTCGTAATGGCGTTAGAAGAAGAGTTCGGTGTAGAGATACCGGATGAAGATGCCGAAAAGCTTGCGACTGTCGGAGATGCTCTGAGATATATCGAAGAGAAAGCCGGCAAGTAAAGTTCTATAATGCTCAAAAAAAGACGTGTTGTCGTTACGGGACTTGGAACAGTAAGCCCGATCGGCTGCACCATCGATAAGTTCTGGAACTCCCTCCTCGAAGGCAAGAGCGGTGTAAGAAGGTTAAGTCGTTTTGATCCTACCTATTATACCTGTAAGATTGGGGCTGAGGTGATCGATTTCGATCCATCTCCTTATCTTTCCGCTAAGGAGCTGAAGCGAATGGATAGATTCGTCCAGTTCGCTGTCGTCAGCGCCAAGATGGCCATGCAAGATTCCAAGATAGACCTCGATAAGTCGGACAGGGAGAGGATCGGCGTGCTTGTGGGTTCCGGTATAGGCGGACTTCATACAGTCGAAGCCGAGCACAGACAATATTTAGCTTTAGGCCCCGAAAAGGGCCCCGCAAGGATTTCCCCGTTCCTAATACCCATGTTGATCATAAATATGGCTTCCGGGCAGATATCCATCACCATGGGTCTTAAGGGACCTAATACCGCTGTCGGTACGGCCTGCGCCACTGGTAACCATTCTATAGGCGATGCTTTCAGGATAATACAGAGGGATGAGGCGGACGTCATGGTGTGCGGCGGGAGCGAAGCTGCCATCACCGTAATGGGTTTCGGAGGTTTCTGCGCCCTTAAGGCAGTATCTCTCAGGAACGACGATCCTGCCAGGGCATCGCGGCCATTCGATAAGAATAGAGACGGTTTTGTCATGGGAGAAGGTTGCGGCGTGGTGATATTGGAGGAGTTGGAGCACGCGCTTAAGAGGAATGCACATATATATTGCGAGATGGCAGGATACGGGATGAGCGGAGACGCTTATCATATGACCGCTCCGGATCCTCAGGGTGACGGCGGCGTGCGGTGCATGAGAGCGTCGCTCAAAGATGCCGGCGTAAAGCCGGAAGATGTCGATTATATAAACGCGCACGGTACATCCACCCTTTATAATGACAAGATAGAGACGCTTGCCATAAAGAAGGTCTTCGGAGCTCATGCCAAAAAGCTGGCTATCAGCTCCACAAAGAGCGTCATGGGACATCTCCTGGGCGCGGCCGGCGGGGTCGAGATGATAGTATGCGCATTGGCCATAAAACATTCAATAATACCCCCTACCATTAATTATGAAACACCCGATCCGGATTGCGATCTCGACTATGTTCCGAACAAACCCAGGCATCACAAGATAAAGGTGGCGACGTCAAATGCCCTCGGTTTTGGCGGACACAATGCAACATTGGTCGTAAAAAAGTATACTTAGACTAATTAGTTAGCGTATCAAAATAGGTAGGGCACACTTAAGTGTGCCCTACTGCTGTGAAAATTACTACAAGGAGATCATTTATGGATTATCTATTTAATGAACAGCAGGTGATGGTTCGTGACCTGGCGCGCAAGATCGCGCAGGAGAAGATAAAACCCGTAGCGGCCCATTACGACGAGACGGAAGAGTTCGCATGGCCGATAATGAAGATCCTTTCGGATAGCGATCTATTCGGCGTATATATTCCCGAGGCATATGGCGGCCTTGGCGGCGGCATCACGGAGATGTGTCTGGTCACTGAAGAGCTGTCAAGAGCCTGCGGCGGCATAGCGCTAGGGTTTGCCGGAACGGGCCTCGGCACCTTCCCGATACTTTTGTACGGAAGCGAAGAGCAGAAGAAGAAGTACCTGCCCGATATAGCAAAAGGTAAAAGGCTGGCGGCTTTCTGTATCACAGAGGCGGAAGCAGGCTCCGATGCCGGCGGCATAAAGACAACGGCGAAGAAAGACGGTGACCACTATATATTGAATGGCACCAAGCAGTGGATCACAAACGCCGGCGAAGCTGAAGTCTACACCGTCATAGCGATGACCGATAAGACAAAAGGCGCAAGAGGTGCGAGCGCATTTATTGTGGAGAAGGGCACAAAGGGCCTGGAGTTTGGCTTAAAAGAGAAGAAGATGGGCATCCGGGCTTCGGCGACCAGAGAAGTAATATTTACCGATTGTAAAGTACCTAAAGAGAATCTCATATCAAAAGAAGGCATGGGATTCATAGTGGCCATGAAGACATTCGATAATTCGCGCCCGGGAGTGGCGGCGCAGGCTGTAGGAATAGCGCAAGGCTCTTTGGATGTCGCGCTTGAGTACGCTAGAAAGAGGATACAGTTCGGCCAACCCATATCGAGCTTCCAGGCCATACAGCATATGCTGGCGGACATGGGAACACAGATAGAGGCCGCAAGGGCCCTTGTATTCGCTACCGCCAGAATGGTGGACGCGGGCATAACGGGTGTTGCCAAGGATTCGGCCATGTGTAAACTATTCGCAGGAGATATGGCGATGAAGGTCACCACAGATGCGGTCCAGATCCTGGGCGGATACGGTTATATGAGAGACTACCCGGCCGAAAAATATATGAGAGACGCCAAGATAACGCAGATATATGAGGGCACCAACCAGATACAGCGCAACGTCATCGCGGCTCACATGATCAAGGAATCGTTAAAAGCGTCAAAATAGATATGCATATAATAGTCTGTATAAAACAAGTCCCGAATACGACCGACGTAAAGATAGACCCGGTCAAGAATACGCTCATCCGCGAAGGTGTAGAGAGCATCATCAATCCATTCGATACTTACGCCATAGAGGAAGCGGTACGCCTGAAAGAGCGCTTCACCGGCAAAGTCACCGTGGTCACGATGGGTCCACCGCAGGCAGAGTCCGCCCTGAAAGAAGCGATCTCTCTAGGTTGCGATGAAGGAATATTGGTTAGCGACAGGAAATTTGCCGGCAGCGATACCTGGGCGACGAGTTACACGCTTTCCTGTGCCATAAAAAAGATAGGTGCTTTCGATATTATTTTATGCGGTAAACAAGCCTCGGACGGGGATACGGCGCAGGTGGGGCCGGGGATCTCCACTCATTTAGACATACCTCAAGTGACATACGTAAAGAAGATAGAGGAGATCAAAGGCGGCTTGGCCAGGGTAGAGAGGATGATGGAGGAGGGCTACGATATTGTAGAGACTCCTATACCTTGCCTCTTCACGGTAGTGAAAGAGATAAATACGCCGAGGCTGCCTTCATTGAAAGGCATGATGAGAGCCAAAGCCGCGAAAATTGTTCAATGGACCGCAGCCGACATAAATAGCGAGCCTAAAAATATAGGCCTGGACGGTTCTCCGACCAGGGTGGTAAAGATATTCACGCCTGCCCCGAGAAAGGGCGGCGAGATGCTGAAGGGCGATGCGGCCGAGCTGGCCCAAAAGGTCGGCGATCTCCTTAAGGATATAATAATTTAATCTCATGGACGACTCAAAGATAAATATAATACTGGAGAAATGTACGGGCTGCACACTTTGTGTACGCATATGCCCGTTCGGTGCTATTAAGATTGAAAATAAAAAAGCCATCATAGACCTGTCAAAGTGCAATCTATGCGGCGCGTGCGTCGATTCATGTAAATTTGCGGCCATAGTGGTGGATAAGGGGTCGGTTGCCAAGAAAGACCTGAGCGCTTATAAGGACGTATGGGTATTTTGCGAACAGAAGAAGGGCGTCATTCAGACCATCTCTTTTGAGTTGCTCGGAGAAGGAAAGAAGCTGGCAAATAAATTGGGCGGCAAGCTATGCGCGGTGCTTTTAGGGGACAAGATAGAGCCTAAAGTGGATGAGTTGGTGTGGCGCGGCGCCGATAAAGTATATTTGGTGGATGCGCCGGAACTGAAGAATTACCAGGATGACCCATATACAAAAGTTCTGGTGGAGCTTGTGAAAGAGTATAAGCCCGAGGTCATACTATGCGGCGCCACGGTTATAGGCAGAAGCCTTATTTCTAGAGTGGCAATAACTATAGATGCCGGCCTGACCGCCGATTGCACCGGTCTTGATATCGACGAAAAGGAACGGCTCCTGCTTCAGACGCGTCCGGCATTTGGCGGGAATATAATGGCTACGATCATAACCCCTAATCACAGGCCGCAGATGTCGACCGTCCGCCACAAGGTCATGAAAGAGCCTGAGCTCAATAAATCGCACAAAGCGGAAGTGATAAAGAAGAAGTATAGCAATAATATTTTAAGCTCCCGGACAAGGATAATAGATATAGTAGAGGAGATAGAGGAGACGATCAATCTCTCCGAAGCTGATATAATAGTTTCAGGCGGCAGAGGTATCGGAGGCCCGGAGAACTTCTCTCACATAAAGGAATTGGCAAAAGTTTTGGGCGCGGCTGTCGGCGCTTCCAGGGCCACTGTCGATGCAGGGTGGATACCGTATTCTCATCAGGTAGGGCAGACAGGAAAGACCGTATGCCCGAAGCTCTACATAGCGTGCGGCATCAGCGGCCAGATCCAGCATCTCATCGGCATGCAGTCATCAAAAGTCATTCTGGCCATCAACAAGGACCCGGATGCTCCCATCTTCAAAGTCGCCACATACGGCATAGTCGGCGACATCTTCGAGATAATCCCCGCTCTCACTAAAGAGTTCAAGAAGATCCTCAAGAAGTAAATACGCATTCCCAAATAATATTGCTAACTATCTTGCCTTTGACTTAATCCTGTGATATACTTTATTACGCTTTCATATTAACTACGTTTATTTATATATTTTATACACGGAATCTTAAATGTATTTTAAATCACTAGAGCTGCTCGGATTCAAATCTTTCGCCGAGAAGACGAAGCTTAATTTCGAACCCGGTGTCACGGCAATCGTCGGTCCAAATGGCTGCGGGAAATGCTTGAGCGGCTCAAGTGAGGTCTGCCTTGCGGACGGTTCTAAGATCACTATCAAGGAGTTAGTAAATCAAGCTTTCCATCGTGCCGATAATATAGAAAAACTCGACGATGGATATCTGGCATATCCCAATAACTCTGACACTTTTGTCTTGTCACTTAATCCTCATACCCTTGAGATAGAGCCTAAGCCTGTATGCGCGTTTATAAAGCGTGAGGCTCCTGAATATCTCCTGAGAGTAAAAACAAAGTCCGGCAGAGCCGTAACGACCACCCATTATCATCCATTTTTTACCATTAAAGACGGCGAACTTGTAACCTTAAAGGCGGATGAGCTTAAGGTAGGGACGAGAATATCAGTGCCTCGAGTGCTAAAAACTCAAAACTCGAGTAATAAACTAGACCTCTTCGAAATATTTAAGAAATTCAATGAGTCGGATTCTGTATATGTTCCTTATTCTGAAGAATTGGCGGAGGTAGTTGGTTCATTAAGGGAGGGGCACAAGACCCTTGCCGATATGAGCGGCTCTTCCGATATCAAATATATAGCGCTGAAATCCTTCCTGGACGGACAATCGATGAGCCTGCCTAATTTTACACGGCTTCTCGAAAAGAACGGTATTAACGAGATCCCGGACTCCGTAAGAACTATTAAATCAAAAGGGATCGGTAGTTTTAATCTACCGCGCCAGATCGATAAAGCAATAGCCAGATTCCTGGGGTACATAATATCCGAAGGCAGGACGACAAAGGTCAATCAGATATGGTTTACGAACGAAGACGAAAAGATGGTGGAAGATTTTATTTCGTGCGCAAAGTCCGGATTCGGTGTCGAAGCGAAGGCCTTTGATTATAAGGAGTGCGCGCGCGATGTGCTTATATTCTCTCATGCGTTATGCCAGTTCCTGGAGAAGGCGTTTGAGTTCAAAATAGATGGATGCTCAAGAGATAAGAAGGTGCCCCCGCAGATCTTTTCAGCGGACGAGTCAATAATAAGATCGTTCCTCTCGGCGCTCTTTGAAGGGGACGGCTATATATCAGTGGAGAGGCCGGCCGATAAGCTCCCTTACTTTGAATATGCGACCGCCTCGAAGCCCCTGGCAGAAGGGATAGCGAGCTTACTCTTAAGGCTCGGCGTGATATCTTTGATCCGCGAGAAGCGAAAATGTGCTTCCAATACCGCCGCCAAGACAAAGCGAAAATATTATTCGATATATATTTACGGTATGGATAATGTAAAAAAGCTGGCGGATCTTCTGCATTTTTCAGGAAAGAAGAACGAGAAGCTGGAAAAAATACGGTCCTTGAATTATAAGACGAATCCCAACCTGGATCTCATACCGGGGATCAACAAACTTTTTAAGACGTTGATCAAGTCATGCGGCCTGAGCGTAAAGAAACTCAAAAAGATATCACCGAAGTTGGTGAGTTATTATGAAGATAGATGCTTGCCGGGCCGCAGGGGGCTCAAGGAAGCGCTTAATATTGTAGCCGAACATGGTGAGTTTACAGGATTTGCCAAGTCGATCTTCGACTACCTGATGTCTTTAGCCGATTCCGATATATATTGGGACGAAATAGTAAGCATCGAAAAGATGCGCCCAGAAAGATGGGTTTACGATCTAACGATACTGGGCAATCATAATTTTATCGCCCAAGATATCATAGTGCATAATAGTAATGTTGCCGACGCGATACGATGGGTCCTCGGAGAACAGTCCGCAAAATCTCTTCGCGCCTCCAACATGCAGGACGTCATCTTCAACGGCACCGATACAAAAGAGCCGATCAACTTCGCGGAAGTCTCCCTCATATTTTCCAATGAAAAGAGAGTTCTCCCGATAGATTACGACGAAGTCACCATAACCCGACGCGTATTCCGTTCCGGCGATACAGAGTATCTCCTTAACAAAACCCCCGTAAGATTAAAAGATATCTCCGAGCTCCTGATGGGCACCGGCATAGGCACGGAAAGTTATTCCATCATCGAACAGGGAAAGATGGACCTCATATTAAGCTCCCACCCGGAAGACAGGCGCTTTATCTTTGAAGAGGCGAGCGGCATCACCAAATATAAATCGAAGAAGAAGGAAGCTCTGCGTAAACTGGAGCAGACCGAACAGAACCTTCTGCGCATAAACGACATAATACTTGAGGTCAAGAGGCAGATAGGCTCGATAGAGCGCCAGGCGCGTAAAGCAGAGCGTTATAAAGAGGATTTTGACAAGCTGAAAGATCTCGAGATAAAGTCAGCCTTCTTTGATTATAACGATCTTAAGACTCAAGGTAAGACGTATGCCGTTGAGAGCGAGGACCTGAAGACGCGCGAAAGGGATATGGCTGCCGAGCTCGGTGGGGTAGCGTCGAAGATATCCCAGTTCAGACAGTCCCTGGACGAGCTAAATCAGAGAATATCCGAATTCAAAAATAAGCATACCACTATGTCCAGCTCCCTGGATATGAACAATCATAAGATAGAGATGAACGGCGAGAGGATAAGGGAGCTCATAGAGTCTCAGGGCGGCCTAAAGAGAGAGATGGAGCTTATAAGGGCGAAGGCGGCTGAGGCTGAAAAGTCGGCCATCTCGCTTAAGTCCGATCTTGAAAAGATCATCGCGTTGAGGTCCGAAAGGCTTAAGCTACTGGAAGAGAAGAATATGCTTATCGCGACTCTTTCGAAAGAGATAGAAGAGTCCGATGAAAAGATCAAGATCTCGAAGATACAGACCGTAGAATATCTCTCGAACGAGACCAAGATCAAGAACGAACTGATAAAGCTCGGAGCGGATCTGCAGAATAGAAAAGCCCGTGAGAGAAGGCTTATGTCGGAGAAGGAGACTGTCCAGAAGGACCTGGAGAGCGTAGATGCCGTCCTGGCTTCCATGATGAAAGAGTTTGAAGAGGCTCAAGGGAAGATCTCCGGTATAAGGAACGATCTTGACTCGAAGAGGAACCTGAAGAACAGCGCAGTTTCAGAGTTTGAATCTATCCAGGCCCAGATATCTCAGGAAGAGAACCGGCGCGCCGCCACAAGCTCCAAGATAGAGCTTTTGGAAGATGTTATAAAGAAGCATGAAGGGTTCTATCAGGGCGTCAAGAGCCTGCTCGTTAAGATGGATGAGAAGGACGCCTCGTTCGCCGGGATACTAGGCGTAGTGGCTGATATGATAAAGGTGGATAAGGGCTACGAAGAGGCCGTGAACGCCTTTCTCGGGGACAGCGCCCAAGCCCTTGTCACGGAAAAGGACGGCGATATCACAGCCGCTATAGAGTACTTAAAGACGAACAGGCTGGGCAAGGCGAGCTTCGTCTCTCTGGAGACACTTAAGAATATCAAGGGCTCGAGGACGAATGCGGATATGCCTGCCTCGGTTGACCTGGTGCCGCTCAAGAATTTTGTCAACATAGATCCACAGTACAGCGATATTCTGGAGCATCTATTCTCGAATGCTTATCTTGCGCAGTCTTTCGAGAACGCTATGATGGACTTCAGACGCTCCAACGCCGTAATAATCACAAAGTCCGGGCTCATGTATAACAACGGGACGGTCTCAGGCGGCAGCATCTCCGACAGCGAGGAGACGCTGTTGATCGGGAGAAAGAATAAGTTTGAAAGCCTGAAGGCCGAGCTCTCAGGGTTAGAGGAGAGCCTCGCGGCTCTCAAAGTAAGGGCTGCCCAAAAGAACGATATATCACGCTCGCTTGAAAACGAAATATCTTCGATCGAAGCGCTGTTGCGCGATGAGGAGATAGCCGCATCCGGAATAGCGATGAGGCAGGGCTCTCAGGCCGAAAGCGCCAAGAAGCTTAAGGAAGAGTACGATCTCGCCAGCCTCGAGCTGGATGAGGTCAAGCAGGTGATAGACGAATTGTCTAAGAAGGGCGAGAGCCTTAACGCAGAGCTCAATGAGATAGAGAAGAATAAGGCCGTTACCGAAAATATCATCACCGAATCTCTCATGTTGACTACGGACAGAAGGACCAGGAGAGAGAAGCTGGGCTTAGAGATAGCCACGTTGGTGGCGGAGAATCAGTCCGTCGATAAGGACCAGGAGAGCTTAAGACTTGGTGTTGAGAGGGAAGAGTTGAATATCAAAGAGCTGAAAGAGAGCCTCTTCAATAAAGAGAACACCTTAAACGATTATGTCTCTAAAGAGAAGTCGCTGGCCGAAGAGATAACCGCGTTAAAAGCAGAGAACGATACCATATCTGCGGAACTCGAGATACTGAGCGAAGAGTCGCAGACCATAGAGACCGGAAGGTCCCGGCTGGTCGACACCCTTAGCATCGATGAACTCCAGCTTAAAGAGAAAGAGGCGGCCATAGATTCTTTAAGGAACCAGGTAAGGGATCTGGACGTTAAGCTTACCGAGATATCGTATAAGAAGACGAACCTCAAAGAGAGAATAGCGCAATCCTACAAGATAGATATCGAAGAGACGCATATTGAGCTGGAGAACTCCATTGATTGGGAGGCGCTGAAGACACAGGTCGCGGAGCTTAAGGATAAGCTGGATAAGATGGGGCCGGTTAATCTAGTGGCTATAGACGAGCATAAAGAGCTCGAAGAGCGCTATTCGTTCCTGGTACACCAGCAGGAAGACCTGGTTAACGCCAAAGATTCGCTGATGAAGGCTATCCAGAAGATAAACAAGACGACCAAAGAACTGTTCTTAGAGACGTTTCAGAAGATACAGGTCGAGTTCAAGACATTCTTCAGGCTCTTATTCGGCGGCGGCCAGGCCGAGCTGATACTGATGGATGAGCAGGATGTCCTTGAGTCGGGCATAGAGATAATAGTGAGGCCCCCCGGCAAGAAACTGCAGAACCTCATGCTTCTGTCCGGAGGCGAAAAGGCGATGACCGCCACGGCTCTGCTATTCGCGATATTCAAAGTAAAGCCCAGCCCGTTCTGCGTGCTGGACGAAATAGACGCGCCGCTTGACGAATCTAATGTTGAGAGGTTCTCGCGCGTATTAAAAGATTTCCTGAAGATCTCCCAGTTCATCATAATAACCCACAATAAACGCACGATAGAGCTCGCGGACGTCATGTATGGCATAACAATGCAGGAGCGAGGCGTTTCGAAGATAGTGTCGGTGAAGTTCCTGGATAATAAAGCAAAGCTTCAAGAGAAGCCTAAGGACTTACAGGAAGAGAAAGTCGAAGTAAGACAGGAAGATGCAACAAGCTCTAGTCCATTGCCCTCGTAGACAGGTATATTCTATTCTTTCCGCTGCGTTTTGCCTGATATAAAGCCACATCCGCCGTTGAGATAAGTTCGTCTTTTGTGCCGGCATCTTCGGGATATACGGCGATACCCGCGCTTATAGTAAGGCGTTTTTCAGGAACTATGGCCGTATCCTGCGCATAAAATTTTTCAACCTCGCTTCTGAGCCTTTCGGCGAAGAGCTTCGCGTTCTCCTTTACGGTATTCGGCATTATGATGGCGAACTCCTCGCCCCCGTAACGGGCGACCGGATCGCATTTTCTCGATTTATCGTGAAGTATGGCGGCGATATTCCTGAGAGCCTCATCACCCTTCAGATGACCGTGAGTGTCGTTATAATTCTTAAAATTATCCACGTCTATCATCACCAGGCACAGAGGGGTTGAATTGGTCCTTGCATTTTCGATCTCAAGGGCCAGAAGCTGCTGGAACCTGCCGTAATTCCATAATTTGGTAAGCCAGTCTATGTTGGAGAGGTATACCGTCTCCTCATATAGGCGCGAGTTCTCTATTGCCAGGCCTGCATGGTTGGCGAACATCGTGAGCATCCTCACGTCATTCTTTGTTATGGGCTTCTTGTTGAAGACGTTATCCACGAGGATGGCGCCCAGCACCCTGTCTTTGGTCCTAAGAGGTATCGTCACAAAGAAATTCGTATTTAGCATCCTTGTAATATCGGGAGATATCTTATTTTTTGCTTCTTCCGTGGTTATCTCGAAGGGCATACCCTCGAGTATGGTAAGCGCCAGGACCCCCATATCTTCACGCAGTGGGATCTTCATGCCTTTTACTATCGCGTTGAGCCTGGACTCCGGGTCCTTTTTGAAGTTGTCATAGGCCGAGACGAAGTCATCCAGCGTCATCTCGCTTTGGGATAGATAATGCCATATCTTGCCGGCCTCTTCGGCGGAATGCGGTCCTATGCCCATTACGCCCTCAAGCGCATTTTCCTTATCGTTTACCAGAAAGAGCATGGCGCGGTTAAAGCCGAGCCCTTCATGAGAGGTGAGGGCCGTCAGGATTATATAGAATACCTGATCGAGTTTGAGCGTGGTCCTCATGGCATTGGAGACCTCGTAAAGCATGGAGAACTCCCATTCCATCCGCTCAATATTCTCTTTCAGCTCTTTATCTTCTTCGTTCATTATTTTTTGGTCTGATCCTTAGCCGCCATCGGCGCCGGCATCTCTTTTAACTTTCCGGTAACGATGCTTATGGCGGTCTCTTTATCGCCCGTCTTTCTCGCCACGATCCTCGCCTTATCACCGACCTTGAGTTCGCCGACCTCAATAACTTTTAAAACGTTTGTGCCGGGGGCTATCTCCACAAGATGGTTCTTACCGTCGACATCGTTCAATACTTCCAACTTGATGCTTTCGGGTGCCGTAGCATCTATCTTTGAGATGGTGCCGGAGACGAAAGCTATATTCTTATCCATCATCATGGGCCTGGGCGCAATCCTTGGGGTCTGCGCCTTCTTCTCATCGGCGCCAAATGTGTCGCCAGAGAGCGCTATAAATAATGCCGCAACACAAAATACCGCAACCAGTTTCTTCATACAACCCTCCTTTATTTACTATCTTAAGGATAGCACAATTGAATGGGCATGTCAATTAGGAGGGCCGAAGAGCAAAAGCTATTGACACTACAGGAAAACCTGATATAATGAACTCACTTCAGGGTGAGGTGACCCGCCTGACCGATGTAGACAACATCAGTCGGGCAGGAATTCCTCAACCGGCGGTGATAGCCCGCGAGCTCCGTCATAAAGATGGGGCAGAACTTGTGAGATCCAAGTGCCGACCGTATAGACGGGATGGGAGAAGGTGTTACAGCTATAAGCTTTAAGCTGTAAGCTATAAGTGAATCAGGACCCCGAAGGAAACTGTCGGGGTTTTTTATTTATAGGGAGTAATATGAAGCTTAATACGATCACAGAAGTGCTGGAAGACCTCAGTAAGGGCAGGCAGGTCATCGTCATTGACGATGAGGGCCGCGAGAACGAAGGCGATCTCATAATGGCGGGAGAGTTCGCCAAAAGCTCCGATATTAATTTCATGGCGACCCACGGGCGCGGATTGATCTGTGTGCCCATGGAAGGTTTAAGGCTGGATGAGATAGATCTGCATCCGATGGCCGCGAACGTCCGCGACCCATACAAGACGGGATGGGCGATATCGTGCGATGCCAATAAAGGCGTTACGACCGGTATCTCGGCGCATGACAGAGCGCGAACCATCCAGATACTTTCAAATCCGAAGACCAAGCCTGACGATCTTTCCAGGCCCGGCCACGTATTTCCTCTCCGGGCAAACGAGGGAGGAGTTTTGGTCAGGGCCGGGCACACCGAGGCTTGCGTAGATCTTTTGAAGATGGCGCATCTCTTTCCGGTCGGAGTAATATGTGAGATCATGAACTATGACGGCACGATGGCAAGGCTTGACGATCTGATAAAATTCTCAAAAAAGTTCGAACTGAAGATATGTTCTATAGCTCAGCTAATAGAGTACAGAAGACGGTCGGAGAAGCTCGTGAAGAGGATCACTCAGACCACAATACCTACGGATTTTGGAGATTTTAAAGTCCTGGTTTACGAGTCGACGGTGGATAAGTATCACCATTTGGCTCTTATCAAAGGCTCTCCGGCCAAGAACGGAGCATTGGTGCGTGTCCATTCCGAATGTCTTACCGGGGACGTCTTCGGCTCAAAGAGGTGCGATTGCGGCGAGCAGTTGAAGCTCGCCATGAAGACCATAGAAAAATGCGGCAGCGGCGTTATCCTGTATATGAGACAGGAGGGCCGCGGCATAGGCCTGGCTAATAAGATGAAGGCGTATAAGCTGCAGGACAAGGGGCTTGATACCGTAGAAGCGAATGAGGCGCTGGGGTTCAAGGCGGACCTACGAGATTACGGGATCGGCGCCCAGATATTGGCAGATCTTGGCTTGGGCAAGATCAGACTTCTTACCAATAATCCCAAGAAGATAGTGGGTCTTGAAGGATATGGCCTGGAGGTGGTAGAGAGAGTTCCTCTGGTCGTGAAGCCGTCAAAGAGTAATAAGAGGTATCTTAGGACGAAGAAGGAAAAGTTAGGGCATAAAATACTGGTTTAAAAAAAGGAGGGTGGTAAAATGGCAAATCTGATAAAAGCTGATCTGGTAGCGAAGGGTAAGAAGTTCGCGATAGCGATATCGCGTTTTAACGAGTTCATATCGGCGAATCTTCTTGAAGGATGCGTCGATACGCTCACGAGGCATGGCGTGCAGGATAGCGGCATAGATGTCGTCTGGGTGCCCGGCGCTTTTGAGATACCGTTGGTAGCTTTAAAGCTGGCCAAGTCGAAGAAGTATGACGCAGTGGTATGTCTGGGCACCGTTATAAGGGGCTCAACGCCGCACTTTGAGTTCGTGGCGAGCGAGGCCGCAAAGGGCGTGGCGAAGATATCGCTCGATACGTCCGTACCATGCATATTCGGCGTTATAACCGCCGATACTCTGGAGCAGGCCATAGAGAGGGCCGGCACAAAGGACGGGAATAAAGGCCGCGACGCGGCGATCTCGGCGATCGAGATGGCGAACCTGATGGGAAAAATATAAAGGAGCATACATGCGTAAGCGCACCAAAGCGAGGGAATACGCGCTGCAGATATTGTACGCCGTGGACATTACCAAGGATGATCCGAAGGACTGTGTAGAGCGTTTTTGGGAAGGCAACGCAGAATCTTCAAGCGAGGTGAAGAAGTTCGCCGCCGGTATCGTCCTTGGAGTGGCTGATAATAAGAAAGATATCGACAAGATGATAGCCAAGTATGCCACCAATTGGCATCTCGACAGGATGGCCGTCATCGACAGGAACGTCCTGCGGTTTGCCACGTACGAGCTTCTCTATGAAAAAGATATCCCCCCGAAAGTCTCGATAAACGAGGCTATCGATATAGCAAAGAAGTTCGGCGGGCCCGACTCCGGTAAATTCGTGAACGGCATCCTTGATAAGATAAATAAGACGGAGCGCAAAGGATCTAAATGACCGGGACAAAATACGCGGATCTGCACGTTCACACATTCTATTCCGACTCTACTTTCTCCCCGGAAGAGGTCGTCATATGCGCTAAAGAGAAGGGTCTATCTGCAATAGCCATATGCGACCACGATACGGTGGATGGCATAGATCCCTGTATGGCCCTGGGCCTGAAAAATGGCGTGGAGATAATACCCGGAATAGAGATGTCGGTGGAGAAGATGGATGCTGAGATCCACGTATTGGGATATTTCATAGACTGGAAGCAGGAGTGGCTGCGCAAGATACTTAAAGAGATCCAGGATTCAAGGGTAGAGCGTATCTTTGTAATGATAGAGAAACTGAGGGGCATGGGCGTAAAGATAGACGCTGAGGAAGTCTTTAAGATCGCCGTCAATAAAGGATCCGTGGGCAGGCTTCACGTCGCCAAGGCTATGCTTATTTCCGGAGCTATAAAAAATTTAAGGGAGGCCTTCGCAAAATATATAGGTTTTGCGAAACCATGTTATGTCCCTTATACAAAATTATCTCCTGTGGAGACCATGGAGCTTATATTGAAAGCCGGCGGAGTGCCGGTGATAGCGCACCCCGATCTTATAGGTAATGATGATTATATACAAGAATTCGTAGATCATGGATTGAGGGGCCTTGAAGTATATCATACGGATCATAAGCCCCATGTCTCCAAGCGATATGAAGCGATGGCGAAGGATATGGGCCTTTTGATGACGGGCGGATCCGATTGTCATGGCATGGGCAAGGGCCGGATCCTTATGGGAACTGTCCGCGTGCCGTATGAGCTGGTCGAAAAGCTTAAAGAAGAGGCAAAGAAGATAAAGGATGACCCCGAATACCGATCATAAATATATGGCTCTCGCGATAGCCCTGGCAAAAAAAGCCGAGGGCATGACGAGCCCAAATCCTGTAGTAGGTGCCGTCATAGTCAGTAAGGGAAAGATAGTAGGGCGCGGCTATCATAAGAGGGCGGGCCTTGCGCACGCCGAGATCAACGCGCTTCGACAGGCCGGAGCCAAAGCAAAAGGCGCCACGCTTTACGTTACCCTGGAGCCATGTGATCATTTCGGACGGACCCCTCCCTGCACAGCAGCCATAATAAAGAGCGGTATCAAGCGGGTTGTTATCGCCATTAAGGACCCGAACCCCGTAAATAATGGGAGCGGCATAAGAAGATTGAATAAATATGGCATAAAGACGAAGGTCGGAATTCTCGCTAAATATGCTCTTGAGATCAACAGGCCTTACATAAAATTTATAACCAAGAATATCCCGTTCGTGACTGTTAAGGTCGCTCAGAGCCTTGATGGTAAGATCGCCACCAGGACTGGTGATTCAAGATGGATATCTTCCGAAGAGTCCAGACGATATGTGCATAGGTTAAGGAGAATGGCGGACGCTGTGATGGTCGGCGCAAATACCGTCAGGCGGGATGACCCGCTGCTTTTGAGTAGAGTATCGCCCGGCAAACAACCTGTCAGGGTGATCGTTGGCGGCAGATCGGCCCTTCCTTCAGGCGCGAAGGTCTTATCAGGAAAGGATAAGTATCCGGTGATAGTAGTGAGACCGGACGCCCGATCCGGGAAAAGGGTGGATCTAAACAAATTACTAAGATCGCTGGCTAAAAGCGGTATAACGAATATTCTAGTGGAAGGCGGCGGTGAATTGATAGCTAGCCTGTTGGAGAAGAAGCTGGTCGACAGGCTCCTTGTCTTCATAGCTCCGAAGATAATAGGGGGCCGGGATGCCAAGACGGCTGTAGAGGGTATCGGCATAGATAGGATGAAGGATGCGTTTGATCTTAAGAATATCTCCGTAAAGAGATTCAAAGAGGATGTATTGATAGAGGCAGAGGTACAATAATGTTCACAGGGATCGTAAAAGAGCTCGGGAAGGTCCGCAGGATATCCGGATTGGGAGGCCTCTACAAATTATCTATCGAGGCAAAGGATGTTGTGAATGGATCGAATATAGGGGACAGCATCTCTATTAACGGCGTCTGCCTGACATTGACCGGTAAGAATAAGAACGCCCTCGACTTTGATGTCATGGGTGAGACCTTCAAGAGGACGAATTTTTCGAAGCTCGCGATAGGTGAAGCCGTTAATTTAGAGCCCGCCTTGAGGGCGGGAGATCCTCTGGGCGGCCATTTTGTCACTGGGCATATAGATTGCGTGGGCAAGATAATAGATATAAGGCGCTCTGGCGATAATTATTCTATTGAAGTTGTCTTTCCACCGGATTATAGAAAATTGGTCGTAGAAAAAGGCTCTATCGCGCTGGACGGCATAAGCCTTACCGTTGGCAGTGTAGGCAATGGCAGCGCCGTAGTCCACATGATCCCTCACACTCTTAAGATCACGACCCTGGGGTCCAAGCGCTCAGGCGATGAAGTGAATATAGAATTCGATATTATAGGTAAATATATCCTTGGTGTAGACAGAAAATTCCTTAAATAAATTTGAAAATGCGGTCTTTTCGTGGTATAGTTTAACCTAACAGGAGGGGGATAGGATGATGAAGAAAATGTTTTTGACCGCAGTCATATTATTATTGGTAGCGAGTTCGGCAACACCGGCTTTTTGCGATGGTCCGACTTCAAAGTTGGGCAGAGGTTTATGTAATATGATAACCTTTCCGCTGGAGATCCCCGAGCAGATCTCGAGAGTGAACAATTCGGATGGCCCGTTCGCTGCCAGCACCGTAGGAGTATTAAAAGGTTTTGGATGGGCGATCGG
>Ga0268280_1001310_pt1 | contig 17143 bp, 19 predicted proteins | sample saktaG_9_FD_190139 | JGI IMG/M metagenome (GOLD analysis project Ga0268280, IMG submission 190139) | Saline water microbial communities from Sakinaw Lake, British Columbia, Canada - sak_2011_5_24_40m | ecosystem: Environmental > Aquatic > Non-marine Saline and Alkaline > Saline ... | reverse complement strand
CCTCGTTCCCGCAAATATTGCACCGGTATTTCTCGCCTACTTTTTTAACCGCCATCTCTGTGCCCTCCTATATTATTTTTTGTACTTGCCGCATTATTTTGGCTCTCGAGCTTCTCTTTTTCACCTTATGATTTTTTATTCTATAGCAAAACTTACCGTTACCACCGCCATTACCTTCTTATCGAGCGCTGACGTATCATTAACGCCCCAGTCGGAGACATCCGTAGAAGTAGCCGGGGTGATCTGAAATACGCCCATCCTGGCGTTTCTCATGAAGCCGATCTTATTACCGGTGGCCTTGACCATGCTCTCGGCCCTCTGCTTGGCATTTTGCGTGGCCTTTGCGAGCATCTCAACCTTAAGCTCATCGAGCTTTGTATAAAAATACTCCGGCGCCGGAGAAGTAAATTCGATACCCTGGTCTATCAGCTCTGTGACTTCACGAGCTACCTTATCTATCTTAGCGACATCGTATGACCTTATCTCAACGCCCTGACTTAAGCGATAGCCCTGGATATCATTTGTATCATTGCCTTTTTCGTTCTTCTTGTAGACCGTCTCTGTGGCCACCTGACATATCGTAAGTTCATCTTCCTTTACACCTTTTGAACCAAGATATGCTTTAACCTTATCGAGATCCGATTTGAGGTTCGTATATGCCGTCTTAAGGTCAACTTCTCTCCTTGAAAACTCACCCCTCCAGACAATGTAATCGCTCCTGATCTCCTTTGTCGCTGAACCCGTAACGCTGATCTGCTCTCTGGTGAACTTCATTACCTTCAGGAAACCGCCTGACAGAATAACGCTTGAGGCTATAGTCGCTACCGCAATACAGATACCTAAAACAATGATCTGCGAATTCTTTAAAAAATTTCCGCCTTCCATGGCTCTTTCTCCTTTACTTTAGGACTTGTTTTAGAAAACTTGGCTACCTAACACAGGTTTATCAATCTTTATTTTAGCATCATTATATGAAAAATAATTTATGCTCGTTTGAGAAACCCCTTTATTTTGCTCACTTATATAATAGGAAACTTCCTCTGATTGTTTTACCGGTAAATAGCTGTTTTTATTTATCCAAATTTCATATGCTCCATTTATTTTACTATCTCTTAATTCTGGGGATAAAGATTCCAAATTAACCGATTCCTTGCCGAATAGATATTTAATTACAAAATATTCCACCCCGTCTTTAGCGGCAATGCTTATGGAATCTCTCTTGTATTCCTTTTCAATATCTTCCAATTGCTTTATAATACCTTCGGGAGAATGGGCTTTACTCATTTTTTTGCGATTATCATCATCTTCTTTTGTCCAGCCTAAAACCGGTTTAAGAACATAATAATCATCATCTATCACTATCCATCCGTCCCACAAATTCTCATTCGAACCCTCATTTATAATCTGCGTCATCTTAAATCTATCCGGACTTATAAAAGCTATATTCAGCTCCGCGGAATTACCTTTATTTTCCTGTGAATTAATTGTAAAGGAGTTCTTGTATTCCATCTTAACGCTGTATGATTTTACTTGTTTGATCGCCTCGCTGCATTTAGCTATTAGTTGTTTATAGTCAATTTCGGATTCTCGGGCATAGATGTTATGCGCAACTAAAAATACTGAAACTAATATGCCACTCAAAATCAGGATCTTCTTCATCTTCCCTCCCTTTTATTCAGAATTATTTTAAAATCGATATCTGACCTCGTGACCACGCCCGCTATAAAGACTCCTGTCCGGGCATTATATTTATCGATTATCCCGCTTCACAGAGTGTCCCTATTCCCTATATCGCAATTCGTCCCATGAAGTAAAAGCCGCTCCGTGAAGCATTAGCCGCGAAACCGTTGTCGCTATACGACTCTTCTCCGGGGCTTCTGGTTCTCTGAGTCCCCTTATCGGATTGAAAATACATGTACTTATATCCCGCTTCGATTAAAAAGTTTTTGGTTATCCTGAATTCAAATCCTCCCATGAGGTCGTATGCCGCGCCGCGCGCTGTGCCTAAAAATGAGGTCTGCCGCAAATTCCAGTATCCCTTATTGACCGCGTTCATCCACGGCAACACGCCGACCTTGCCTTTAAAAGCTACCCTGTCAAAGACCTCTACTCTTACGCGGCTTCCTATTCTAAATCCGTCGAAAGTATATTTATCCTGCGAATCGTGCCCTTCGAGAGGCGTATTGACCGAAGCGTAATTACTGATAGTCATAGTGGAGTTATGAAGATGTCTTATGGAGTCGCGATAATAAAGATACCCGAGCGACAGATCTACGAAACTCTTGCCGTCATTCCAGTCTACGCATCTTAATTCCGCGTTCGCATCCCATTCCATAGAATATCCGTTAGCGGAAGAGTATGACAAAGATGAAAAATCCGATCTAAATTGCGGCTGCCAGTCGTAGTCTCTGTGCTCTCCTCCATATCCCCCCACACCCATTGAAGCGTCCGCGTAAAGAAAGGAGAATAGATACATGCCAACATCCATAATGACCATGGTCGAATTTAGCTTATTCTGCAATTGTGATATTTTATCTCCGGGATTTGCGCGGAGTCCATTTTCTATCCACTGGCTACCGGCGTTCTGGTAAACAAATGAGTCAAGACGCCCCGTCGTGGGCCATGCTCCAACGCCTATTTCAAACCGTTCCGTTTCCGCGCCTATCTTGTTCGTTGTTTTTTTTGAGCTTAATAACTCTTTAAATATTGTGGTCCTTTCCTGGGCACGGGCCTGGGAAGAGATCAGTGAAACCAAAATAACGATTATCAGAACTACGCGCCTCTTCATATATCTATATCCCCCTACTTGTTATTATTCGACCCATTTTACCGCGCCAAAAACCATATCGTAGACGGTGATCAATAGAATCAATGATGTCCTCTTGGTAAAGGAACATGCATGCTCGATATGCCTCTAAAGAACATAGCCAACAACCTCATCATCAGCCTTGCGACTGATAAGAGGGTTTATCACTAATTCGTCTTTAAAAACTGCACGACCTTAGCTGTAAATACTTCCGCAGATTGTAAATACGGATAAGTTGATGCATTTTTTACAAATGTCGTTATATAGTTTTTAAGTTCGAATGTTTTTGGAGAAAATGACCTATATACCCATGATCGCATCAACGCTTCATTATCGCGATCTTTTTCAAAGCGTTCTAAAAAATCATCAAAACCGTGCATTTCGTAGTAAAGTGAGATGCCGTTTTTTTTCACTGTTTTGTTTCCGGCATTAAGGAGGAATGATGGCTGACGATCAACCACTGCGAACCATTCCAGCGATATGTAAAACTATAACGTCCGCTTACCACCTCGCCGGTCTTGACGAACGTAAACGTGTATAAGCCGGAATCTACCGCCATATCGCAACCTATTTCGATCTCACGAAGATCGATTCTGGCATATGGGCGCTTTCCTATAAAGTGAATAAAATATTCTTCTTTTTCGGCGGGGGTCAATCGCGGCTTATTGGACAATGTCGGCAGGAGGATAGACCTTTCGGCATATAGCGCCATAACATTACGGGCATCACCGGTCTGCAATGCCTGATTCCAGCGGTCAAAGAGCGCAGCGATCTCAGCTTCGCTCGTAGGCTTACAATGTTCATTATGAGAAATTGACGGTGAGGATGGTCTTATTTGACAGGGGGCGCATCCGATAAGCGTTGTCAGCGCGATCGAAACTATTATGATCTGGATTTTTTTCATGAATACCCAATGACCTATAAACACTTTTATGCCGATCCGCCAAAAGCTAATTCAAAAGGTACGGGAACTGAACATATTAGATCGTTCAAATTTGTGATTGTACATCAAGTTCGTGCGCCTTACGACCTCCGCGAGGAGGCATAGCTGAACCAATCTCAACGCCTAGAAGCGCCTTATACGTATCGAGACAGCGGTCAAGCAGGCCGGTCGCGGCAACTTCAAGATCCTGGCTCTCCTTTACGTATCGAACATTATTCTCCATATCCTCCGCCGACCATCCGCGGCTGTGCGCGATAAAAGGATATTGCGGAAACTGGCAGCCAAGCTCGCCAAAGAACGAAAGCATCTGCCCCGCCACGGACTGAATATTATCCTGCCCGCCGGTTATAATGAGCCCCACAACTTTTTTTGAAAGCAAATGTCTGTTAGCTACAGTATCCTGATTTTGTATACAATTCATCCTCTCCACCATTTTATAATAAAGAGAGCTGGCCTGCCCCCACCGGATAGGCGTAGCGATAATAAATATATCTCCCCACTGAACAAAAGCTTCATACACTTTTTCCATCTGATCGGTGGAATCCATCTGGGTAATGGAACATGGCCAGGTGCAGGCGCGGGCGCTTTGAGAGTAGTAGCCTTCACAGGCTCTAAAATTCAACTCCGCGAGCCGAATAAGCCGCGTCTCGGCGCCGCAATCACTGGCTCGGGTCAGAGCGTCGCCGAGCAGCTTGTCTGATGTCGAATAGCGCGGGTTATGGATATCCATATTTGTCGTAGATATCCCTACTACCCTGATAGGATCGGATTTAGCCGGGCCGCCCGGCTGGCCGCGTACGACAATATGAGTAAGCGGGTGCGGATTAGTAGCTTTACGTACACGCGGCGTTAGAGCTGCCGGATTCACAAGAACGCGTCCGCCCTCGACCTTCACGGCATAACATGGCACCTGATGTCCTTCACAAGAGTGGCCGGATTTTCCTTCGCCTGTTGAGCTGTGAAACTGCCACTGGTGCCAGGGACAAACGACGTAGTCGCCCTCAAGCCGGCCAAGTCCCAACGGACCGCCTACATGGTTGCATACACCCGAGATCGCCTTAAATACTCCGTCTTTATAGGTAAGCGCGATCTTAGCGTCCGGGACTTCAACTTCGCGCAACTTTTGAGTTTTTAGATCTTCAAACGCCCCGACATCATGCCAAACTTCATTCGAAGCCGCGCACTCTCCTGCCTCTTCGAACTCCGAAGCCGCCGCGCCGCAGGACGGACAACATTCCGGCGGAGTTTCCCCGCGATGCTCATAGCCGCATACCCTGCAGCGCCAGATCTTTTCGCACTTACCGGCCATATAATGATCTCGTCTTATTTTATCTCATTAAACTTGCTTCCGGGTACCCCGCAAATAGGGCACTTATCAGGCACGTTATCAAGAACCGTATTGCCGCAAACCGGGCATACGAAGATCTTTGAGAAAGATAAATCTTTGCCGGCTTTTAACGCGGCAGCTGCCTGACTATAGAGGCCGTGATGTATCTCTTCTACCGTGTTCGCAAATTCGAATGACTTCAGAGCGGCTTGATTACCTTCTTTTTTTGCAATCCCGATAAATTCCGGATACATTACCTTAAATTCATGCCCCTCGCCTTCTATAGCGGCCTGCAAATTATCCGCCGTACTGCCGACTCCATCCATCACGCGAAGATGCGCGTGGGCATGAACGGTCTCGGCCTCGGCCGCTGCCCTAAACAGCTTTGCTATCTGCGGCTTATCATCCGCCTCGGCCTTCTTTGCAAACGCCAGATATTTGCGATTCGCCTGGCTCTCACCCGCAAATGCCGCCTTCAGATTGTCTATTGTTGTCATAACTCCTGTCTCCTTTTTATTTGTCGTCGCTATGGTCCTTGTCCATCTCTTTATTTAGAAAGAAACTTATGACAGTTCTTATGGCCACCATGGATCCCAGGACCGCCAACTCTTGGAGTGAAGGTCTTATCAGGGTTCGGACTATATCGGCGCCAATCATAAACTCCAGGCCCATTAAAAGATAAAAGCCTAAATGATATCTTATTATAGCGCGCCTCGCGAAAGAGTTATTACCCGAGAATCTCTTTAACTCCACAGAACAGAGATCGATCGCGGTTACAAGAGAGCCCCAGATTATAACAATGACCCCAAAAGACCCGATACCAAGCGATATGTAATTAATTATCTGCATAAGTACCTTTCTTTATTTATATCGAATCTGTTTTTAATTTCTTCGAAGCCATACCTCGGCCTAACCGTTGTACGACGAAGAAGAATGGCGGATAATCGTTGACGAAAGTCGAACCCTACAACCCATTGAGATACCGCTACTTATAAAAATCTGCCACAAGCGAAGCATGGGTTGGCTTATCGCCCTAGACGAACCTAATTTCAATAAACCTACGAAAACCAAATAACCAACTAACTTAGAGCCTCAGTACGACTACGTTATTTAGGCTGGTAAGGCCGCCCATATTAATTCGTGCTCAGAATCTACGCTTCCGCCTACGATATGTGCCTCTTCCCGGCACCCCCCATCGCATCGACCTAAATCTGCGCATGAATAACACTTCTTAGGCAAATATTCCTTTTGCGCGAATTTAGCCCAATACGCATTTGTCTTTAATTGCTCAATATCACGATAATTGGATAAGTTGACCTCAGAATGGTTACAAACACGAATGTGGCCAGAAGGTCCAACCACAAAGAATCCAACTGCCGCGGAACACCTTGAAGCTACATCTAATTTCTCATAATGTTTCCCATTCACTAAACACTTCGGCAGTTCAGTCCCAACCGACCCGAATCTACCAGCGCTTTGCAACACTCGTTCAGCTTGATCTAAAGCCTCGATTATTTCACTCGGAGAAAGAGAGAGGTCGTTAGCATGCTTTAAACCACGCCCTCCTTTTAAAAAAACATTCATCAATAACTGATCCGCTCCTGCCAAGAAAGCCGCGGCAATTGTTTCGTACAGTTCAAATAAATTCTTCTTTGTAACTGCAATATTGACCACGGTAAAAAGCCCGATAGACTTGGCCAATGTAAAAGCTCTTAAAACTTTATCCGGATCGCCGCCACCGGTGAGCTCAGGAAAAGATCTTATGCCGGGTAAACTCATACTAAGCTGTACTTTATAATCTTTGCATGACTGCAATACATCTTTTGTGACAGCTTCGCCGTTACTTATTAGATACAGTTTAACCGGTTCTTGTTTTAAAACCAGCTTCTCATTATCGCATGCAATTTTTTCATCTTTCAGCGAATAAGCATATTGGACAATATTCCAAAGATCTTTCCTTAAAAGAGCCTCCCCTCCTGTAAAACATATATTGGCAACCCCAAGAGAAGATATTCTTCGAATTACATCCTTCCATTCAGCCGCATCAAGCTCTCGCCCCTTTTCGAAAACCCCTTTATCATTTTCCCAAGGGCAAGAACAAAAAAGACATCGATGACTACATCGATATGTCATCTCTAGTACAGCGGTTACAGGAAGAAATGAAACCGCCGGCAGGGTATCATTAATACACGCGTCTATCATTTTTTATCTTCTTTAAAGTTTTTCTCGATTTCGGTACCCAAAAGTTTCCTAATTCTTCCAATTTCTTTTTTAAGCGGTATCTCCTCGCCGAATGAACCTTCATAATTAAGTTTTTTATCGAAGAAACTTACAAGTATCGTTAAATCCTCATTCGAGATCTTGTCGTACCGATATTCTTTTCCATCGGGGTATTTAGTCACTAAAGCAATATATCTTTCATTGCTCTTGATATCCGGGGAACATATGTGACACAACCGTTTTTCATCTAAATTAAACTTCGCCAAATTTGTAATAGAATTCAGACGTTCGACCAAACGCCTCATTTCTACAACACCAGAAGCAGACTCATATGCTTCGTTATCTTTTCTATTAAAAACTGTCTTTTCCCCATCAAGAGGACACACATACTCCTGATATTCTGGTGGAGCGGCCATATCGTAACACATTGCCCCCATCTTACCTTTCGGGGCATTTTTTGTTTCGATTTGCTTAAGCATAGCCTCTATCTCAGCTCGTGAAGAATTGGTGATTTTCTGACTTGTTACAGTCTTCTCTTCCTTCGGTTGAGAAAAACTGCTCTTCATGCCGACTCCAAGCACAAACAATGAAATCATCAAGACCAAGATAACGATAAATGGCATCTTTGCCTCCTCTCAAATTAAACTAAACTTATCCCGTAGGGTTCGCGTCCACGACAACTCAAGCCAAATTGTTTTAAGTTGTCTTCGGACTGTTCACTTCAAAAACTGGCGGAGAGACTGGTCTGCTTCGCCATTTAACTCGTAAACTCGGGTATGGCTTCGCAGGACCTTTCGAAGGCCATTCTTAGTTATTATAGTCTTATTTTCTGAGGATTCATTAATATCAGTTACGCTCTAAAAGGCTCCTGTTCTTATCAATTCAACGTGTATACGTCCAATGATCATCAATCTGATCAGTATTTAATGCATCCAGAAACTCGTTAAAATCTTTAAAAGGACCTCCTACACCATACCATAACAGCAAGGCGTTATCTCCTTCTTTAACCGTAGCAAGCATGACCTGGGAACGATAGAATTTTCCACCACTTTCATAATGAACTACGTAATACTCTCCGTTCGCAGCCGCCCAGATTAATCTTTTACCCGCCAGACTCTCGTCTCTAACTACATCTGATCGCTCCCAATTTTGACCCGGGTCTGCAAGCTTGCTACCGCAAAGCACTAATATTGACGCTGGTAGATCAGCCGTCATATAAATCTGTCGGAAGCCGGAAACATCTTGAAAAAGCTTGCGGTGTTCCGCGGAAAGCTTGGTTATCCCTGCATAACAAGGAGACTGAAACGCCAGAATGCTCAACAAACAGAATGCTGAAACTTTTTCCAGGGTCACACAGAGAAAACTTCCTATGGCCGTACTGAAAGAAAATGTTTTCATGAGTGCTCCTTGATTAACTTGATCACCAGAACGTCAATTTTCTATTCCAACGTCTTTTTATTCTGCACTAGCGTCTTATAATTTTCCTTACTGACCACTTTCTTACCACTTTTATGCTCAAGCTCTTTTCTCGCGTTGCCAGCAACAGCGCCGCCTTCAAAAGCGGCTTGCTTGTTCTCTACAAATCCCTGAGCGTCAACAATTGCGGACGCGAGACGCAACCAATTCGAACCGCGTCTGAGCTCGTCGTCCGCATCGTGGTTCAGTCGCCTGTTAAAATAGCATTATATAAAAGCTAGCTCAAAAGGTGCGGGAATTGTCTATCCTCGGCTTGTCCCGCAAAGATATTGCAATTAGCTTGGGTATTAGCATCACGACCATTAAGCGTGCGCGTCGGGTCAGGATCTTCTTTAATAACATATGCGCTCCTTTCGTTTAAAAAAAGATGCTAACAGTCGCTTCCGTCTTAAATTCGTAAAACGTGTAATATTCGCTCGGCTGGCCGTTATAGTAAATCGGGAATGCCAGCTCTAATGATAAGGCATACTTGTCACGCTTCGTCTTGCCTATCGCAATATCAAAGGGGATAAAGACCGCCCCTTTGTCGATAAAATTGACCTGTATATCCTGAGACGGATACGTCTCGATGAACCAGTTTCCGGGAAAGTTGATATTGACGACCGGACTCATTCCAATAGTGTTGATATGCTGCCGCGAGGCTGGGCCCGCGTAGTCGACGGCGTAACGCGTCAGAAATCCGCAGAAACTGCCTTCGCTTATTTCCGGCAGCATGCGGCGTACGCCAAAGGTCGGGACGGCCTGATATTTGCCGTTGCCCATCTGAGTGGTGGAGCCCGTCGGAAATATCATCTGCGTTCCCGCGGCAAACGCCCAGAAGTCGCCTTCATTTCGCACGAGCAGTATCTGCGTCAGAACGTCTCCCAGGCCGAAGTTAAAATCCTTCCCCGGCTCATTAGAGGTGATCTTGTTGGTGAGGACGCATGGCAGATCAGCGCGCACAGCTATCTCCCATCCGGGAGCCATGCTGAATGGCCTGTCGGTGCGAATGGTAAAAGTGTGCTCAGCATGGCCCTTTACCATATCCTGATATTCGTAACTCGTGTCAAACCTGGTGAGCGGGCGGGTAACATCCCGTCCGTTATTGATCGCTTCCGCATAGGAATAATCCTGCGCGATAAATATTGATATTGCCGCTACAGTGATTATTATAAGTTTTTTCATCTCTTATCGTACACGACTTCACCGCCGACAATAGTCTTCAGGACCTTTACGTCCTTTAAGCCTTCCTTCGGCATCGTGAAAATGTCATCCGAGAGCACGGTCATGTCGGCATATTTGCCGGGCTCTATGGAGCCCTTCGAGTCGAACTCGCCCATCGACTTTGCTGCCCAGACCGTCCACATCTTGAGCGCCTCGGTCACGGTAACCGCCTCTTCCGGCATAAAGATGCCTGCGTCCGAATCACGCGTAACGGCGGCATAGATAGCCAGAAACGGATTTATATTATCCAGATAGATGCCTGTGACGTCCGAGCCCGCCGCGGGCTCGAGGCCCGCATCGATCATGGAGCGGAACTTAAATCCCGTCACGGTGCGCTCGGGCCCCATATTTTCATAATCGGCTTTCACCAGGTCCAGGAGCCACGTCGGCTGTATCGATATCTTAAAGTCCTTATCTGTCAACGCCTTTGCCCTGGCCAGCTGGCTGTCGGTCAGCTGGAACATGCCGAAGTGCTCGATACGCATTATCGCCGGGGCAGCCCCCGATTTGATCGCGCTTTCGTAAGCGGTCAATCCTATATCGATAGCTTCGTCGCCGGAACAATGCATCATACACATCACGCCGTTCTTACTGGCGATCCCGACAAACCGGTCAGCGTCCGCCTGGGGCGTTACAAGGGTCCCTCTGCCTCCGGGAGAATCGGTATCAAAATGGCCGACATACGGCCCATACATATAACCTGTCCGGCAATCGTTCTCGCCGTCTATCCAGACTTTTATCGCGCCGAGCCGGTACCATGCCGGGTCGCTCTCTTCCGGCATGCGTAATTTCACTAAGTCCAGAGGCATGTCCTTGCCGTTTGCCGACGTCCAGACTGAGGCAGTATATCGAATGGTCGGTTGTATTTTGGCCCCCGCTATTTTCTGTAGTACCGGCAGCGCGGCAGCCGGAGTGATGGCCATAAATGACGTGAATCCGTGCTCGTTCCAGAACTCTTGTATATCCTTCGTGTAGTATTTTTCCAGGTTGGCCAATGTGGGAGTGAATGGCACATCACCTTGCGCGTCGGTCAAGACGCCGGTCGGCTCGCCGTCTTTATCGAGTATCACGGAGCCGCCGTGAGGAAGCTTCGCCATACCCTTCGCAATACCGAGCTTCTTTAACGCTGCGGTGTTAGCAATGCCCATATGGGTGCCGTTCGTAACGAGGGCCGGATTGTCCGGGGCGGCAATGTCGATCTCTGCCTTTGTCGGCAGGCGTTTCTCCTTAAATTTATTTTCGCTCGCCGAGACGCACGCCGCGAATATCCATTCCCCTTTAGGCGTCTTTTTTGCCCAAGCAGCAATGTGTTCCAGCGCCTCTTTTACCGACGCGGTCTCCGGATACCGGCAATCGACCCACGTCTCCTTCATCATCATCGCTTCCATAGGATGACAATGAGCATCGATAAGTCCGGGTACGACCGTCTTGCCGCCAAGATCTATCATCTTCGTTGAGGGATCGGCGAGCTTCTTAATTTCCTCGGCGCTGCCGACCTTCAGGAACTTTCCGTCTTTGACAGCGACGGCTCCGACAGTGGATCCGGCTGCGTCAAGCGTAGCTATCTTGCCGTTATAATATATGTCATCCGGCCCTGTCTTAGCCGCGAGTGCGGCCAAAGTGAGTATCAAAACTGGCGCAAGCGCCGCGATAAGAAGAGCTGCTGTTATTTTTTTTATCATCATTTCATCTCCGCCATCATATCCGTCTTATTAACAGCCGAGAAACCGTCGGACATCGGGATAAACTTGATCGTCTTTGTTCCGTCTGCGGCCATCTTCTTGAGATCGACGAACTTCAGGTTCATGTCGTCATACGTTTCGAAATACATCACCCTATTGGTCAAGTCGAGGAATATAGACCACTGTGTATACTCTTTCGAGACTCCATCAGGGTTATCTTTGCTCTTCAGTTCAGCCTCGACGCTGCCCAATGGTATATCCACTGTATTAAGTATGTGCTTAGCCAGGTTTATCGCATCCGCCCGGTCTTTCGCCGGCGGAGTCATGTTCACAAGGTATGCAATGCGCACGAACCTTGACGGAGGGCTCCAGTCACCGGGTACGCCATGCCAGCCGGCGCCCGTCCCCGTAGGATTGATAATGACTCCGTTAAAATCCTTTGCCTTCGGAATCAGCGCGCTGAGGTTCAGGAAGTTACGCAGGTTCGTTACCTGCCATGGAAATTCGGGCATATTCGTCATGACGCCGATAGGGTTATCGTAGACTTTCTTCTCGCCGCTGATGAATTCCACTACCATAGCCTTCCCTGAGGCATCGTGGATGGCGAAATGCAGCGGGATAGGCCCGCCGATTAATTGCAGGATCTCTCCCCACACGCGGATGGAAGGCAATGCTTTCTTCACCTCGTCCACGGTAGCAAAATTACTCAATAGCCACGTGATGAAGTCATTATTGCTGACGGCATTCGCGGCGTCTTTCGGATCGACCGTTTCGTACCTCGACTCGGTAAAATACAGGCCCTCGACCGAAAGGCCCGCCTCGTTCATCCCGTCACCGAAACTTTCTTTAAGCCCCAACCCATTGATCCCGAGAAAGGCGTAGCGCGACGTCCAGCTCTTTCCTGCTTTTCCATCTGGGGATTTGCTTGTAAATTCCTTTCCCGCCGGCTCAAAAACGATCTGCGACTTTGCATCTATGCCAAACTCATTCGACCGGCCGATCACGACCGTGCCATCTTCAGCCTTCACCTGAAAACTGGTGCACGCATCCGCATGCGGAACAGACATAAAAAACACGGCCACCGCACATACAACCCTTATTACAGCGCGCATAAATCCTCCTTTTTACGGTCCTATTTAGCCTCGTGTTCGATATTCTCTTCTTCGGGCAGGACCATTACCGCGGCTTCTGTAGTTTAAAGGTAAAGAGATCTGAATATACAAGGTCCTCCGGATCTCCCGTTTCAGGGTCTATCTTTCCGTCCCTCAGATAGAACTTCACCTTCATAACGCCAGCCTTCTGTTCGTAAAGGTCCGTGTATATGGTCCTGTTTGGCATGGGATTCGCCTGCCCCCTGCCAAGGTTGTTCCATCTGGCCTGAACCTTTTGCTGATTGCTGAAGACATCCTCCGCTGTGAACTTATTCTTTCCGTCTGTCAATTTCCTCAAGTTATTGAAACGCGCAAATGTATTGTCTTCCTGAAAAGGCGTATAGTCCGGAAATTCCGCCGGATTCCTAAACCGGTAGATCGGATGATTGGTAAAGATCTGCACCTTGCCCGGATTGTCGGTGAATTCTATACGCATGTTAGAAGGGTTTATCTCAACGCACATAGAGCGACCCGAGATATCAGCGATCAGAAGATGGGCAGGCTCGAAGGTGAGCGATATCTTATTATTGAGCAGGAGCTCTTTCGCCTCTTCGAGCGTGCTGCAATTGTCGAGTATGCACCTCAGTACCTGCGTCGGGAATATAAGGCCTGAATAGTCGGGTTTCGGGCTTGTGTTTATGAGGGTGTAATTGTCGGTATGGAGTACGGCGACAAGGCCCTTTTCGTTCATGCCGGATACTATGCTCATCACATCGCCGGTTCCGACACCTATTGAGGCGTAGCCCTTATCCGGATAGAGCTCTATAACAAAGTTCCTCGTGAACATATTAGGTATATTCTCTTCAGGAAGCCTCAGCAGCTGCGTAATGGAATTGAGCGGATAGTCCATGTTGTGCCCGAGATAACCTGTCCCGCTATCGGTCAGCGCCGGAGGATAATATGCGCTCGAGCATCCATTCCAGGGCCCGGCATCATAAACGAGCTGATTGAAGAGTGAAAGCGAAGTCTCGTAGTCTTCTTTATATGAGGTGGCCACGCCTTTTGCTCGGTCTCTTAAGATAGGATAATTTTGGCGCAGATACTTGTCCGCGACTCTGGCATAGACCTCGTCGGGATACCGCAGCAGCGTGGTGACACCATAATCTTTTTGCGCTACATCGCCGAGCGCCTTCCCGATCTCTTCATTAGTGCCTTTAATAACAATATGACGGACGCCCTGATAACTATCCTTGCCCTGTGTAAGCAGCACCTCGTCTTTTACGACCGGCGCGGCATAAAGCGAAGTTGCAAAATACAGGAAGAAGAAAATAAACAAAAAAAGTTTTTTCATGGCAAACTCCTTTTTTTATCTATCCATTACTCCGGAAACATCAGCGTCCACGTGAGCCTGATTCCCCACTTCGGCTCGTCAGAAGGCGTCACAGGGTAATACATGCCGGACAGGGCTATGCTCATACTCTGTTTTTTGATCCTGAATACCTGACTCGCGCCCGCGATCAGCGGGAATTCCCACTCTTTTGCTTTCCAGTCATATAATGTTTCGGATGAGCCAAAAATCGTGAATGCGCTCTTAAATGTATAAGCCGCGAATGGCTGCAAATAAGTCCAGCGGACGTCAGTCCTGTCCCTGTTGCCCGCAAACGACCAGAGCTGGTAAGCGAGAATGCCGCCGGTAAATCCTCCGGCCTGTTTCAGCACAACAGAGGTAGGTCCCAGGCCCCATTTTTCATTGCCCAGAAGTTCGTCGGTCGCGGTGGGAAATAGGCCTATCGGGCCCACGCCCCATATGAGCCCTGCCGGACCGGGTTTTACAGGAGAAAAGAATACCTCCTGCTGGAGATCTCCGAGGCCGGTCTGGTGCGTCCTTCCTATAGCATGGGTCTGACTTATGAGAGGAAGTATCGGACGGAATATAACATTCCAGTTTGTATTCATATTAAGCGGTATGACCGGCTGAAATCTAAGCAGATACTGAAACCCCTCACGTTTAGGGCCAAGGCCGGATAAGAAATTACTCTGAAACGGCGCCGATATAAGATTGGCTATCGGGTTCTGGAGTTTTTTGGCCAGCTCCTCGTTGCTGACCTCCTTACCCGTTTCCGCACCTGACGCCGAGATCGCAAAAATGAATATGAATGCGCTGAATAATATTACTAAAAAGCCTTTTCGCATCTTTTCTCCTTATTCTAAAAAACCCATATTACATTTGCCGTCGCCAATATTCCCTTAAATCGGTCGACGCCGTAATATTCATAGAAGCATTTTGTCGTGATGCTCATCTTATCCTTTATGACCCATCCGCCTATCTGGCCGCCTATGCCGTTTATCTGATAAAATTCACTCTTATTTTTTGCGGCCGTGCCTGTGTCGGGGGAGATCTGCCATTGGTTATACCCGCATAAGCCGATCTCTACGCGGTCGGTAAGATAATGGCTTAAGGAGTATTCAATGGTCATGCTCTGGCCGGGAGTAACATCCTGGTCGTATTTTTTGCTGTTCAAATTATACGTTCCTGTCACGATCAAGGCAGTAGTGCGGAGATCATTAAAATAGTAAGCCCCAAACGCCTGAAACTGCTGGCTCCAGAACCCCATACCTATGTTGGCGATACGGTTCTCGGAGTAAGCGCCCGTCGGTGCCCAAAAACCGTAATACAGGCCCACGTCGTAATGTTTGCCGCGCCAGTCGAGCATGACCGGCTGTACGAGCAAGTCGCCGAATCCATATATGTCGCTCTTTACCTTGACGGTTTCGTCATTAGTCACCGTACGGGTGTAGTCGCCTATCGTGATAGTGCCCGTCGCGTGCGCCTTGGCTTCGGCCTCGATACTTACATACCCCAGAGACGGGGCTATAAGCATACCGAAATCGGCACCTAAGAGCTTCCAGCCGGTTGACCATACTATGAGGAGCTGTTCCGTAGTAAACATCATGGATGCGTTGATATCGGCCGTGAGCCCCACGGACAACTTTACCGGTATTTCATGGCCATATGCATTTATATATTTTGTCTCGGATGCGGATGTGGAGTAACTGCCAAGCTTGTTGCCATTTGCATTCATGCTGTCGTTACTATAGTATATCGGATCGTAGTATAAAGCGTAGAAGCCTTTTGGCGGCAGGATCACATCCCGCATACCCATAACACCGGGATAATAATGTCCTTGCGTCCCGGCATGAGCATGCTGGGATATGAGGATCGCGGCAGCTGCAATAAAAATGACCTTTGATATTTTTATAATGTCTCTCCCAAATAATTATGGCGGGTAGTCGTGGACGAAAGTCGAACCCTACAACCCCTTGAGATACCGCTACTTATAAAAATTCATCGAAAACGTAGCATGGGTTGGCTTATCGCCCTAGACGAACCCATCTTCAACAAACCTACAAAGACCAATAAACCGGTGGATTCAAGACCTTATTACGACTACGTTATTTAGCCCACAACATTACCGAGAAACTTTAAAACCCTTCTCCTCTAATGCCGCAATGAATCCCGGATGAACTCGATATCCCATCTCAACGGCCCTCATAACGTCATTATGGCTTTCTTGATACTTCCCATACTTAAAATAAGCTACGCCCCGATCATTGTAACACTGTGCCACAAATTCCTTTTGATCGGGTTTCATTTCCATTGCTTTGGTAAAATCAGCTATCGCTAAATCATATGACTTGGCCCCTGCATAAGCGCTTCCACGATCATGAATAACATAAGCGGGGTCTTTTGTTATCTCCAGAGCTTTATTGAAAAGCTCAATTGCTTTAGCATATTCTCCCTTCTCTGAATAAGCAGTCGCCATCCTTTCTAATGCCATAGAATCCTCGGGATTCTCCGCTAAAGCTTTTTCAGCATTATTTGCTTGCTGATCACAGTAGGAATTTCTACCGACAATAGCCAGAACGATACTTCCAGCAACCAGTAAAATAATAAGCCCGGTTGATATCAAAAGCGGTTTCAAGCTCTTCTTTATGATTGCAATTATCGTCGGGATATACAAGCAGAGACAAAACAGTGAACCTAAAACTAAATACGCATGACTCCATCGAAACCAATTGTGCCCAGGCATCGTGGGGCTTCCAATTTCCCAACGCATCTGATTGCTTAGAAAGCCAACAAATCGCAAAAGCATCAGAGGCAGAATTAAAAATACCACATAAAGTACCCACTTAAAGAACGTCTTCATTGATACCCCCTTTCTTCGAACCTTGAGTTCGAATCCCCGACTACTCAGTCCATTTTTACTTATGGCCTCCGTCGGAAGGGTTCACCTAAAAACTGGCGGTGTGTTCTCGACTTCGTTCGAACCGAATTTAGGGGATCAGTCCCCGGCTCGGCATCGCCCCGCCGTGCCCAGTTACAGTAACGTAATA